>Ga0210123_1000249_pt1 | contig 35751 bp, 35 predicted proteins | sample Muzzi_PWB_D2_FD_185535 | JGI IMG/M metagenome (GOLD analysis project Ga0210123, IMG submission 185535) | Wetland microbial communities from San Francisco Bay, California, USA, that impact long-term carbon sequestration - Muzzi_PWB_D2 (SPAdes) | ecosystem: Environmental > Aquatic > Marine >... | reverse complement strand
TTGGCAGTACTTACAAGATCGAATCGAATGTAAAAATAAACTTCCTCCTCTTTATGAATTGATGGAAACCCAACTTGTTTAATTGCCTATATAAGGTCCCGTTACCCCTTATTTATTGAGAACTTACTGACTAAAGATGATATAAAATTATAATATAATTTGCTTTTCTTGCCTAACCTCACTTGGTTCGGATGTCACTTAATAACACCTTATATCATTGGTTATCTTTTAAAATAGACACAATTTTGGTCACAATTTTTTATTCCATATTGTCAGTCATAAAAAGGTTTGATGTTTTTAAGATATGTAGGAGATATCACAAGTTTTGAAGCCTCAAGAAACCTTTGATAAATAGCAGATATCAACGGTTTGGGACTGATGATTTCATATCCAAATCGTAACTATATTAAAGTCGTCTGAATCGAAGGTTTAAGGCAGGAATCAATCATTGAGCTTATGAATTTAAGTTCCCAGAAAGCATATTCTGGGCTATTATTCAACATAGAACAAGCGCCCCGCCTCAAATCAGGAAGGGCACTTGTTTATAGATTTGAAATCTATGGTTTTGCGAAAAGGATTCTTATTCAGATTTTTCTGCGTTTAACGTCTCGGTCTCCGATTTCATGTTTGTATTTTCAGTTTCATCAGATGCGGTCGACGTATCAAATGATGGTTCCTTTTTTTTCCAGGTATCTTTGAGCTCGTCGAAGCCAAGGTAAAGCGCCAATCCGCCTCCAAGAAATAGTGTTACTGGGATGGCACCAACAAAAAACTGCAAAAAGTATTTCCACCATACTGACATTCCAATGATACCCAACGCAGCTACGACTGCCCCACCAATTAGTGTTTTCATAAAACCTCCCTATTGTTTTTGACAGTTAGCATTAATATTAAATAGCCTGATATCCAGCCGAGAAATTTGATACCATACTTTTAGAATTGAGATTACCTCATGAAAATCGGGCTTATCAAAATCTTTGATTTCTTGGAGATATCACTCGTTTGAAAAAATGTCAAAACTGTGTTAAATCTATTTGATATCTCAGTATAATCAATCTGTGTGCTCGTGGCAAGATATCTGAAATATTAAAAATTTCTCTACCCCCTCGATAAAACCAATCCAACAATACTACAAAGTGGTATAACCTTTTGATATAATATTAAAATTTATTATTGACAAAGCTGAGCTTGCTGATCTATTTAATTAAAATATAGACTTCTGAATTTCACGCTCTGTATGAATTCAATTACCCTTATTCAACACCTACCGTTCTGCTAAGTTCATTTTTGATTTGTTTCTTCCTGACTATTTTTCATTTAAAGTTTTAACCTCTATTAGGAGGTTATCAACATGGAAAAACACCTCAAATTGTGCATACCTTTCTCCTGACAGGAAATTGTTTTTTCTGTTGGGAGGTTCTTCTAATTAAAGCCAAATTCCGAGAATCGGGTGACGGAAAGCCACAGGTCTAAACAAGATAGCCGGGATTGCCTTGATAGCATGCCTTGCCTTTTTCATTTTATCCACTACCATGAAAAGGAGGGAATCATGAAATTAAAACAAGCTGACAGTATTTACAGGATTTTACAATATATTTTTCTTTCATGTGTTATTCTTTTGGGGTTTACTGGTATCATCGGCTGCGGGGGTGGTGGCGGAGGCAGTGCTCCGCCACCGATTACTTACACGGGCCTCACAACCCAAGCCGATATTACGGATGCAAATGCAGAACTTTTTGCCGCCGGAGCTTTCGAAGGCGGACGGACAGGGTCTGCCTTTAGCAGGACCGGTGCTGTTGAGAAAAGCAGCAATGGGAATATCAGCTCCTTCAGAACATTTAGAATCAGCCAGACATTAAAGGATGCAGCGCTTCAGGTGGACCTGTCGTCAATAACGAGTCCGCCATTTATTGGTGCTTCCGAAAGTGGCACAGAAAACGGTTCGTGCGGCGGTACGGTATCATATATCATCCAATACAATGATACAACCGGAGTCCTTTCTGGTACGTTTACCTTCAATAAGTACTGTGACAGTGGTGTGGTCATTACCGGCAGTACTAGCGTCAGCGGAGCCATTAATTTAGGCACATCGACTTTCGAGAATATTCATTTTCAATTCGAGAACCTTTCCGACGGAAGCAGCACTTTGAGAGGAGACTTGGATATGGATTTTACCGCCTCTCCCATTCGAGCAGAGCTTGATACATATATTAGGGACAATGCCACCGGAACAGTTTACTGGGCCTCCAATTACGTCATGATTTTAACAGAAATTTCTGGTTATATATATGCTGTAGATGTTGAAATAATTTCCGGGGATTTCTACGAGCCGGACTATGGTTACGTGACTGTTGAAACACTTACGCCCTTTAGTATAATCGAAACAGTCGATACAGATATATGGCCTCATAGCGGTGTTATGATTGCTACAGGAACTGGCAATACCAAGGTCAGATTGACAGCTATCGGAGACATATTCAGTAGCACACAATATCGAATCGACGCTGACTTGGATGGTGATGATACTTATGAATGGGGTCCCGTAACTAAAAACTGGGAAGATTTATAAACAAATAGATCAGGATGGGATAGGAAATTATCCTGTGAAAAGGCTTCGTAATACCTTTTTTTGGTTTTTTTACATTGCTTGCATTGCAGCACCTATCCCCTCCATTGCATCCGAAAAATTCGAGACATCCAAAACAGGGCCTTTCTCCGTCGGTATTGGATGGGAAACCCTGAACTACCGGGAGCATGATCCGGATACGCATCTGGATTCCGAAGCAGACGTGTCTAACTGGATCATTGGATTAGGTACGTTTAAGCAATGGACACATATTTTTTGTGGGTTTAAAGGCATCATACCTGTACATCGCGTTGATGACTCTGAAGAATGGCGAGTCTCGGACATCTTAACGCAGCAAAACTCCTTAGAATACGGATGGACCCGCCTCGACGCCTTCTTGGGATATAGACTAAAACCTTTCTTTAATCCTTATATAGGACTTCGCTGGTCTGATTCAGAGCAGGAAAGAACAGGGTTTGTGGTTCTTGGAACACCTGTTGAGGGAAGTGTAACTGAAGAAGTTACGGCATGGTTAATAAATATTGGCATCAGAGGTGATATTCTTCTAAATTCTAAATGGCGCTTATACTATTCAGGATCTTATTTTGAACCGATCTCTTCAGAAGTAGAAAACGACAACTTGCCTGGATGGGAGGTCACGGATACAGATGGATATACGTTTGAATTTGAAGGCCAGGCAGAATATACATATACCGAAAGCATGTCTTTTGTGTTGACGCTTTTCGGCGGTCAGATGCATTGGGGAGGAAGTGAGCGAGCGCCATATACAAGCAGATCTATAAAATGGCCCGAGAATGATACACGTTATCTTGGCTGTATGTTAAATGTGAGATGGTCATTTTAATTAATAGCGTGTAAATAAATTTACAATTTTTGTCTTTAATTTTAAATCCAGGTCTGCCTGGAATGTGCTCGATTTTGGTTAGATGAAGTTATTAACTCCAAACATTTGATACCTGCAAGTGCGCCACGAGCGCACTTTTAATATAAAGTGTGCGTAACTGCACAAAAAGATGAGGGTGGGCTCCTCGGAGCCGGCTTACAGGAGCAGGTTTCAAACCACCTCAAGCTGCTGTGGTCAAAAGCCTTGGTGGTGAGCGTTGAGGAAAAGGCATGGCATAAGACCGTGTCAGGTATGGATCAAGGAGATGAGCGTAAGCGAACCATTGATGAGGTGTCGAAATATCAGGGATGGCGTCAAAACTGGGGTGCTTGCAGGTCTCCAGGATAAGCTCAGGGGAAACCTGTTTACTGCCTGGGCGGCGTCCGGCATAAAGATGGCATGAACTTGGTTCAGGCTTTTGTGCGGAACGTGGGAACTCTTCATGTGATGTTAAGAGAAAACCCTATAAGTGAGGACCACGAAGGGGGAAAGTATCGATGCGCATGAAGGGGGCGGATTATCCTGTAGTAGTGTTGAAGGCTCTGTAATGGAGCTGGAGCGAAGGGGATGAGTCAGCTCGTAGAAAGATTCAGCCAACCAGAAATGGGAGGAGCTAATTTCTTTCTGCGTTGACTTGAAGCCGAGAGGCTTCAAGAGTATGGCTGGCAGGAGCCGTATGAATCGAGAGGTTCACGTACGGTTATGAGGGGGACTGGAAGTGAGATCCCTCCGGTCTACCCGACTGTATGGAAGAAATTTTAAGACTAAATTTTTTGCAGATATCACAATGCTGGGAAAATTGTTTGCAGTCTAAATATTGGCAAGAGATCAACGGTATTGACAAGTCCGAATTTCGTGAGGTAGTGTCAATAAATCACAACAAATGTCAGATATGAGATCAGGATTGGGTATCACATAATCACCTGCCACCCGGAATTGAATATATCGCAACAATGTGGTATGTATAAAAAAGGATTTTATGGCAGGCTGTCGTATCTCACGGCTTGTATTGGCTTTAATTTTACCAATGATGCTTGAAACTAAAAATTTAGGCGGGATGACAATCACTCTCGGATCGGCTTATCCGCACCGGATTCGCGTTTGGGATCTGCCGACACGTCTTTTCCATTGGCTTATCGTGATATTCGTGGTCATTTCATTTACGACCGGTATGGTGGGCGGCAATTGGATGTCCTATCACCTGAAGAGCGGATATATTATTCTCACTTTGCTGCTCTTTCGGTTGAGCTGGGGTTTTTGGGGTGGCCGCTATTCGCGCTTTGTTTCTTTCGTCCGCGGTCCAATCACTGTCATGCGGTATGCAAAAACGTTGCTTCTCAAAAATTCACCCAAGCACCTCGGGCATAATCCTATGGGCGGTTGGTCTGTAATGGCGATGCTGGCGGCGCTCCTTGTACAAGTAGGTACCGGATTATTCGCCAATGATGATATCGCCACTCAAGGGCCGCTTTATGGATGGGTCAGCAAAGCCACCAGTGATTGGCTGAGCGGAATCCATATATTCAACAAAGGCGTGATTCTTTTCCTTGTCGCCTTGCACCTTTCGGCAGTGCTCTTTTACCTGTTGATCAAACATGACAATTTGATCGTTCCGATGGTTACAGGGCTACGGCCATGGAGCGAGGATGCCCCGTCATCCATTTACAAAATTTGGCAGGCAGTACTGACCGCCGCGCTTTCCATCACGCTTGTCTATTGGGTGGTGCATTGATACCACCTACGTGCTCAGGGGGTGCGCTCTCCCGCGAAACGATATTGGCGGATGTCCAATCAGCCGGGCTCATCTAGAGCGGTAGTCGTCGTGGCAACTCTTACAGCTTTTGCCGACTTCACCGAACTGGGCCTTGACGGCATTGAAGTCATCCTCGTCGGCTGCTTTGACCAGTTTCCGGATTTCGGCTTCTAAGGTCTTTGCCTTGGCCATAAACTTATCTTTTTCCCTGAAAGCCGACGATCTCAAGGCTGTTTTGCCCTTGTCGGTGCCGGGGGTCATAAACGCCTGCCAAGGCAGCGTGGAGAGCATTTCCACTATAGTTGCATTGTGAGAAAACTCCTGGCTTTCGTACGGCTTTTTGCCCGTAACCACGGCGCCCATCTGTCCAATATGGTGACCAATGATCGTCATCACTGATTGACGGTACTCGATAGCATCCTTGGGTTTGGCGAATTGCGCATAGGCTAATCCAAAAAACAAGAACCCGACGATTGTAATAATTAGCAGCTTGGAAAATTTTTTCATCATACTTCCTTTTCGTTTGATAAGTTGCCAGTGCCAACGATCTTCACCTACCCCTATAATCTAAGGGCACCAAGATAACGGTGATCGGCTGGTTGAAGAACCCTTTTTCAAGAAACCCAATACTGATAACCATAGTTCATAAACGAAGCCAGTGAATGGCATTATAATTTCTCACTCTATGGAAACTTTTTTTGGGAAGGAAATGTATCGAAAATTTACCATTGTGTGTGAAGCTCAGGTGAACCGCAATATATTTAAGCCTAACGGTTGCGGAAATAATTAAACCTCAATTACCAGAGGCCAACCGGATTGTCAATTGCCATTATTCACACAACCCTGACATATTAGGGCAATCTCCGCTTTCGCGGGTACAAGCTTGGGACAAAGCTCCCCATCTGATCTCGAAGGGTTTACAGTTTACAATTAGGCTTCGAACGGGCAGTTCGGATCGATCGGGTCGTCATTTACAAATCGGCCTCGCCTATGGCTTCGTCCCGACAGAGGGGGATGGGATATAAGTCCGGTATTATAGGCGGGGCGTTGGCGCGCGGAGCCGGTTTACGCGCTAAATACCACAAACCCAGATGCTTGAGGATCTTAAGGAATTTAATCATGTTATAAGCTTTGGCTTATACCAGAAGGTTCTCGTTCCCCCCTGTGTCTGATACGCTGCCAGTTTCCCATGTTTCGAGCTTCCTTGGAAATAAAAGATACCTTAAAAATCAGGCCAAGAAAAATGCTTTGTTTTACAAACCAGCCATTCTTGGAGGTGTCAAGAAAATTTCCTCGCAATCAGATGATCATGGAAAATTCCGATTTGATCGAAGCACTATTCTGCTTGCCTCCCCATAAAATCTTGGAAATCACAAACTAACCAACTGAAATGTTTTTTGTGCTTTCCCAGTATCCGTGAAGGTTGCAACGCTGATGAGCAGTCAAGGTGACCTTGCCTTCCGGAACAGCCTCTTTTGCCAGAACGACAGTGAAAGTCGCTTTCGGGTTCAGGTATCCACTGGCCTGAAAATCAACTTTGCCGGCAGGCTCGTTGCCGATGTCTAATTCTATAAATTCGATCCAATGAGACTGGCCCATTGGGTGCAGCTCTTTTCCGATGCTTATTTCAACTTTAAACGGCTCACCGGCTTTAACTTTTTCCGGAGCAGTTATGAACGGAGCATGTGTCTTTTCCAAGTGGGTCTCATTCGAGAAATCTTTCACCCGATTGATGTTGTCAAACAGCTTCGCGTCCACTTTGACCGGAAAATATTTGTCGCCCGCAGACGCTCCCTTCTCAACCGCAACCGCTGCGATTCCCCATGCTGCCGCTTTGAGAAAACTCCTCCTTTCCATAATCTCACCTCCTCCTATTTTGTTATCTCTTTTATTTCCTGTACCCATGCCTACGATCATCACTGGATCCTCTGTTCCTTCCGGATTTTCTTTTAGCAATAATTGAACATGAAAGTTGACGTTTCTCAAAATCGATGTTCAAAACCAAAAAGTTTTTAAGATTTCGATCGTTCAAAAACCTCCTCGGAGCCTGTAGTCAAGTATATTCAATATTGAGCATGGATCAATCTAACTCATCTTCACAAGATTAGCATGCTAACGCATGGTTTTGTCTAGAAACATGGAGGCGGCATCATGTTTGAAATATCCAGCGGCTAGAAACTTGAATTAAAAAACTTTTAACACAACTTTTATTCTTTTCCAATAAGAAGAAATACTCATTTTGATAGGGATTTTTCACGGGAGGCGGGCAAGCTTCCTACACAATGGCAGGTCATGCACCACGGGTACAACGATTTTCATGTTTTTAAACATCTTTCAAAACATTGGGTAATAACTGTGCCTTTTCCGAGTTTGGCAGCAGCCGTAAATGTTCCACAATCACACAAATTGGTCAAGCTGACATATCAAATAAATTTAACAAAGTTTTGACCTTATTTCAAACGAGTGATGTCTCCAACTTATTGCGAAGGAGCTCTATTACCGATATTCCTTAGCATAGGACACCAACCACCAATAACAACATATTCAACATTTGAGTTATTCAATATTGAAGATGTATCAAAAAGGAGGGCCTTCGCCCCGTCTATAACTGTCTCGAAAACTGTTTCCATTATAGTCTCCATTTTGGTGCCGAACGACACTACTCTCTGAACCTGCTATGAAATGGTGGACACTCAGTTAAGTCATTGATAATAACAATGGCAGGAGGAAATTATGAGTGTTCAACAACGCAGAAAATATGATCCGGACTTTAAACGCAATGCGGTCCAGTTGTCAGAGGAGCCAGGTCGAACAGTTTCTGGCGTAGCAGAAAATCTGAGCATATCAAAAGATCTCCTTTATAGATGGCGACGAGCGCAACGTGTCAATAAAGACCTTGCCTTTCCTGGCAACGGTCGTGAGGCACTGACCTCTCAACAACAGAAAATTCGGGAGCTTGAAAAAAGGCTCAAGAATGCCGAAATGGAGCGCGATATCTTAAAAAAAGCCATGGCCATCTTCAGCAGGGCATCGAAATGAAATTTAAATTCATTGAAAATAACCGCTTGTCATTTCCGGTGAAGAAGATGTGCCAAATGTTGAAAGTTTCACATAGCGGATATTACCGTTTTCGAAAGGCCCCGTTATCATGTCTAAAATTAGAGAATGAAAAATTGAAGGCACGAATAAAGGAATTGTTTGCAGAACATAACGGCATGGTTGGCAGCCCAATGATAACAGCAGATCTGCATGAAGACCCCGAGTTTTCAAAAGTAAGCAGGAATCGAGTTGCCCGCCATATGAAAGAAATGGGATTAAAATGCCGTACGGTGAAAAAGTTTGTAGTAACCACCGACTCAAAGCACAAGGAACCTGTTTCTCCAAACCTACTTGATCGCCAGTTTACGGTACCGACTCCAGACACCGTCTGGGTCAGCGATATTACCTATTTAAGGGTTGGAATGAAGTGGCATTATCTCACGGTTTTTATCGATTTGTTTTCACGGATTGTTGTAGGCTGGGACCTGAGTGAATCTCTTGAAAGATATTCAGCAATGCGTGCTCTTAACAAAGCAATTCTAAGGCGTAGACCAGGCCAAGGGTTGATGATACACAGTGATAGAGGAATTCAGTATGCCAGTGGCTATTTTAGAGCAATATTAAAAAAGCATCATTTTGTTCAAAGCATGAGCAGGAAAGAAAACTGCTGGGATAACGCGGTGGCTGAATCTTTTTTTCATTCGATAAAAACACAAATGATTCATCATTGTAAATTTCAGAATGTGGCCGAGGCGGAGCAGTCTCTTTTTAATTACATTGAAGTCTACTACAATCGCCGGAGAAAACATTCTACGAATGGTTATAAATCACCCGCGGATTACGAGTTGAAATGTTGGAATAATAAAAAAGTTAACCCCGACTCCACTATTTTGTTGCAAGATCAAGACGTTGCGGCCCCATGGATCGGCTGACCAAGCATCGAGGTCCCACTGCTTGATTGAATAGGGTGGATTGGCCAGCACCACGTCAAATTGTTTGAGCCGGTCACCCGCTACAAAGGCTGGGTGGGCCAGGGTGTCGCCCCGCACAATCTTAAAATCCTCGATTCCGTGGAGAAACAAATTCATGCGGCCGATAGCCGATGTTAACAGGTTGCGTTCCTGGCCGAAAATACGGCTGGTACGATCTTCACGATCCGTTTACCAATCTCAAACTTCCAAAAGCAAGAAAGATTCGGATTTATCCATTTAGTTTTGAAGAATGGAAAACGCTTATGGGGTTTATTTCAGATTGGTACACGCCCTATTTCGAATTCGCGGTCCAGACCGGTTTAAGGCCGTCTGAACAGGTGGCCTTAAAATGGGCCGCCATTGACGAACATTTCATTCACATTGAACTTTCCAGGGTTCGAAACAGGGAAAAATCGGATTTAAAGACCGAAGAAAGCCGGCGAAGGATCGAAATCAGACCGTCTATGCGAAAGGTGCTTGAAGATCAATGGGAACTGACCAAAGGTTTTAAAAGCGAGTATGTGTTTTTGAACATCAACGCCAAACCCATTCTTCAGGACAAAGCCAGAGAGGTCTGGGCGAGAGCCATGAAAAAAAGCGGTCTGAGGTATCTGAGAATGTACGAAACGCGTCACACGTTTGCATCCTGGGCCCTGGCGGCAGGAGAATCGCCTGAATGGGTGGCCAGAACCTTGGGGCATGTGAACACGTCCATGGTGTACAAGACTTACGGTCGCTATATTCCAAATCTGACAAGGCATGACGGAACGGCCTTTGAAAAGCTGTATTTGGAGGCCACCAAACGCAAAAAGGATTCAGATTGGGTCACAATTGGGCACAATCGTGATTTTTCGAATCCTTTTACAAGTACAACTAATTGATATTATTCAATTTTACTATGGTGGAGGCGGCGGGAGTCGAACCCGCGTCCGAAAACATTCCGCAAAGGCATCTACATACATAGCCTGAACTTTAGCTTTCGCCTTTTTAAGTCTCCTCCAGGCAGGATGCTTAAAAGGCTATCCTGTAAGATTATTCGCCGGTCCGTGAACAGGAATCTAAGAACCAGCTATCCTGCTAGTCGACGCCCTTACCGAATTAGCAGAAATGGTTCGGCAGGACGCTAGCCTTTAAGCGGCTAGAGCGTAGTTATAATCATCTGCGATTATGTTTAATTTCCCACCTTTTTTACAAGCCGGCAGGCGCTTGGTATGCAACCCGTACTTCTTTATCCCCGTCGAAGCCGTTTCGCCCCCATTAGGTTGAGCAGATGTATTCCCTGAATCTTGCACAGACAATTTTGAAATTTTGAAAATAATACAGTATTTTAATACCTGCATCTGATTCAATGATTGTTTTTTCTTTTCTGATTAGTTATTTTCGGACGACTTCCAACACCACTTCAAGATTGTCTGCCCTCCGGGAGCGCCGATTTCACCGCATCTGATTCGTTGCAAGGCATTTGCGGTAGTAAACTACAGCTGCATGCCCTACGCCTTGCATATGTGACAAACTCGACGCTTGTAATATTCAGGTATTGAAAAGAACATACTAATAGCCGAATTTAAGTATATATCGTCCATTTGTCAAGGATAATGTCCTTAAATAAGGACCTGAATGGTATATCGTCGGATAATAATTCTTTCTCAGTAATTTTCATGCAAGATTCCGGTATGGGGACATCTGAAATGTAAATTTACGGGTTTTTTCCTCTTTTGGTAGACCGCCATCCGGAATGAATGTCCTTTCCAGGAATGTGACACCCCCTTCCATTTCGATGAAGATGATCGAAGATGAACGTGTCCCATAAATCTCGCTGGTAATAAATAAGGGAGAAAGAATCCGCTCCCATTCGAGATCCACGCCGGTGTCAGGCAGTACGCTGTCCGGCGCACAAGAACCATCCTTTAAAAGATCGAATATGTCTTCGGGGTCTAAATCTTCGTTCCCGTTCAACAGTTTCCGAAGGTCCGACTTTCCCTTTATAATCTTGGGCCAGGGTGTATCCATTAGATGATTGCTCAGACCGTACATGCCCGCTTTTAATTTTTCAATAGTGTTTCCGCGGTTTGAATAATAGTAGAGTTCAGAACGGTTCCCAACAAGAAGATTAAATCCGTTATATTGATGTCCAATAGATTTGACATGTTTGAGATAATTGTCAGGTGACTCTTTACCGGTTAAAAAATCTCGGACCAAAAAACCTCTGGATGGTGCATCGGATATATTCGCTCCAGGGTCCCTGTAATTGGTGATGGCTGCAAACCGTCCGTACCGGGTGATACCCAGCCACATCCCATGATGCTTAAGATCCCGGCCACCAAGAACATCCGGCGAATCATCATGGAAGGCAATGGGGGCTGTGGGGCGGTCATAATACTCATCTCTGTTCGCCGCCAATATCATCCGGTACTTCGGATGCATCTCATATGATAGAAGGATCAGGCACATTGTTGTTTACAGAAATAAATATTCCAACAAATTAAACTGTTTTATATGTTTTTTCTTTACTTGATTTTCAGTTATTGCTACATACGAACATCTTCATACCTAAACCGAGCGCTTCAAATCGTGACAGGGCTATAAATAATTAATAATTATATTCAGATTTTAAAAGCTTAATATAGAAAGCAGGATTTCGCAAGCTCAACTTGAAGCTTTGACCTGCGTGATGAATACAAGTTAGGTGCTTTTCTCTTGATATTTTTAATGTTTAAAGGAGATTGATTAAAGATGAACATGAGCAGAAGACTGGGTACTTTGGTGGTATTTGGTGTGCCGGTGGTCATCGGCGGCGGTATTGTTTATGCGTTATTTGGCAGTTATGTTTCTGTTTTTGCTTATGAGATTATTCTTTTACTTGTTGCGGGCGGATTTGCCAGCAAATAGACCGGCGAATAGAAATGATCCGTTCCTAAATTTCACACGAGATCTTTCCTGATAACCGTCCTGACATTCCCGTTTGGATGAAACGAAAAAATATCGCTCAATTTGGGTTTGTATTGAATTGGAGTTGCGATGCAAGATAGAACCTCCGGCAATATTATTTTGTGGTTTTTTCTGGCGCTTTTTCTTGTCTCAGCTTTCTTGTTCGGGCGTCTCTTGTGGCCCTTTATCTCCGTTATTATTCTTGCTGCCGTTGTGACCAGTATTTTCAAACCGGTTTACGTGTTGTTAAACCGTAAAATGCGTCCGCTTTTTTCCTCTCTTTTGACCTGTGCTTTAATATTCCTTATCCTTTTTATCCCAACGGTCTTTTTTCTGGGCATCCTTTCAAAAGAGGCATATGGCCTCTATCTCATGGGGAAAGGAGCGGTCATCAGCGACCAGATCAAACAAATTCTTGAAACCAGCACGATTTTGGACAAAATAAACCTTATCCTTTCAAATTTTCGTATAGAAATTACCGGGGAAGAACTCAACAAAGGTATCTCTGAGCTGGGCAAGGTGGTCGGTTTTTTCTTGTATCAGCAGGCAAGCTCTGTGGCTTCGAATATACTCAAATTTTTCGTATATTTCTTTTTTATGCTTATGATCATCTATTATCTTTTGATGGATGGCGACAAGCTGATTTCATTCATTATCGACCTTTCCCCGTTGCCTAAGGAACAGGATGAAAAACTCATTCAGAAATTTAAGGATATGGCCGGTGCGATTCTAATCGGCAATGGCTTGGGAGGTCTTATTCAGGGACTTGCGGGCGGGATTGTTTTCTCGCTTTTCGGGTTTAAATCGTCATTTCTATGGGGTGTGATTATGGGATTTTTGGCATTTCTTCCCATCATCGGCGTCGGCGTGGTATTTATCCCCGCTGCAATTTATCTTTTTATTAAAGGCCGGATTGCAGCCGGCATATTTTTCATTGTATTTTATCTCATCCTCTCGGTGAGTGTCGACAACCTGTTAAAGCCAAAACTGGTGGGGCAGCGTGTTAAAATGCATACCCTCCTTGTCTTTTTTTCCATAATTGGCGGATTACATATCTTCGGTATCCTCGGCATTATTTACGGCCCGTTGATTACAACGGCTTTTTTAACTTTAACGGATATTTACTATACCAGCTATCAAGAAATGGTTGATCCTTATAGACGGTGAGTTCACCTGCGGAGGACAAGACATTCAAGCTATACAATCAAGTTAGGTTTCATCAACGTTTCACCAAAAACATCCCCATCACTCAAACACATTATACGATATGAAAAATTCAGACGAAGAACCCCTATTGATCCTTGCTTCAAAGTCTCCACGGCGTCTATATTTGCTGGAACAGGCAGGCCTTAATTTTTCAGTAATTCCAAGCAGCATCGACGAAACGAAAATACCTCTATCATCGCCGGAAACCTATGTCAGAATTTTATCTGAAGCTAAAGCCAATGACATTTCCAAGAAGTATCCTGAAAAATGGGTTATCGGAGCGGACACTATTGTCCTTAAAAACGGGGACATACTTGGAAAGCCGGGATCAAGGGATCAAGCCCGAACCATGTTAAAACAACTCAGCGGACAAACTCATCAAGTCCTCACCGGGTATGCCATCTGTTGCAAAGCCAAAAATAGAATGTTCTCTGAGACCATTAAAACTGACGTTCTTTTTAAACATCTTACCCATGAAGAGATCGAGTGGTATATTCATACCCAAGAGCCGTTTGACAAGGCAGGTTCATATGCCATACAAGGGCTTGGAACTTTTTTAGTTAAAAGCATCAATGGCTCGTACACAAATGTTGTGGGGCTTCCGGTTTGCGAGATCATAGAATTTTTAATCAAGGAGGGCGTTATCGACATATCAAAGTCAGCACATCAGTCATAAGAATCGAGCAAGATTTGTACTGCTTAATAATTGTTTGGGTTATTTGTAATTTAATTTTTCGAGCTTATATTAACTTCAATGGATTTGAAAAAAAGACTGGAAAATGTGAAGGACCGCATCAACAAAGCGGCCTTAAAATGCAGCCGCGACCCCGAAAGCATCCAGCTGGTTGCAGTCAGTAAAACCATTTCGGCAAACAGAGTTAGGGAGGCCATCGAAGCCGGCGTTACCATTTTGGGTGAAAGTTATGTCCAGGAAGCCCGGAATAAGTTCAACGTACTGGGCACATATCCGGTGTCATGGCATTTTATCGGACATCTACAGTCCAACAAGGCCAAATATGCTGTCAGGCTTTTTGATTTGATTCATTCCGTGGATACCATCAAACTGGCCCGCGAACTGAACAATCAGGCAAATAAAATTAATAAAATTCAAGACATACTCATACAGATCAATATCAGCAAAGAACCATCAAAATCAGGATCAGACATACAAAATGCGGCGCATCTGATCAAAGACATCGTTCTTTTTGAAAATTTATCCGTAAAAGGACTCATGGCAATACCACCTTTTTTCAACAATCCTGAAAAGGCCCGGCCCTATTTTACAGTCCTTCGGAATCTCAGAGATCAGAGTCAAAAAGCCTTTCCAGTTATAGCCCTGAATGAACTCTCCATGGGGATGACCGGTGATTTTGAAGTAGCCATTGAAGAAGGGGCAACCTTGGTACGGATCGGAACGGCAATTTTTGGAGAAAGAAGATGAAGATCCTTCTTCACATCTGTTGCGCACCATGCAGCATATACCCGGCAAGAATTCTTCGAGATGAAGGATTCAATATTATGGGTTTTTTCTACCGAAACAACATCCATCCTTACACGGAGTGCATCAAAAGGCAGGAAACCTTAGCGTCTTATGCAACCTCCATGGATCTCAACGTCATTTACCAGGAGGGTTATGATATGGAAGGTTTTATTCGAAATGTGGCATTCAGGGAGACGAATCGCTGCGCTTTTTGCTATCATGAGCGACTTAGATCCACTGCCCTGATGGCAAAACGCGGAAAGTTTGACTGTTTTAGCACCACACTCTTATACAGCAAATTCCAGAAACATGATGAGATCAAATCCATTGGTGAAGCTGTGGGTAAATCTGTTGGGATAGCGTTCTATTACAACGATTTTCGGATCGGTTGGAAGGAGGGTGTCGAAACGTCAAAACGCCTGGGGATGTACCGCCAACAATACTGCGGTTGCATCTATAGTGAAAAAGAGCGATATTACAAGGAATAAAAATGATACATCACCCTTGTTGATACACAAGGCTGAAATGATATCGAACCATCTATAACTTATGTTTGGCAATTTTATATATTATATTGTCGTGCTTCTCATATACAGCACGTACCGGCCTACAGAGAATCCAAACTTTACGGCTATTGAATCGCTATTTCTTTTTGTATGTCTGATTGTTATTTTTTCAGCAATCACCTGGATGCAGTTTCACAGGGTTGAGAAACAGATTCTAAAGCAACGTCCATTTCATCGCGACCACAAATTCAGGTCTACGTTAACCCGCCAATCCATATTGGCGATCTTACTCTTTTCAATTGATATTTATGGCCTAAATCTTTCATCCTTTCTGACAGACATACCCTTTTTAAACATCATTCCCACGTTTCAGGCGTTACTGTTTCTCATGCTCTTTACAGGTTATCTGGCAATCGTATGGGCATGTGCCTACAATCCTTACCGACGTCTTTACCCCTCGGATCTGCAGAGAAAAACTTACATTCTGTCTCAGATTTCATTCTCGGTTCCGATACTATTACCCTGGCTTCTGCTATCAGGAATAGCAGATATCATTAACGCGCTGCCATTTGACCTTCCGAAACGTTTTCTCTCCACCACCGGCGGAGAAATAACTTATTTTTTAGTTTTTCTGTTTGCCATTGCAATAGTAGGTCCGGTGATAATTCAGAAATTCTGGAGATGCAAGCCTCTTGAAATCGGATACTATAGAACTCGGATTGAAGAACTCTGCAGAAAAGCCGGATTGGAATATGCCAACATTCTTTACTGGCCTATTTTCGGCGGGAAAATGATCACCGCCGCCGTGATGGGGTTGGTTAAGAAATTCCGCTACATTCTTGTCACTCAGGGTCTTCTTCAAATGCTTGAACCCGAAGAGATTGATTCGGTCATTGCCCACGAAATTGGTCACGTAAAAAAAAAGCATCTTCTCTTTTATCTGTTATTTTTTGTCGGCTATATGATCATCTCATACGCCACCTTTAACCTGCTGATTTATTCGATTGTCTTCTCGGAAACCATCTACAAGATTATAACCAGCACCGGCCTTGATCAAACTACAGTAACCACATCGATTTTCAGTTTGGTCATTATCATCGTTTTTCTGATCTATTTTCGCTTTATTTTCGGATATTTTATGCGTAATTTCGAGCGTCAGGCAGATACGTATGTTTACGCCCTTTTCGATACTGCCAAACCGCTGATTTCGACATTTGAAAAAATTGCTGCAACCAGCGGAGAACACCCGGATAGACCCAACTGGCATCATTTCAGTATTACAAAACGGATCGAATATTTAAAAAAATGCGAGTCGGACAAGATATGGATTACACGCCATGACAGCAAAATAAAGAAAAGTATTGCCGTTTATCTGGCAGGAATATTTCTGTTGTGTGGTGTGGGATACAATCTAAATTTTGGCGAAACCAGCAAGAAGCTCAACAAACATTTTTTTCTAAAGGTCATTCAAAGAGAGCTTGAAAAGACCCCGGACAATCCATTGCTTTACAGCACGCTGGGCGACGTTTACTACAGCAACCATAACTATCCTGAAACAATCAAGGCTTACGAACAATCGCTCAGGATCAATCTTTATAATCCCCATGCGTTAAACAACCTTGCATGGCTTTATGCAACGTGTGACATCGAAAGCTTTCGTAATCCTAAAAAAGCGCTGGAACTTGCCAAAAAGGCTGTTCAACTGGAAGAATCTCCCCATATTCTCGACACGCTCGCAGAGAGTTACTACGTTAACGGTCTGTTTGAGCAGGCCGTTAACGTAGAGCGTCGGGCCTTTGAGATAACAACAAAAAATCGAGACTACTACAAAAAACAACTGCTGAAATTTAAACTCGCCATGAAAAAGAGTGTCTTGCTTTAAGTTTTTTGTAATGATCCTCAAATATCTCTATTTAATTTGACAGAACAGCCACAATAATCTATAATTATATGAAATTAAATCTGAATTATACAATATAGTTGGGAATAAAAGTTCAGAGCTTTCATGAGAATACAAATAAAATTAAAAATAATGACAGTGGTTGCAATTGTTTTCACGCTATTCCAACCTGGATGGGCTCAGGCCGCCAATTTAAAAGACGTGAGAACCGGTAAGCATGAAAAATTCACCCGTGTTGTCTTCGAATTTCAAGATAACGTTTTATTCGAAAGCCCCGAGATTAAAGGAAAGGGAAATTTTTCCGTGATTTTTCTTGACAGTTCTACAACCCTTCCGCGTCTCACATTATTCAAGACAGGCCCCATACAACTTGTTCACTCCATTGAACTTATTCGACAAAAATCTAATTTGATAGCCAATGTCCGGCTATCTTTTCCTTATTTCATTCTCAAGGCATTTCCTCTTTCCGGTCCCGACCGCATCGTTATTGATGCATACCAAGTGTTTTCACCGCCTGAAAAATCCGAACAAAAGGAATTTTTGCGTGAAAAACCTTTGGCTGAAACGTCAACAACACCCGAAGAAAAAGGGCTGAAAAACGCTCCTCAAAAAGTTTTGGAGAAAAAGGACGTCAACCCAGCCATAACACCCTCGGGCGCGGAAAAATCTAGCATGAAAGACACGCAACCACCTGAAAAAGTCTTTTCCAACAACGTGTCAAATCCAATGCCCGAGACACACATTGAATCACCCTCTTCAGCTAATGGAAGCGCCATGACACAGATATATCTGCTGGCTGTATTGAACGTCACCACAAGTGTAATTGTTGTATTGATGATATTCATGCTATTGAAGAAAAGACACGCAATTGACTTTGCCCAACTTTTTGAAATTATGGAGTTTATAAAAACGTCTGATGAAAGTATCGAGACCATAGACGCTCAATTAAAAAGCGCGTTTAAAGAATATGATGAATCTTGAATTTAGAGGATGACATGACCGAAAAAGTCCTGGAAGAAATAACCGTCGGTCTTTCGGACGCTGAAAAAGATGATCTTGAAGAAATGATAAAGGCGTTCAGAAAAAAGCAGTCTGCCGCACCGGAAACGCTGGCTTCCGAAGATGAACAAAAGCAAATCTTGTCAATAGGTGAAAATCTTGCTCATTATGGCGATATTTTGCTGAAATTCGATACGAAATTAAAATTATTATACGGTATTTTACGCCTTTCGGATCAAAAAAACAGGATTATGAACCAGCGTATCGACGCAGTTATAGAACTGCTTAAAGGGCAAAAAGTTTTAACCGAAAAATAGGACTTTCTATCCCCTAAAATCTGCAATCACCGATTTCACTGCAGTTGCCCCCGATAGCGGGATCTTCGTTTCACTACGAAAGGCGCAAGGCGTGAAGCTCTACTGAACTACCGCGAACGCCCTGCTACACAGCAAGTGCGGTGAAAGCGGTGATTTCGAAGGGTGATAAATTTTCATGCAGTTTTTAGGCGGTAAGCATTAACAGGAAAGAGAGTAATGAACGACCGGATTGAAAGACAGGACAGTGTTGTCAGCCGCATCATCGATGGCTCTATTACCATCGATTCTGTTGAAGAATTCGAAGACCTGCTCAAAGCCTTTCCAAAAAACCCTCGACTCCATAGAGTCTTTGCTGACAGGCTATTAGAAGATAAATCAATAAATGCCGCCGAAGAATACAAAACGTCAGCCAAACTTTTTATAGACGCGGGCATGCCATTGCAGGCAATAACATGTAAAATCTTCGAGTGGCGAATCATCAAGCCCTCCAAAGAAGAAGGATTGGCCCTCCATTCAGACCTTTGTGAATGCAATCCACAAAACATAGAGGTGCAGAAGTTCTTCACCAAACTGGCCTATGAGGAAATGATCGCTTTAATGGCCAAGATTGTTCCTCATAATTATCCTGCCAATACCATGCTGAGAAAATTTGGAGATGAAGAAAACGAGTTGTGCTTTGTCATATCCGGTGCATTGGAAAAGACCAGTTACCATCGCCTTGAAGCCGATGAAAAAGTGACAAAAAAATCTAAGACAAATCTGATAGGAAGCGACATTTTCGGCGAGATTTATCCGTTTGATGAGGACAAATTATCTGAATCAGATATTGAATCCATCACCCGCGTTGAACTGTTGAAAATCTCCAAATTAAAACTTACTGCACTTTGCACAGAACATCCGAACCTTAATCTTCTCATGCGAAACCTGTGTATACTTCGTTTTGATGCTAACCGCGAAATGCATTCAAAAACGTTTAGAAAGGCAACCCGGCATCAATTGCCCATGCAGGTCAATCTGAAAATTTTTCAAGAAGAAAGCGGGAAACCGCCTTTAAATCTATCCGGTTTTACAGACGATATTTCTCTGGGCGGAACCTGTGTTGTCTTGGGGGCGAAATATCAAATCGGCAATATAAGCGATTTAACCGGTAAAAATGTTAAGGTTCAAATGAGTTTACCCATCGAATCTATCAGTCTCAATATCCTGGGCATCATTGTCTGGGGCAAAGAAATTCCTGTGGAGGGTAAAAAAACAGCCATCGTCGGTATTCAATTTAAAGAGATAAACCCGGTTGACCGCGGAATATTGAACGGCTACTGCTTTGGATCCGAAGCAGAACAAAATCTGATCTGGAGCTTATGGGATTCGCTGATGGAAAAGTAGTTCCAACTGCTGAAAAAAGTATCTTCCAATTTTGTTTACGATTAATTAGGGTCCATCCATGAATCCAAAATGAACACAATGGGTGTCCAATTCAGAAATGAGCAATTTTTGTTCTGATCAAGGCCGCACAAGGGTTTGCGGTGAGGCGTACGTCTGTACGCCGCAGCCGGAAACCCGCGGAGAACGCCGATCAGGACAAAAATGACCATTTATGGATGGACACTAATTAGGGTCTTACCAATGTTTAAAAAATAAGGTGCCAAGTGAAAGAGGAACTAAACACGGAAAATAAATCAACACCCAAGATATTGGCTATCGGTGGGGGAAAGGGTGGTGCCGGAAAGAGTGTCTTTAGTACGATTACGGCATTTTGGCTGGCCAGAATGGGCCATCGGACTGTTTTAATGGATGTCGATCTGGGCGGCGCCAATCTCCACACCCTTCTCGGAATTAAAAGCCCCGACAGGACGCTAAATGATTTTATTACAAGAAAATTCAATGAATTAGCAGATATTTGCATTGATACCAGCGAAAAGAACCTTCACCTCATCAGCGGGGCCAGTGATGTTCTTTCCCTGGCAAACCCCCATTTCAGCCAAAAAATCAAACTCATAACCCACCTCTCAAGGCTGGATGCCGATTATGTTGTGCTCGATCTTGGCGCTGGAACTTCCTTTAACGTTCTGGATTTCTTTCTCATCGCCCACAGAAAAATTATCGTCCTTACCCCTGAACCAACATCGATTCAGAATGCATACATATTTGTTCGCAATGCAGTCTACCGAAAATTAAGCAGACTTTCCAGCAAAAATCCGTCTCTCCAGGCTCTGATTAAAATTGCCATGGACCCTAAAAATATTCTAAAAATCCGCACCGTCAAAGAACTTTTTCAGTTCATTGAGGAGTCAGACGAAACGAACATCATTGAGGATCTAAAAAAAGAAATCGGAGATATCCACCTGGGGGTAGTTACCAATATGGTTAAAAATGAAAAAGAAGAAAATGCGGGTCGTATTGTTCAGATCGTTGCTGAAAAATACCTGACCATTCCATCCACGAATTTGGGCTGCGTCTCCCATGACAAGCATATCCATACAATGGTTTCCAATATGGTCCCTTTAATCAATCTGGACCAGTCAAGCCAGGCTTATGGCAATATTTACGAAATTGCCACCAAGTTGTCGAAAGGTTAACCGACTGGACGAGTAACCGCCTTTTAATTTCTACATCTTATCGAAATAAAAAGTCTTTTAACAGCATTTCGTTCATGCCGCTTGTATGGAAGAATGGAATGCTGGAATATTGGAAATAAGAGCGGAAACAATCTATTTAAATTGTTAGAAAATCCTTCAAACCCATCATTCAATTACTCCATTATTACATTATTCCAATTGGGCGAAGCCCTTATTTCATACATACTTTCCTGACTTGTATCAGGTCAAAATATCCATTGAAAATTTTGGCAATGCCGTCCTGCTTCAACGTTTTCATGCCATCTTTTATTGCCTGATTTCGGATGACTTCCACCGGTGAACTGTTTTGTATCAGTTTTTTCATTTTATCAGTTCCCAACAACAATTCGTGAAGCGCCATCCTGCCGGCATACCCTGTATTGTAGCATCTTTTACATCCGCTGGGCCTGTTGAGATATAAATCTTCGGTATAAGGAATACCTATGTGCTCATCAAACCGATCAGAAGAACCATATTCACGAACCAGGTCCTCATAAGTTTCTTTTGATAGATGATAGGGTTCCCTGCAATGGATACAGGTGGTGCGGACCAGCCGCTGGGCGAGAATGCACAGAATCGCATCTGAAAAGTTAAATGGATCCATTCCCATGTCAAGAAGCCTTGTTATGCTTTCAGGAGCACTGTTTGTGTGAAGCGTGGATAGTACGAGGTGGCCTGTCAGAGATGCCTCGATGCCGATGGATGCGGTTTCTTTGTCCCGCATCTCACCCAGCATGATCACATCGGGGTCACATCTTAAAAAGGCCCGCATTGCAGAAGCAAAGTTGAATCCGATTTTAGGCTTCACCTGTACCTGCCTCAATCCTCTCTGACTGATTTCCACAGGATCCTCAGCGGTCCAGATCTTGGTGTCTGTGGTATTGATATATGCCATGGCCGAATGAAGCGTGGTTGTTTTTCCTGAGCCGGTTGGGCCGCATACAAAAACAAGGCCATGGGGTTGTGTTATGGCGCTGAGGAAGTTAGTGTAATTGCTTTTTGAAAAACCTATCTTTCCCAAAGGGAGCGGCTCACCGGCATCGAGTATTCGCAAAACAACATCCTCCACTTTCCCCTGGGTTGGCACCGTTGCCACTCTGAGTTCAATATCGGGACCACCATATTTTTTAAATATTATCTTACCATCCTGAGGCTTGCGGCGTTCCACAATATCAAGATCCGCCATGATCTTAATTCGGGAAACAATTTTATCTCGAAGAGAATAAGGAATGCTCTCAAACAACCTGCAAGCACCGTCGACCCGTATCCGAATCCGCGTATTCATCTTTCCCGGATAGGGTTCTATATGAATATCAGAAGCCTTTTGTTTGTAAGCATCGATAATAATTTTGTTCACAAACTGTACGATAGCACTGTCTTTCTCATAAAGGACGGATTCTTCATCTTCTATCTCTACTTCCCTGGTTTTAAGCTCAGACAAGATCTGCGACCTGGAAGCCAGGTTTCTTTCTTTTCGGGTAAAACGATGAATAAAAGCAAGGATATCCTGTTTTAGCGCCACATTGAATAAAAGAGTTTTGTTTGAAAATAGTGTCTTAATTTCACCAATTTTTTGAAGATCGCCGGGGTCATCTATTGCAATAACAATATTCCCGTCTTCTATTTTCAGAGGAACCCAGACATTGTTGCGCATGAATGGTACTTTGATGTTGGTTAGAAGCCTAACCGGTATCGGTAGATCCGGGTCATATTCTACAAATGGAACCTTATGAAATTGGCTAAGAGATTTTCCAATTTCCTTTTTGGGAATCTTAAAATCAGACATTAACACCGTTTCCACGGAAGCTTTACCTGCCCTGGCGTCGGCAATGGCCTTGTCCAGTTCTCTTTGGGTTAATATATGGTTGTGAACAAAATAATCGAACTTGTTCGGTCTTGCCTTGGCCATCCGTTTCTGATTATATAACGCAATTCCAAGAATATTGGCCATTTCAGTTGCAGATTGCTCATCAAGCCGAGTAAATGAACCACCACCCTTTCGATTAATCAATTGAATGACACCAAGAAGAAACTTTTTAAAAATAATCGGAACCGCTAAAATCTGTTGTGTCCAAAAGCCCATCTTCTTATCCCAGCGTTTATCAAATTTAAGCTCAGGATCGATGGAGGCCAACTCTGAGTCATCATATACATTCTTAATGTTGATGAGTTTTTTCTTAAAGGCCGAGCACCCGGATATACTGTTATTTGACATGGAAATGCGGATTTCTTCAATTTCATTTCCGGATTTAAACCGTGATACCAGTTCTCGCTTTTTCCCGTCCACCACATAAACGGTCAATCTTTCGGCTTCAAAAAGCCGGGTGATTTCATCCTTTAGATCCACCAGGATCTCGTCAAGATTAGCAGCAGCATGTATTTTGTTGCAAATATCCTGGAGATCTTTCCGGTAATCAATCTCGGACTTTAGTTCCCGGTTGTTTGACGGTTTGGTGTTAATTATCGTCGCTCTATTTAACATTTTTACTCACCTTGTCTGAATGTTGATGATCTTTAAATCGTATTCTCACTATCAGCAACGTTCGTGCCAAAATAAATATCTCTTTAACAAGGCGGTATTTAAGAGGTATTTATCGTTTCTTAGATTTTCGTAAATGTTTGATATACAGGTGTTCCGGAAGATTTTGGAAAGTACTATTATTTTTTTCTGGTTTAAAAAAAATAAGATTTGAGGGATTCATGAAAGAAAAAAGCATCGAAATTTGCACAATAAATTGTGCATCCTTGCACAGTTTATTGTGCATGCGAAAGGAGGCCGTAAAGTTTGAACCTTTAGAACATTACAGGCCGGGAAGATTTTTTTTATTTTTCCTTTTGAGCAACCCATTTGAAAAATAGCCCAACACAGTCCGGGCAAAGTTGGGTGCCGGTGGCATCTTCGATAATTTGGAGTGCTTTTCCTTGGGCCATTCCTTTGCGGTAGGGCCTGTTACTCGTCAAAGAATGATAGGTGTCGGCAACGGCAGTCATCCGCGCCCATAAATGGATATTATCACCTTTAAGGCCCTGAGGGTATCCTTTGCCGTCAAGACGCTCGTGGTGAGACAAGACGATTGGGATGACATCTGAAAAACTTGGAATTGACTTTATAATATTGGCACCGATGACCGGGTGTTTTTTGATGTGAGCGAACTCTTCTTCTGTCAACTTTCCGGGTTTAAGAAGGATTTCATCTCGTACGCCAATCTTACCGATATCATGCAGTCTTCCGCCGATGGTAACGGTTTCGATTTCCTTCGGGCTGCCTCCGCTGAGGCTCAGCATTCCGGAGACTATTCTGCCGACCGCCTCAGAATGCCCTCTGGTATAATTGTCGCGGGCCTCAAGGGCGGTGATAAGGCTGGTAATGCTTGCAATCATCAGATTCCGTTCGGAATCCAGACGCTCTCTTTCTATTAGCAACATGTGAAACTGATCAGACAGCATCTTGTCAACGAGGATAACCAGTTCATCGATATTGAACGGCTTGCAAAGATAAGCCGAAGCACCATTTTGCAGCATCCGCTTCATAAAACCGCGGTCGGTTTTAGAACTCATTGCAACGATCGGTACCGTCGACAATTCAGGATTCGAGTGAACCTTTCCGCAAAATTCAAAGCCGTTGACATCGGGCATCTCGATGTCGGTCAGTATCAGATCCGGCTGTATGGTATCCAGCAGGTTCAAGGCTTTTTGACCGTTTTCGGCAGTGATTACTCTAAAACCGGCTTCTGCCAAACCTTTTTCAACAATCTGAAGTACAACCTTGGAATCGTCCACCACCATAACCAGGCGGTTGCTCTTAAATTTGGCTTTTGACAAGACGCTTTCCACAGTTTCAAGTAAACGGTCCTTTATTTCATACTTTGACAGATATGCTGACGCCCCAGCTTGGAACCCCTTGTCCACATCGCTTTCAGAATCAAAGGTACTCACCATAACCACAGGGGTCCCTTGGGTGGCCGCGGTATTTTTAAGACTGCGGCACAATTCAATGCCGTTGATTTTTGGCATGTCGATATCGCTGACGACAATATCGAATTTTTCTTGTAATGCCAGATCAAGGCCCTCTTGTCCGTCTTGGGCGAAAATGATTTCAGCATTCATGGACGCCAGTATTTTTTTCATGCTCATTCGGAATACGGCACTATCATCAACAATCAGGATCCGGCGTTCGCTCGTCATAGGTTCCATTTGTTCCCCACGGACAGTCCATTTGCAAATTGAATTCCAGCCAGAATTTCTCATGAAAAATATACCTTAAGGAACCAATCAAGCTGTTGAGATATTCAGGCTATTTTTTATCGAGATCTTATCTTAGGTTATATCGGTAGATTAGAAAAAAAACTTTAATTGTACCTTAAATTACATTTTAAAGGAGCTCATGGAGGGATATTTCATTCGGGAATTTAAGGGAGTATCCACTATGTGGAATATTATTCTACGCTTTCTTTTGAATAATTTCAATAAAGAATCGCGATTCAATTTGACACCAAAATCACCATCCTTTATTATTCAATAAAAAGCGCCCGAACTAAAACTATGATTTTTCGTTAAGATCAAGGAAGGCGAAAATTTTAACCACAGTAATACTGGTAGTACTTCGAGGATTAAAATTTGAGTCTAACCTCAGAGAAATAGGCTGCGCATTTCACAGGGTAAGCGCAGATATTGGCGAAAAAGACCGTCTTCGTTCAGGCACTTAATAGGGAGAACAATACCATGCACGAATTAGATGCTATCTTCTCGCCGAAATCGGTGGCCGTTGTCGGCGCTTCCACCACACCCGGGAAGGTCGGTCATGATATATTTGCCAATATCCTTCTATGTGGTTATTCGGGAACCCTTTATCCGGTCAATCCAAAGGCCAGATCGGTTTTATGCGTTCACGCCTACCCGACAATAAAAGAAATCCCCGATGAGATCGACCTTGCCATGATTATTCTGCCCCCACGTTTGGCCCTTAAAGCTGTCCAAGAGGCCGCAGACATAGGGGTGAAAGGCATCGTAATTGTTTCAGCAGGGTTTCGCGAAGTCGGCGGCGAAGGCGCTGAATTGGAGGATCGCATCGTCTTAATCTGTAAACAGGCCGGGATCAGAATGGTGGGGCCGAACTGCCTGGGAGTCATCAATCCGTTGCCTGGAATACGATTAAATGCCAGTTTCTCGGCCCGCATGCCGGCACCGGGCAAAATTTCATTTATTTCCCAGAGCGGCGCGTTGTGCACCGCAGTGCTCGATTTTGCCGCTGACCGGAATTTCGGTTTTTCCAAGTTTATCTCCATCGGCAACAAGGCGGATGTAGATGAACTGGACCTTTTGCACTACCTGCACGAAGATCCCAACACAGAAGTTATCATGATCTACCTGGAAGAACTGCGCAGAGGGCCCGATTTTATTGCAACCGCAAAAGCCATCACATCCGGATATCGGCGCACGCCGATACTGGTGATCAAATCGGGCAGAACCAAAGCCGGTGCCAAAGCGGCCGCGTCACATACCGGAGCCCTTGCCGGATCAGAGGCGGTATATGATGCCATTTTCAAACAGACAGGTATCATTCGTGCGCAATCCATTCATGAGCTTTTTGATTTTGCCGAAGCCTTTGCCTATAAAGAAGAAAGCGCTCTGGGCAAACTGAAAAGGAAAATGCCCCGGGGCAATCGGGTGGCCATCATTACCAATGCCGGCGGCCCGGGTATCGTGGCCACGGACATGACCGTCTCTTCCGGTTTAAAACTTGCCCGATTTAATACCAAAACCATTGAGTCGCTGACACGTCATCTGCCCGAGACCGCCAACCTTAACAATCCTGTGGACGTAATCGGTGATGCATCCTATGACCGGTATGAAAACGCTCTGGCTGCGGTTATTCAGGACGAAGATGTGGACGGCGCTCTGGTGATCTTAACCCCTCAATCCATGACCAATGCCCTGGCGACTGCGGAAGCCATCGTACGGGTTGCCAGGGGATCCACCAAGCCGATTCTCTGCTGTTTTATGGGAATCATTGATGTCTCTCCAGGGATAAAGTATTTACAGGAACACGGGTATCCTGTGTTTAATTTTCCGGAAGATGCTGCCAGGGCCTTTGGCGCGCTTTACGAATATTCTCAATGGCTGAACCGGGAGATTCTTCCCCAGTATACATTTCAGCACCATCGCAATCAGGCTGAAACCGTTATTCATTCAAGTCTTGCAGCAGGAAAAACCTATTTGGGAGAATTGGACGGAACAGAACTGCTCAAGTGCTATGGATTTCATGTATTGCCCACAACGCTGGCCAAAGACAACTTAGAGGCTGCTGCCATTGCCACGGATATGACGTTTCCGGTGGTGATGAAAATTGTATCACAGCAGATTCTTCATAAATCAGATGCCGGCGGTGTAATCGTGGGATTGAAAAATCAAGAAGAAGTTAAAAGAGCGTTCAACCAAATCGTTGACAGCGCCTCTGAATATGACCCGGGCGCGGTCATTGACGGCGTACTGATTCAAAAAATGGCTCTGCCGGGCACTGAAACCATTCTGGGCATGAATCGTTATCCTGTATTTGGTCCGCTGCTCATGTTTGGTTTAGGGGGCATCTATGTCGAAGCTTTTGAGGATGTGGTCTTTCGCCTGGCCCCCATCGGCAGAAATGAAGCCCGGCGCATGATCCATGAAATTAAGGGATTCAAACTTTTTGACGGGTTTAGGGGCAGGCCCAAGGCAGATCTCGAAGTAATTGAAAAAGCACTGGCAAGCTTGTCTGATATGGTCATGAATCATCCGGAAATCAGTGAGATGGACATCAATCCGTTGATGATCCACGAACAAGGGAAAGGGGCGACTGTGGCCGACTGCAGGATAATTCTCAAAGCAGCCAATATCTAAACTGAGCGTTTCAAATTTTAAAAGTGGACAAAATCATAGACATTCAAAACCTGGTAAAGCAATTCAACGGATTTACAGCCGTGAACGACATTTCATTTTCTGTGGATCGGGGTGAGTTTTTCGGTCTTTTAGGACCTAACGGCGCCGGCAAAACCACAACCATTCGCATGCTTTACGGATTTTCACCCCCTACACGCGGCAAACTGCGAATCTTCGGTATGGATATCAAAACCGACTTTCGCAGGATTAAAGCCAGAATCGGCGTCTGCCAGCAGGACAACACCCTGGATCCGGATTTGAGTGTCGAACAGAACCTGCATGTATTTGCCGGATACTTTTCTATCCCTAAAAAAGAAGCCGGTGAACGGACCAAAGAACTTCTCGATTTTTTCGCACTGAGCCATAAAAAAAATGCCAAAGTCATGGAACTTTCCGGCGGAATGGCACGCCGGCTGATTCTGGCCAGATCGCTGGTCAACCGGCCGGAACTGTTGATTCTGGATGAGCCGACCACCGGACTTGATCCTCAATCCCGGCATCAGGTCTGGGAAAAGCTTGAGGATCTTAAGAAGATCGGTCTTACCGTCGTCATCACCACCCATAACATGGAAGAAGCCTCCCGCCTCTGCGATCGACTGGTGATTGTTGATCACGGTAAAATTCTGGTGGACGGAAGCCCGGAAGCGTTGATCGAGCAACATGCCGGCAGCAATATCATCGAAATCGAGGGACCGGACCAGACACTGATTGAATATGTCAAAGAAAATGACATCGGGTACGACGATCTTGGCCGGCGCCTGATATTGTATGAAACAGAAGAAAAGGATCTGAACCATACGATTCGGGAACGGTTTTGCAACGAAAAGTGCATTTATCGCAACAGCACGCTGGAAGATGTTTTTTTGCGTTTGACCGGAAGGGAGCTTCGAGAATGATTGATCCTAAAGCATTTTCATGGCGATTTATGAGGGTCTGGGAAAGAAACTTAGTGGTTTACAGGAAAATCTGGAAGGTGAACTTTCTAACACCGCTACTCGAACCACTGTTTTATATTCTGGCTTTTGGGTTGGGATTCAGCGGTTTAATCGACACCGTGCATTACGGAGGGGCCGAGTTTTCTTACACGGCGTTTATCGCACCGGCCCTGATCGCCACTGCCGTGATGTGGAATGCATTTTTTGAAACCACCTACGCATCATTTGTTCGAATGTATTATCAAAAGACCTTTGACGGCATGCTGGCGACACCATTGTCTTTGGAAGAAATCATCATCGCTGAAATTGTTTGGAGCGCTACCAAAGCGGCAGGCGCCGCAACCATTATGTTAATGGTGCTCGGCCTGTTGGGATTTATTCAGTTTCCACTGGGGTTGTTGCTGATTCCTCTTGCGTTTTTTGGCGGTCTGGCTTTCGGAGCCATCGGCATGTTCTTCACAGGAATCACACCGACCATCGACATGTTCAATCTTCCCATATTTCTCTTCATTACGCCGATGTTTTTGTTCAGCGGAACATTTTTTCCGGTTTCCAATTTACCGGCCTGGGCACAACCTGCTGCGCTGGCCTTCCCTCTCTATCACCTGGCTGAATTGGCCAGACGGTTTAGTATCGGAACCAACGAAACTGCGCCTGTCATCAGTATCGTGTATCTGATCGTATTTTTTCTTTTCTTTACCAGCCTTGCGCTGAAGAAGATGAAGAAGAGATTGATTCAATAAATGACGGCAAAGTAAAAAATCCAATTTCTGCGTTGCGCTTCATTTCGTGTTCACTGCGGCGTACAATAGTACGCCTCATTCCTCAAAATTCGCGACGCCTGGAACTTAAACTTTTTACTTTGCCGTCTCAATTTTGACTTTTTACAAGTTCATTAATTTTTATGCAGGAATTATAATTTTTTGTAATTGCCCAATATCTTCTTCAATCCGCCGCCGATCAGAAGAACACCCATAAGATAGAAACTAAAACGAATAAAGCCGATCACCGAAGAAAACTGTTGTATCTGTTCGACTCTGGGCATGACCTGGGGTATTCTGTAAATTACGCCGATGCCCGCAAGGGTCAGCGCAATACCATAGATGAGCTGAATAACCGGTTTGTTTTTAAGCACGGAATCTTTTTGGTTGTTGTCCATCTTTGCTGTTTTTTTCTATTTTCTATTTTCTGTTTACTGTTTACTATTCACTGTTCACGATTTAATTATACCTGAAGCGGCAATGTTTACAGTGCTTTAACACAAGATATTCAGCCGCCAAGATACACCTCCTTAACCTTAGGATTGTCCAGCAATTCACCTGCCAGACCTTCCATTACGATTTCGCCTCTTTCAAGCACATAAGAGTGATGGGCCACTTTGAGGGCAGCCCGTGCATTCTGTTCCACAAGCAGAACCGTGGTCCCGGATTCATTAAACTGTTGAATGACGTTAAATATTTCGCGAACAATCAATGGCGCGATACCCATGGAGGGTTCGTCCAAAAGAATCAGTTCCGGTCGGGCCATCAAAGCGCGGGCAATGGCCAACATCTGCTGCTCGCCACCGGACAGTGTACCGGCGATTTGTTTGGAACGTGTTTCAAGTATTGGGAAAGTCTCATAAATACGGTCAACGCGCTCTTTGATCTCAAGGTGGTTGTTGCGCTTAAAATAGAGATAGGCTCCCAGATGAATATTGTCCAGAACGCTCAGATGGGCAAAAATCTGTCTTCCTTCAGGCACCTGGGATATGCCCAACCCCACGATCCGGTTGGCAGGCACTCCGGAAATGTCCTTGTCTTTATAAAAAATACTCCCTTTGCTGATTTTCATCAAACCGGAGATCGACTTCAAAAGGGTCGACTTGCCGGCCCCGTTGGCCCCGATAATGGAAACCACCTGTCCTTTCGGCACCTTTAGGGAGACATTTTTAAGCACCTGGATATTGTCATACGAAGCGTTTAAGCCTTCAATCCTCAGCATGATTTAAGTCTCGTTTCTTTAACTCCACAACTGACTCAGGGGTTGGAAGTTTTTATTTGTTCAATCGCTCCATGGATAATGCTTTTTTTCAAACCGTGTAAACTCGTTGTTAAAGGGTCGTAAATAAAGAACAGAAATCAATATAAAAACAATAGGATCGACTTGAAACAAAAACTTCTTTTCTGTTGAAATGTTCCTGTATGCGTCTGTTCTTTCCAACGATCCCTAAACCACTCAAACAGTACACGCTTTTCAAAAAAGATGATCCATTCCGCTCTCGCTCTCCGAACCGGAGGCTGATATATAACTGAAAGGAGGGGTTCCAGGATCAGAAGGTGCGAGGGTTTTTTCTAATTTGAAAATATTTTTGTTGCTTTCTTAATCTACAAACATTGTTGTTAGTAATATTACCGAATATTTAATTCTTTTTTTTAAGCATTTCACTTGAACCCCTGACCCCTTGAGCCCTTGAATCCTTGTCAGATTATTCGCTCCCCAGATATGCCTCAATAACCCTTCGGTTATTTTGTATCTCTTCGGGCGATCCTTCGGCAATCTTCTGTCCATAGTTCAATACGGCAATCTCGTCGGATATGTTCATAATCACCTTCATATCGTGTTCCACCAGCAAAACGGTGATCCCCTTTGCATTGATGGCCCGGATGAGAGAAGACGCCACATAAGTTTCGGTTTCATTCAGTCCGGCCGCAGGCTCATCCAGGCAGATCAGTTCCGGTTCACTGGCCAGCGCCCGCCCGATCTCGAGTATCTTTTGTTCCCCTAAAGGCAAACTGTCCGCAGGGTCATTGAACTTATCGGCAAGACCTATAAATTTTAAAATCTTCATAGCACTTTCTTTAACCTGTGCTTCTTTCCGCCTGAACTGCGGAAGGTTAAACCCCGAAGATAAAAAAGATGATCGTACTCTGGTATGACATCCCAGCATCACATTTTCCAGAACCGTCATATTGCCGAACAGCTCCACGGTCTGGAATGTCCTGGAGATACCCCGTTCCGCAATCTTGTGGGCTTTTAGATGTTCAATGGGCAATCCCTTGAACATGATGGATCCTCCGGTGGGTGGAAAAGATCCGGTGATGATATTGAACAGTGTCGTCTTGCCTGCACCGTTGGGACCGATAATGGCCTTGATCTTTCCCCTTTTCACCTGAAAACTAAAATTTATAAGCGCCATCAAACCGCCAAAGGCCATGGCCACGCGATTTAGTTCCAGAATATTTTCTTCTTCAACAAAATTCATCGGATTTCTAATCCTTGAACCAATTTCTTACGATTCCCGGCACCCCAACCAGTCCTTTGGGTAAAAAAATAGTGACCAGAAGCAGAATGGCCCCATATACGATAACCTCATATTCTTCGAAATAATGAAGCCATTCATAGCTTAAAAAGGTGATGAGGCCGGCACCGATAATCGCACCCCAGATGTTATACATTCCTCCCAGCGCAATCATGATCAGAAGCTTGATTGAAAAGAAAAGATCAAAGGTTGACGGGTTGATAAAATTAAGATAATGCGCATAAAGACTGCCCGCCAGAGAGGCCAAAACCGCCGAATAGACAAAAACCAGTATCTTAAACCTGGAAATATTCACACCCATGGCACTGGCCGCCGGTTCACTGACATGAATGGCCCGTAAGGCACGACCGATACCTGATTGGATTAAATTGACGGTAAAGATAAAAGCAGCAAAAACAAAAGCCCAGACCAGATAGTAATACTTTTCAATAGAATCAAACTCAAATCCAAACAGACTTAACCCCGGAATTCCGGTCATACCATCCGGACCACCGGTCCATGACGCCTCTTCATTGAAAACGATATACACAATAATCCCAAATGCCAGTGTTGCCATAGCCAGATAATGCCCCCTAAGTTTGAGAGAAGGCGCTCCCACCAAAACGGCAACCACTGCCGATATGACCATACCGATGAATATGCACGGCCAGGGATTCAAACCATACCGGGCCGTTAAAATAGCAGAAGTATAGGCGCCGATGCCGTAAAAGGCCGCATGTCCGATGGAGATCTGGCCTGCATAGCCCATTAGCAAACTCAGTCCCATGGTCATGAGGGAGTATATCCCTACGAAGATCATGATGTCGGTATAATTCTCTATAGAGGGAATTTCGTGGGCAACCCACGGAAAGGCAATGATAAAGAGCGCAAAGAGGGCTATGGGAATTTTTCCGAATCGTAACATCCTTAAAACCTTTTAATCTTGCTGATCTCTATATTCCCTAAAATTCCGCTGGGTCTAAAAAACAGGACGATCAGAAGCACGATCAGCGCAAAGGCATCTTTGTATCCCGAGCTGATCAGTCCAGCCCCAAACGACTCGATGGATCCCATAATAAGTCCCCCCAGAACAGCCCCGGGAAAGCTTCCCAGTCCTCCAAGGATGGCCGCACCGAATCCCTTCACCGCCAGCATGGCTCCCCGATCGTATTCCATAAGGGATATGGGTGTTACCGTAATACCCGCTACCGCCCCAATAGCCGCTGAAAGGGCAAAGGACAACAAAATCATTTGTTTGACATTAATCCCCACCAAGCTGGCCGCGTTCGGATTGTCCGCACAGGCACTCATGGCCTTTCCGGTAATGGTTCGATCAAAAAAGATCGACAAAACAATGACGATAACGACCAGAAAGCCGATCACCCACAAATACTGGGGTTGAATCACGCCCCCGAAAACAGTGATGGGATGACGCCCGGAAAACGCCGGTAGATCATAAGGGTCCTTTCCCCAAATAAACATGGCCGCTCCTTTGATCAGAATCGACGCTGCAATGGTGGCAATAATCAGGGTAAGAACCGTGGGTTGACGAATGGGGCGAATGGCCAACCGGTCTAGAAGTATTCCCACCAGTGTCACAAGGATCACCGTGGCCGGAAAAGCCATGATCAGGGGAAGCTTCAACACTACGTTAAAGAAAACCATAATCAGCCCGCCCAACATGACGAATTCGCCCTGGGCAAAATTGATGATTTCCGTAACATTGTAGATAATATTGAATCCCACAGCTACCATGGCATAGATACTGCCGACGGTAATACCGGTGATCAGGTATTGAAAAAGCTGTCCTGATAGTGTTATCGTTTCCATAGATTAGAACAGGATTTGATTAAAAAGCGAGGGTGGTAACATGAAATACCACCCTCACTGAAAATCGATATTTTTTTATTTTCGAACATTATAGGGAAAAATCAGTCTGCCAATGCCCAGTCTCCATTTTTAACCACCACCATATTAAAGGCATCTTTTGTCAAACCATTGTGGTCGTCAGGTGAGAAGTTGAAAATACCATGCTGGCCCACGAAACCTTTGATATGATTTTCAAGATAGTCTCTTATCTTCGCCTTATCATTGCCGACAGTCTCAAGGGCTTTCGCCACCATGTTCAGCGCATCCCATGCATGGCCGCCGAATGAGGACAAAGGTTCATTATACTTGGCCATGTAGTCTTTCATGTATTTGGTGGTCACAGCCTTTTGCGGATCATTTGCCGGAAGGAGCTCGGCAATATTGCAGGCGCCCAGAGGACAAAACACACCTTCTGCCGCCCCTGCAGCCAACTCGATATTCTTACGGCTGCCAAAGCCATGACTCTGATAAAACGGTATGCCGGCCATTCCCAAATCTCTATAGTTTCGGAGCACCGTTACCTGGGTCGGACCCACAGACCAGTTGACAATGGCTTGAGGGGATGTTCCTTTGACTTTGGTCAGTTGAGCCGTCATATCCGTATCTTTAGGACCGTATTTTTCATCGGCAACAATATTCATTTTATACTCGGGAGCAAGACGGATGAGTTCCCCACGGCCGCTGGCGCCGAATCCTGAAGTCACACTCATAATGGCAATTTTATTTATACCGGTTTTTTGAAGCCGTGTAAAAATTGCCTCTACAGCCATGGTATCGGTTTGAGGTGTTTTAAAGACCCATTTATACGGTTTATCGGTCTTGTCGTCATGAACGATTTTATAACTTGCTGCACAGGAAATCAGCGGTATCTTATATTGTTCAGCCAAAGGCACAACCGCTAATGACGTCCCGCTCAAAGAAGGACCGATTATCGCACAGACCTTGTCCTGAGTAATAAGCTTTTTTACTGCCAGATTGGTTTTGGTTGCATCGCCTTCTGTATCGTAAACAATCAACTCCAGCTTGTGACCGTTGATGCCGCCGGCTTTATTGATCTGCTCTGTGATCATTTCAGCGGTTTTCTTCTCAGGATCCCCTAAAAAAGAGGTACGACCGGTTACGGAAAATACGGCGCCCACTTTATAGGTCCCCTTGAAAGCCATTGCCGGGCTGATCACCAGCCCTAAACAAAATAGACAAATTATTGTAAAAATAGAAATTCTCTTGAGTGTCATCTAAGCCTCCTTTTTTCAAATGTTTAGCACTATCAATGCTTCAGAAACCGTACTTCGAGACCTTTGCAAAACACCCTTTTTTGTCCGATTTCTGTGTCAGGCTCAAATTTTAATCCTCGAAATACTCAATGTATTCCTGTGGTTAAAATTATCGCCTCTCTTGAACTCGAACGAAAATATCTATTTTTCAAAGGTCTCACTTCGTTTACAATCAAACTGACGATATCGATAATGTTATCCAGTTGGGTATTGGAATACTGGAGTAACCATTTTGGGTTTCAAATGGATCTCATCTGAAACCATAGGGTCCGCGCAAAAATAATTTCACAAACT
>Ga0210123_1000248_pt1 | contig 35858 bp, 35 predicted proteins | sample Muzzi_PWB_D2_FD_185535 | JGI IMG/M metagenome (GOLD analysis project Ga0210123, IMG submission 185535) | Wetland microbial communities from San Francisco Bay, California, USA, that impact long-term carbon sequestration - Muzzi_PWB_D2 (SPAdes) | ecosystem: Environmental > Aquatic > Marine >... | reverse complement strand
CCAGTTTAGGTCGTCTTAAAGGGAGGGATATGATGGCTTCAGAAACCACACAATCAGACCAAAAGGACAAGCAAGCTGATATGGAAATATACCAGAAACTGGCCGTACCGGGTGCTCCCCACGAGTTGTTGGCGGGCATGGCCGGAAGCTGGCAGACCAAAAGCAGGTGCTGGATGGAGCCCGGAAAGCCGCCCGTGGAATCCAACGGGACCTGTGAGCAGAGAATGCTGCTGGGCGGACGTTACCTGCAGCAGGATTTCGCCGGCAATATGATGGGCATGCCGTTTAACGGCATCGGCATCACCGGTTACGACAACCATACCAAACAATATGTCTCCATCTGGATGGATTCCATGAGCACCAGCATTTTCTATTTCCAGGGCAGCGCGACACCGGACGGACGCACCATCACCCAGGAATGCCACTATAGCGACCCGGTCAGGGGACCCATGACATGGCGGTCGGTGACCAGGATCGTGGATGACAATACCCACCTGTTTGAAATGTACGGCACGGTTCAGGGCGGCAAGGAAGAGCAGATGATGGAGATCACGTATACCCGCAGTTCATAGAAGCTATCTCAAGAAACGGATTTTGGTCCAAAATGAAAGCCGGACGGGTTTCGAACCGCAGGCATGCTACAGTATGGCGAGGATGTAAGGCCGGCCCCAACACCCGGATTGGGTAAAAATACCTTTTTGAGATGGCTTCTAATATCCGGCCGTGCGGCCCACGGTTGTCCTATGGTAAGAGATGAAGCAGAAAAGCCTGCTCCTAAAATAGAAGCAGGCTTTTGGTGTTCATTGCTTGCCGATTATCACCGGTCACCACGGCGATTGAGCGCACCGTAGATAGACAGGCAGTGCTATTTCACACGCCCCTCGCGCCAAGCCTGGATCAGCTTGTCGTAATCGATGGTTTCGCCCTGGGGCTTCTCGTTGGCCAATTTGGCCTTGGGTGAACCCGGCTGGTTGAGCCAGTACGACTCCTCGCGCGGTTTGTTCAGCTTGGGCCCTTTGTCGCCTTGTACGCCGGAACGGGCGATGCGCGCCAGGATCTTGTCCTGCTCACGGGCCAGGTTGTCCATGGCCGTGGAGACCGTCACTTCACCGGCAACAGCCTCGCCGATGTTCTGCCACCACAACTGGGCCAGTTTGGGATAATCCGGCACGTTGGTGCCGGTAGGTGTCCAGGCCACGCGTGCCGGGCTGCGGTAGAACTCCACCAGTCCACCCAGTTTGGGTGCGCGGTCGGTAAAAGACTGGTGCCGGATATCGCTGTCCCGTATGGGGGTCAGTCCGACATGGGCTTTGTGCAGCGATACGGTCTTGGATACGCAGAACTGGGCGAACAGCCAGGCGGCTTTGCGGCGTTTGAGCGGGGTGGATTTCAGCAGGGTCCACGAACCGCAGTCCTGGTAGCCCAATTTTTGCCCTTCTTCCCAATAGGGACCGTGGGGTGAGGGTGCCATGCGCCATTTGGGAGTGCCGTCGGCATTCACCACCGGTGTACCTTTTTCCACCATGGAGGCCGTAAAGGCCGTATACCAGAAGATCTGCTGGGCTACATTGCCTTTGGCCAGGCTGGGCAGGGATTGATAGAAGTCCATGCCCAGGGCGCCGGGGGGCGCATATTTGCGCAGCCACTCCATGTATTTGCGCAGGGCGTACTTGGCGGCCGGACCGTTGGCGGCGCCGCCGCGGCTGACGCTGGAGCCTACCGGGCGGTTGTTTTCGTCAACGCGAATACCCCATTCATCCACCGGTTTGCCGTTGGGAAGGCCTTTGTCGCCGGCACCGGCCATGGAGAGCCAGGCATCGGTGAAACGCCAGCCCAGGTCGGGTGCTTTTTTACCGTAATCCATATGGCCGTATACCGCCTTGCCGTCGATTTCGCGGACATGCTCGGAAAAGAACTCGGCAATGTCTTCGTAGGCCGACCAGTTGACCGGTACACCCAGATCATAGCCATAGATTTCTTTGAATTTTTTCTTGAAGTCGTCGCGGCTGAACCAGTCGTAGCGGAACCAGTAGAGGTTGGCGAACTGCTGATCGGGCAGCTGGTAGAGCTTGCCATCCGGACCGGTGGTGAAGGAGCGACCCATAAAGTCATCTACATCGAGAGTCGGCAGGGTAACGTCCTTGCCTTCTCCGGCCATCCAATCGGTTAGGTTAACAACATACGGATACCGGTAGTGGGTGCCGATCAGATCGGAATCGTTGACATAGGCATCGAAGACGTTCTTGCCGGACTGCATTTGGACCTGCAGTTTTTCGATGACGTCGCCTTCCTGGATCAGGTCATGGGTCACCTTGATGCCGGTGATCTCCTCGAAGGCCTTGGTCAGGGTTTTGGACTCGTACTCGTGGGTGGGGATGGTTTCCGACACCACTTTGATTTCCATGCCGCGAAACGGCTTGGCGGCGTTGATGAACCACTCCATCTCCTTGAGTTGCTCTTTTTTCGAGAGGGTTGACGGTTGAAATTCTTTTTCCACCCATTTCTTGGCGGCGGCCATATCGGCGCTTGCCGAGCCGGTGAACAACGCTACCAGAACAACGGTGAACAGAATTAAAAGCCCCTTGAAACATATCTTCCTTTGCATAAGCACTCCCTCCTGTTTGCCTTCCCTAATGACGGTGAGGTCCACGAACCCGTTCCGGGCGTGAAGGCCATGAGCGCCCGGCGCCGGGACCCCGCCTGTTCATCTCTGTGCCCTATATGTAAAGCGGTTGTCGTGTGCCATTGTGCACACACGATACGTTGCCATTAAGCTATTATGGGTTTCAGCCCCAACGCATGACTGCGATCATCCATACAACCGAAAGTCCTGTGGCGATGTACAACGAGAGGTCGGTCAATCCCATCCACGCCAGGTGAATATAAGCACTGCTCAACAATCCGATAAAGAGCCGGTCTCCCCGCGTGGTGACGATGGGGAGCAATCCACGACGGGGGATGCAGGGCTGGACAATCTGCCATACCGTCATGGCGCAGAGCATCAGAAAAATAGTTATGAAGAATACCGCTGAGAAGGGGGTCCAGGCCATCCATTCCAGGTTCATGGTGATTTCTCCTTATACGCGTCCCAGGGCGAATCCTTTGGCCATATGGTTGCGTACGAACCATATCACCAGGGCGCCCGGTACGATGGTCAGGATACCGGCCGCCGCCAGCAGTCCCCAATCCAGCCCCCCGGCACTGACCGTACGGGTCATGGTGGCGGCAATGGGTTTGGCCGCCGTAGTCGTCAAGGTGCGTGCAAAAAGCAGTTCCACCCAGGAGAACATGAAGCAAAAGAAAGCCGTAACGCCGACGCCCGAGCGAATCAGGGGCAGGAACAGGGTGACAAAAAAACGCGGAAAGGAGTACCCGTCCACATAGGCGGTTTCGTCGATCTCTTTAGGTACGCCCGACATAAAACCCTCCAGGATCCAGACTGCCAGCGGAACGTTAAACAGGCAATGGGCCAGGGCCACGGCAATATGGGTGTCGATCAATCCGAAGGTGGAGTAGAGCTGGAAGAAAGGCAGCAGGAAAACAGCCGCGGGCGCCATGCGGTTGGTGAGCAGCCAGAAGAAGATCTGCCCGTCGCCCACAAAGCGATAGCGTGAAAATGCGTAGGCTGCCGGCAGGGCCACCGACAGGGAGATCACGGTATTGATGCTGACATAAATGATGGAGTTGATATAGCCCGAATACCATGATTTGTCGGTGAATATCTTCATGTAATTGCCGAAGGTGATATCTTTCGGGTAGAGCGACAAGGCGCTCAAAATATCGGCATTGGTACGCAGGGACATGTTGAGCATCCAGTAGATCGGCAGCATCAGCAGCACGAAGTAGATGGTCAACCCAATGGTTCTTTTACGCAGGGTCATGACGCTTCTCCTTTGCCCACATTCTGCAGGGCCTGATAGAAAAGCCAGCTGAAGAGCAGGACGATCAGGAAATAGATCAGCGAGAACGCTGCCGCCGGTCCCAGATCGAACTGTCCCACGGCGACTTTGACCAGGTAAATGGAGAGAAAGGTGGTGGTATTGCCCGGTCCGCCGCCGGTGAGCACGAAGGGTTCGGCGTAAATCAAAAAGCTGTCCATGAAGCGCAACAGCACCGCAATGGTCAGTACGCCGCGCATCTTGGGCAGCTGGATATACTTGAAGGTCGCCCAGGCCGACGCACCGTCGATCTTGGCGGCCTGAAAATAGGCTTCCGGAATAGCCCGCAGGCCGGCATATGCCAGCAAGGCCACCAGGGGTGTCCAGTGCCATACCTCCATGAGCATCAAGGTAATCCATGCGTCGGCCGGCGAGGCGGTGTGATCGAAAGCGATCCCCAGGCCGTTGATGGCCGCCCCCAGCAGGCCGATATCCGGACGGGTGAAAATAATCCATATGGTGCCGATCACATTCCAGGGGATCAGCAAAGGCAGGGCGATGGTCACCAGGCTGGCCGAGGCGGCCCATCCCTTTTTGGGCATCATGAGGGCAATACCTACGCCCAGAGGGATTTCGATCAACAGCACCAGTCCGGAAAAGAGAAATTGGCGCCACAGAGCTTCATGCAGACGCTTGTCGGCCAATACTTCCCTGAACCATTCGGTACCCACAAAGACCCGCTGTCCGGGGCCGAAGATATCCTGGACCGAGTAGTTCACCACCGTCATCAGCGGAATGATGGCGCTGAAGGCCACGATAACAAAGACCGGAAGTACCAGAAACCAGGCGCGGTTGTTTTCCCATTTTTCCATAGGCGCTCCTCAGCTCACTAGCCGTTCATCGGCGAACAGTTTGGTCCATTGGGGCGGAAAGGTCAGCCAGGCCTGCCCGTCAGGCACGGCATCTTCTTCAGCGATACGGGCCTTCAATGTTTGTTCGCCCAGACGAAGGGTCACAATTTTGAAGCTGCCCTGGTCCTCCACGGATTTAACCCGCGTGGCGATGCCTTCAGGGACTTCCCGGGTGTGCACCTGCAGGTGCATGGGGCGAATGCCCAGCTCCAGGCCGCCCTTTGCGCCGGCTGCCAGGGAGGCGGTTTTGTCATCCAACATGATATGCGCTCCGTTCACCTGCGCCACATTGCCTTCTACCGTACAGGGCATGAAATTCATGCCCGGGCTGCCGATAAAGAAACCGACGAATTTATGGTTGGGATTTTCGAACAACTCCTGGGGGGTGCCGACCTGCACCAGCTCACCCTCGTACATGACCATGACCTTATCGGCAAAGGTCAAAGCTTCCACCTGATCGTGGGTCACATAGATCAAGGTCAGCTTCAGCTGATCGTGAATCTCTTTGAGCTTGCGCCGCAGATGCCATTTGAGCTGCGGGTCGATGACCGTGAGCGGTTCGTCAAAGAGAATGGCGGCCACATCCTTGCGCACCAACCCGCGTCCCAGGGAAATCTTCTGTTTGGCGTCGGCCGCCAAGCCGGCGGCTTTATATTTCAGAAAAGGCGTCAAATCGAGAATTTCGGCCACTTCATGCACCCGGCGGTTGATTTCGGCGCTGTTTTCGCCGCGGTTTCTCAGGGGAAAGGCCAGGTTATTGAAGACCGTCATGGTATCGTAAAGCACAGGGAACTGGAAGACCTGGGCGATGTTGCGCCGTTCGGGGGGCAGGCCGGTGACATCCTTGCCGTCATAGAGTACGCGTCCGTTGCTGGGTGTAAGCAAGCCCGAGATAATATTGAGCAGCGTTGTCTTGCCGCAGCCTGAAGGCCCCAGCAGCGCATATGCGCCGCCGTCTTCCCACGTCTCATGGATGCGTTTCAGGGCATAGTCGGCATCGCTTTTGGGATTGGCGCGATAGCTGTGGGCAATCTCTTGAAGTTGGATCTGGGCCATGACCTGCTCCTGTGATCGTGATTATTTCGCCGCCGCCTGGTCTGGCGACGCCACCAGGTTGCCCCTTTGGTCATAAACAAAAAACGATGTCGGATCGGCATACAGGACAACCTCGCTGCCGATCTTGCGGGAATGAATGCCGTCTTCCTGGGCCACCAGGCGCGAGCCGGCGTAAGTGGCATGCACGAAGGTCTCCGACCCGTTGATTTCCGAGAGCTCCACAATGGCGTGAATGGCCACATCCCGCTCACCGGTGGGGGAGAGAAAGAGCCGGTTGGCGCGCACGCCGAATTTGTACTGGCCATCGGAAATGCCGCTCATATGGCCGTTCAGAGAGAGTTTGATATCCTGCCCCAAGACGGCCATTTGCGCTTGCACGCGAGCGTCCAGGTAGTTGATGGGTGGGTCGCTGAAGACTTCCGCCACCCGCAAGGTGGCCGGGTTGTGGTAAACATGCGACGTGGGGCCGGTTTGCAGAATGCGGCCTTCGTCCATGACCACGATGTCGCCGCCCAGCATCAAGGCTTCGGCCGGCTCGGTGGTGGTGTAGACCACAACCGCCTCGCGCTGCTTGAAGATCTCTTGCAACTCCTCGCGCAAGGTTTCACGCAATTTGTAATCCAGGTTGACCAGGGGTTCGTCCAGCAGAAGCAGCTGCGCATTCTTAACCAGTGCCCGGGCAATGGCGGTGCGTTGCTGCTGGCCGCCGGACAGCTCGGCCGGCAGGCGGCCGAGAAATTCGGTCAGGCTAAGGATCCCGGCGATCTCGTTCACCTTCCGGTCAATCTCTTTGCGGTCCATGCCGCTGAGTTTCAGGGGAGATGCAATATTATCATAAACGGTAAGGGATGGATAATTGATGAATTGCTGATAGACCATGGCCACGTTGCGTTTGCGGACGCTCATGCCGGTCATGTCCTGACCGTCGACCATGATCCTGCCGCGGGTGGGGCGGTCCAGGCCGGCCATGATGCGCAGCAAGGTGGTTTTGCCTGCCAGGGTTCGCCCCAATACCACATTGCGTGACCCCGGCGCCAATGCCAGGTCGATCCCCTGCAAGTACATCTCTTGTCCCACATAGCGATCAACGCCTTGAAGCGACAAGCCCATGGTACGCCCCCGATCAGAAAGGTTAGAGATTTACACTGCGTGGACAAGACCAAGCAGGGATTTTGGTCATGATTTCTTAAGCCATATCATTACAAAAATATTTTCGCAAGTGAAAATAAGATGCGTATAATACGAAAATATTGGTGTCCTTAGGGTAATATGTTTCATTTGCGAAAAATTTATCTTTTGCTCAAGGCCCACGGGCTTATCAGGCCACAAACAATCGCACATCGCCTTCAGCCATGATTTCTTTCAGGGGTGCGGGCGGTTGCCGATCGGTAAACAGCGCGTCGATCTCTTCAATGCTGCCCAGCCGGACCATGGCGTTGCGTCCGAACTTGGTATGATCGGCCGCCAGGAACACGTTGCGTGAATTGTCGATGATGGCCCGGGCGGCGCGCACCTCCCGAAAATCAAAATCGAGCAGGGTGCCGTCGATATCGATGCCGCTGATGCCGATAATGCCGTAATCGACTTTAAACTGTTGAATAAAATCGATGGTGGCTTCACCGATAATGCCGCAATCCCGGTGGCGCACCAGCCCTCCGGCCACGATAACCTCGAAATTGGCATTGGCCGACATGATGCCGGCCACATTCAGATTGTTGGTGATGATGCGCAGCCGTTTGTGATTGCAAAGGGCCTGCGCGATGGCTTCGGTGGTGGTGCCGATATTGATGAAAAGCGAGGCGTGGTCGGGGATCTCTCCGGCCACCATGTGGGCGATTTTCTGTTTTTCTTTAAAACACAGCACTTTGCGCTCATTGTAGCCCACGTTTTCAATGCTGGAGTTGGCGCCTGCACCGCCATGATAGCGATTGATCATGCCGCGATCGCTCAACGTGTTGATGTCGCGTCGAATGGTTTGGGGGGTCACGTCGAATTCGCGCGCCAATGAATCTATGGTTACAAAGCCCTTGGCTTTCACCAGTTGTTGAATTTTGACCTGTCGGTCTTTGAGCGAGGCCGCTTTTGGGGTGGTTTCGCCGGATAACGCTGGCGGCGCCGATGGATGCGGCGCGTTCTCATGGCCTGGGTTGTCAGAATTCTGGTTCATTGCGCATCTCCAAATCGGTTGAAAAGTATTTTCTGACCTGAATATTGCAGGGGCTAATGTTTTCTAAAACGAAAATTATTCCGTGACATTTTGAACAGTATGTGATAGCTTCCGAAAATAATCACTGGTTTTCACTGCAGATAGTATGCGAAAACCATAGCACCAGGCAATATTTTTCTCAAGTGAAAACCCTTAAATGTCGATGATCCTTTCAGCACCGTCCACGGCACAGACCGCGGAAGGACGAGGAGGGTAGGTTGCATACCCAAGTACTTATCATCGGCGGCGGCGCCACAGGCACCGGCCTGGCCAGGGATCTGGCCCTTCGCGGCGTCGAATGCATCCTTGCGGAAAAGCAGGACATCAATGCCGGCGCATCCGGGGGCAACCACGGGTTGCTTCACAGCGGCGCCCGCTATGTCGCCACGGATCCGGCATCTGCCTGCGAATGCAAACTGGAAGGGCGCCTGCTCAAGAAGATGGCCCCCCATTGCATTGAAACCACCGGGGGGCTCTTCGTGGCGGTGGCCGGCGATGACGAAAATTATATCGCCGATTTTCCCGGCATGTGTACGCAGGCGCACATCGATGTGCAGCCAGTGGATCTGCACACCGCCCCGGAGATGGAACCGGCCCTCTCGGAAAAGCTGATCGCCGCCTACGCAGTCGAGGATGCCACCATCGACCCGTTCAAACTTTCATTGGACAACATTGCCCATGCCCAGATGCTGGGCGCCCGACTGTTGCGCCATACCCGGGTCACCGGGTTTCAAGTCAATGATCATGCCATTCAAAAGGTGCGGCTCCGCAACCAGGTCGATGGCAAGGAGCTGATCATCGAAGCAAAGGTAGTGGTCAATGCCTCGGGAGCCTGGGCCGCGGAGGTTGCCGCCCTGGCCGGTGCCGAGATTCAGATGGTCTATTCCAAGGGAAGCCTGCTGGTCACCCAGGAGCGAATTTCGCGCCAGGTGATCAACCGCCTGCGCCCGGCCACCAACGGCGATATCCTGGTGCCCGGCGGTACGGTTTCCATCTTAGGCACCACATCGGAGCGTACAGCATCGCCGGATGCCATCTATCCAGAAATTCACGAAGTGGATCATATCATTGAACAGGGTGCTGCCATGTTGCCCATATTGGCCAGGACCCGGTATATTCGTGCTTACTGCGGCGTTCGTCCGTTGATCAGCCAGGGCGAAGTGGGGGACGACCGTAGCGTCAGCCGCGGATTTGCGCTCATCGACCACAGCGAAGACGCGCATCCCATCCGGAATTTGATTACCATCAGCGGTGGAAAACTGACCACCTTCAGGTTGATGGCCGAAAAAACAGCAGACCGCGTATGCCGGCACCTGGGTGTGGCGGCATCCTGCCGCACGCGCACCGAACCATTGCCCAATACCGTGGAGGCCCGCTGGACCGAGCCGGGGTTGGCGCCCAACATGTGGATTCGCAAGAACGATCCGCAGGACAAGCTCCTGTGTGAGTGTGAGATGGTGCCCCAGAGCGTTGTGGATGCCATCGTATCTTCCCTGCGCAAACGCGGCAGTAGGCCCAACATGCGAGCCATCGGCCTTCGCAGCCGCATCGGCAAAGGTCCCTGTCAGGGGACGTTCTGCAGTTTGCGGGTGGCGTCCTATTTGTATGACCGTGCCGTATTCAGCGACGACGAGGGCGTGCAGGAGCTTTGCGCATTTCTGCGTGAGCGTTGGCGCGGCCAACGGCCCCTGCTTTGGGATATGCCCCTGGCCCAGGCCGAGTTGATGGAGGCCATGCATTGCGGGCTGTTCGGGCTCGAACTTGAAGCTGAATGATATGAAGCAGATCGATACAGAGATCATGGTGATCGGCTCCGGTATGGCGGGCATGGCTGCGGCGCTTTTTTCCGCCCAAAGGGGTATCGAAACGGTTCAGGTGGGCATCACCGGCGAGATCAATTTTGCCAGCGGCCTGCTGGATCTCCTGGGGGTTCATCCGGTAAGCGACGGCACACGTTGGCAAGACCCTTGGGCTGCCATTGGTCAATTGGTCAGCGACGAACCCCGCCATCCTTACGGCCGGCTCTCAGTCGATCAGGTTCGCACGGCCATGGACCAGTGCCTGGCCTTTTTGGAAACGGCTGGATTGCCCTACCAGACCAATGGGCATCAAAATGCCAAGATCGTAACCCCGGCCGGCACCGTCAAAACCACCTTCGGTGTGCCGCGCAGCATGTTTGCCGGCGTGACGGTGCTGGCGGAGAAAACGCCGACCTTGCTGGTGGACTTTGAGGGGTTGAGAGGTTTCAGTGCCCGGCAGATTGCCCAGACCCTGGGGCCTGTCTGGCCGACGCTGAAGGTGGCGCGCATCGCCTTTCCCGGTGCCGGAGGAGAATTGCTCGCTGAACATGCGGCCCGCGCGTTGGATGTGCAAATCCATCGTAGTTCCCTGGCCGATGCCATACAGCCCTTAGTTGGGAGTTGCCGTGCGGTGGGGCTACCGGCCGTGCTCGGCATATACCGCACCGCTGAAATATTGGCCGACCTGGAAAGCCGCCTGGGCGTGCCCGTGTTTGAAGTGCCCACCATGCTGCCGGCGGTGACCGGTCTGCGGTTGCGGGAAGCGTTTGAGCAGCAGTTGCCGCGCCTGGGAGTGCGGGCGTTTTATCAGCAAAAGGTGATGGAAGCCGAAGTCCTTTCGGACGGCAGCTTTCGATTCCTGGTGGGCAATGAGGATGCCCAGATCTGCGTCCGGGCACAAAGAACCATCATGGCTTCCGGCCGTTTCTTCGGCAAGGGCCTGAGGGCTGATCGGATTGGCATCCGCGAAACCATATTCAACCTGCCTGTCCATCAACCGGCCGAACGAACCCTGTGGCACAACAAAGACCTGCTGCACCCCGACGGTCACCCCATCAACCGGGCGGGGTTGAGCGTTGATTCAAGATTTCGGCCTACAGATGCCGGCGGTAAAGTCATTCATGATAATCTGTATGCGGCGGGATCGATCCTGGCCCATCAGGATTGGATGCGGCAAAAGTGCGGCAGCGGGTTGGCGATTGCCACAGCTTACGGAGCACTTTCGCAAATGAAGTAAATTGGCCATGTTTCTGACCTATTGCGCATATCTTTCTTTGGCGGTTTGTGTTGCCGGAATCCTTTGGCGGGCGAGGCGCTGGTTCTTTTCGGCCATCGGGCCTGAGGCCCGTCTATCGACCCCCGGGCAACGCATGGTCGTCATGTTTACGGCTTTACCCGGGATATTGTTCAGCCGGAAGATATGGACGATCTTCAAGGCCCTGATGCTGGATGTACTGCTGCAGCGTCAGATTTTTCGCCAAAGCGTGGTGCGGTGGATCATGCACATGGGAATTTGCTATGGGGTGCTGTCGCTCATCCTGGTGCATGCCCTGGACGACCTGATCCTGGCTGATTTGGTGACCGATTACGCCGCCACCCGTAACCCCTACCTTTTTCTTCGCAATCTGCTGGGGTCGGCTGTCTTGGTTGGATTGGCCATTGCCGTGGTACGGAGACACCATGTGGCCGTATTGAAGCGCTTCAATACGGTTTGGGACCGCGCTATACTGGTGATTCTTGCGATCATTATATTTTCAGGCATCGGTTTGGAGGCCACCCGGATGATATCGGCCTCCCTGTTCGAGGAGATGGTGGCGGACTATTGGGGCAGTGACGATACAGAGGAGATCACTGCGTTGAAATCATTTTGGGCGCAACAATTCCATGTGGTGTTTGCAACGCCGCCGCCCCTGGACGCGTCGCACCTGGACACAGGCCGGCAATTGCACGCCGATTATTGTGCCGGCTGCCATTCGAGTGTGCGCGCCGCTTTTGTCGCCCTGCCGCTGGCCAAAGCCATCACCCCAATGGCGGCCATCTTTGACCGTATGCGCATCGATACGTGGTTGTGGTATTTCCACTATCTGGCCAGTTGCCTGGCATTGGCTGTTCTGCCCTTTGGCAAGCTATTTCATCTTTTCTCGGTGCCGCTGAGCCTGGCCGTGAGCAGTCTCGGACCGGCGGTCGGTCAACGGCCTGAAAGTCGCCCGATCCGTCGGGCCATGGGCCTCGACGCCTGTACCCATTGCGGTGTATGCAGCCGGCACTGCAGTGTGACCCCCATTGCCACGGTGATTTCCAATGCCACCATATTGCCGTCGGAGAAGATCGCTGAAGTCGGCCGCCTGGCGCGCGACCAACTGACCATCCAGAGGCGGTGGCGTTTGTCCCAGGGCAGCCGTACCTGCACCGCTTGCGGACGCTGCTCCGATCTGTGCCCGTCAGGCATTGACCTGCAGGACCTATGGTCGGCATCCACGGCGGATCTGAATCGCAGTGGTTATCCGGGGCCCCATGGCTGGATTCGGAATCAATCCGTCGAGCAATGGGCCGACCACGCCAGGGAAGAAATCCTTGCTCCGGCATCCACGGACCGGCCGCGGTTCACGGGCAATCCGAACACTTTTTGGGCCTGCGTCCAATGTACCACCTGCACCAGCGTCTGTCCGGTGGTGGCGGCCAGCGATGATCCGCGGCGGGATTTGGATATGACGCCCCAGCAGGTCATGAACCTGATGCGGCTGGAGCTTAAGGACCTGGCCCTGGGTTGTCGCATGGTGTGGGATTGCGTCACCTGCTACAAATGTCAGGAGCATTGTCCTCAGGGGGTGCCGGTGGCGGATGTGCTCTATGAACTGCGCAACGAAGCCTGCCGCCGTCTGGACCCGGCAGTTCCAAAAAAGGATTGAATAAGCGTATGGCAATGAAGGATGAAGCATAATGGCCATCCGGACATACCTCTATTTTCCCGGCTGCAAGATACCAAGATTTCTACCCCAGTATGGCCGATCCACGCAGGCGGTCATGGCCCAACTGGGGATCGCGCTGGATGAGACCGAGTTGAACTGCTGCGGTTATCCGGTGCGTCATGAAAGCTTCACGGCCGCTATGACCGCAGCAGCGCGCAACCTGGCCATTGCCGATGCAAAAGGGCTGCCGTTGATGACGCCCTGCAAATGCTGCTACGGGAATTTGAAGCACGCCGATTACTGGATGCGCCTGGACAGCGGCTTGCGACGTCAGGTAAATGCCACATTGGCTGCTGAAGGCCTATCCTGGCGAGAAGATACACCCATTCATCATCTATTGACGGTATTGGACGCAGACGTCGGCAGCCGGCGACTGCAAATGCTCATCTCCCGCCCCCTCACCGACTTGCGGGTGGCGGCCCATTATGGGTGCCACGCCCTGCGGCCGGGAAAAATCACCCAGTTCGATAATCCACTGTCACCAACCATTTTTGAGCGTCTGGTGGCCGTTACCGGCGCCACTGCGGTGGAGTGGCCCTTGCGCCTGGATTGCTGCGGTCATCCGCTATGGGAGAAGAACAATCGTTTTTCAACGGCCCTGATGGCCAACAAGATAGTTGATGCCCGCCAGTCCGGTGCCCAGGTTTTAACCACGGCGTGTACTTACTGCCAGTTGCAGTTCGACGTCGTTCAGGCAGAGCAGGCTTCCGCGTCGGTTGATCCGCTTCCGGCCGTCCTCTATACCCAGTTGTTGGGGATTGCCATGGGATTGCCGCCCGAGATCCTGGGATTGGATGACAACCGGATTCAATGGATCCCTGATACACCATAGGTTGTGCCCTTGGGCGGTCGTTGTGGCGGTAACTTTTTTACTATTCGGCGTAAGGTATGGTATGAAATAGCTTCCAACAAACCCGGACCACGAAGGAGCAACCAATGCCGCAATACATCGGTGCCTTGGATTTGGGGACCACCAGCAATCGCTTTATCGTCTTTGACCATCGCGGCCAGATTGTGGGCTTGGACCAGAAGGAGCATGAACAGATCTTTCCGCGCCCTGGATGGGTAGAGCACGATCCCATGGAGATTTGGCAGAACGCTGCCGTCGTGATGCGCAACGCCCTGAAGAAATCCGGCGTGGCGGGCGCCGATATTCAGGCCGTGGGCATCACCAATCAGCGTGAAACCGCCATCGTATGGGACCGCAAAACCGGCCAACCATTGTACAACGCCATTGTGTGGCAGTGCACCCGCACCGATGAAATCTGCAAAGCGCTGATGCAGGACGGCGGTCAGGACCGCTTCCGTGAAGCCACCGGCCTGCCCATTGCCACGTACTTTTCCGGCCCCAAAGTTAAATGGATACTGGACAATGTTCCGGCTGCCCGCAAGGCCGCGGACGACGGTTCAGCGTACTTCGGCACTGTGGAGAGCTGGCTGGTCTGGTGGCTCACCGGCGGACCGGACGGGGGCGCCCATATTACCGATGTGACCAATGCCAGCCGCACCCTGTTGATGAACCTCATGACGCTGGATTGGGATGACGAAATTTTGAAAATCTTGGGGATTCCCAGGAGGATGTTGCCGCGCATCGTGCCATCGGTGGATCCGGAGCTGTGGGGCTACACCTCGCCTGCGGGGCCGCTCAACGCCCGCGTACCGGTGTGCGGTGCGCTGGGGGATCAGCAGGCCGCTCTCGTCGGCCAGGCTTGCTTTGATGTGGGAGAGGCCAAAAATACGTACGGCACGGGGTGCTTTCTGCTGCTCAACACCGGTGCCGATGCCGTGCCTTCCAAGCATGGACTGATTACCACGGTGGCCTACCAAATCGGCAGCCAGGCGCCGGTCTTCTGTCTGGAAGGGTCCATCGCCATCGCCGGTGCCCTGGTGCAGTGGTTCCGCGACAATCTGGGGATCATCGAGAGCGCTCCCGAGATCGAGACGCTGGCGCGCAGTGTGGAAGACAATGGCGGCGCTTATATCGTGCCGGCCTTCTCCGGATTGTTTGCGCCCTATTGGCGCTCCGACGCCCGTGGCGCCGTAGTCGGCCTGACCCGCTTCGTCAACAAAGGCCACCTGGCAAGGGCCGTGCTGGAGGCCAACGCGTATCAGGCCCTGGATATTGTGGAGGCCATGAACAAGGATTCAGGGGTAGACCTCAAACGCCTCAAGGTGGATGGCGGCATGGTGGCCAACGAATTGCTGATGCAGTTTCAGGCCGACGTGCTCAACGTTCCGGTGATTCGTCCCAAGGTGACCGAAACCACGGCTTTGGGAGCGGCCTACGCCGCCGGGCTGGCCACTGGATTCTGGTCCGGATTGGAGGAGTTGCGCAGCAACTGGGAAGAGGATAAGGTCTGGCATCCGGACATGGAAGACGAGGTGCGGGCGGCGGGTGTTAATGACTGGCGCAAGGCCGTTCAGCGCACACTCGATTGGGTGGACTGACCCTACCGCTGCAAAAGCCTGAGGACTCCAGATCCGGTGTTCCCAAGGGCTTGCAGTAGGGTGAATACGGCTGCACCCTTGGCGCCTTTGCTCTGGAGCCCTCAGGCTTCCGCAACGATAGGGTTAAATATATGGTGCAATTTACTTTCAGTACGGCCGGCCGTATTCTTTTCGGGCCGGGTACGGTTGCGCAGATTGCGGGAGAAGCCGCCCGCATGGGCGATCACGTCCTGTTGGTGACGGGCAGCCGCTCCGACCGCGCCGCCGGTTTGCGAGCAAGTCTGGACAATGCCGGTATGGCGTGCACCGTGTTCAGGATTTCCGATGAGCCGGATGTCGAGGTGGTGGCCCAAGGTGCCGAAATGGCCCGCCGGCGAAGATGCAATGTGGTCATCGGGTTTGGCGGCGGCAGTGTGATGGACGGGGCCAAGGCCATTGCCGCTTTGGTTTCCAACCGGCGTCCGATTCTGGACTACCTGGAGGTGATCGGTCAGGCGTTGTCTTTGGAGCATCCGCCGGCGCCCTGTATCGCCGTACCGACCACCGCCGGCACCGGCAGTGAAGTCACCCGCAATGCCGTGATTCGAAGTGCTGAACACCACGTCAAGGTGAGCATGCGCAGCCAGTCAATGCTGCCCGATCTGGCGGTGGTGGACCCTGAGCTGACCCTGACATTGCCGCCCGACATTACGGCGGCCACCGGATTTGACGCCTTGACCCAAGTGCTGGAAGCATTTGTATCGACCAGAGCCAATCCGCTGACCGACGGGCTGTGTCGGGAAGGATTGGTCCGTTGTGCCCGCTCGCTGAAGAAGGCCTACCACCAGGGCGACAACGTGGCGGCACGCGAAGACATGGCCGTCGCCAGTCTCTTCAGCGGTCTGGCGCTGGCCAATGCCGGGCTGGGAGCGGTGCATGGCATTGCCGGCCCGCTGGGCGGAATGATCAAGGCCCCCCACGGTGCGGTATGCGCAAGTTTGTTGCCGGCGGTGACGCGGGCCAATATTGCAGCGTTGGAAAAGGCACCCGGTGGTGGTTACCCCCTGGAACGCTATGCTGAAGTGGCCCGCCTGCTAACCGGCCGTTTCAAGTGTGCAGCGGCGCATGCTGCCGATTGGCTTGAAGCTGCGGCCGAGGAGATGCAGATTCCCAGTCTGTCCCATTGGGGGCTGACATCCGACGCTGTAACGGAGCTGGCCGACCACGCCTTGCGGTCCAGCAGCATGCAGGGCAATCCGGTGGCGCTGAACCGCCATACCCTCATGGGGGTCATCCATTCCGTTATGGATGGGGGCGGTTGATATGGAGCATGTCCTTATTATCGGCGGCGGCTGCACCGGCGGCGCCCTGGCCCACGACCTGACCCTGCGTGGTTTCCGTGTGACCCTGGTGGAAAAAGGCAGCCTGCTGAGCGGCACCAGCGGACGGCATCACGGGTTGTTGCACAGCGGTGCGCGCTATGCCCTACACGACATTGAAACCGCCCGGGAATGCTATCGCGAGAATCAGATCCTGCGGCGCCTGGCCCCCCAGGCCATCGAGCCCAATGACGGTCTTTTTGTGGCCCTCGACGATGAGGATATGGGGTATCACGAGCGCTTTCTTGAGAGTTGTCGCTTGGCCGGTATTCCGGTGCGTGAGCTCAGCAGCGCCCAGGCCCTGGTGTTGGAGCCGGCACTGGACCGGCACATCAAAGGTGCCGTGCAGGTGCCCGACGCCACCATGGATGCCTGGCGACTGCCCCTGCACTTTTTCGCCACTGCCAAAGCCAATGGCGCGTCGATCCTACCGTTTAACCAAGTCATCGGGTTGATGCGATCCAACGGCGCGGTGAGTGCTGTGAAGGTCAACGATCTGCGCACCGGAAAGACCCGCACCATTTCCGCCGACATGGTGGTCAACGCCGCCGGTCCATGGGCCGGCAAGGTGGCGGCTTTGTGCGGACTGGAAGTGCCCATTCGTCCGGGGCCGGGCGTTATGGTTTCCATTACAGGGAGATTTGCCAATATGATCATCAACCGGCTGCATCCGGCGGGCGAGGGCGATATATTGGTCGCGCAGCGCAATCAAACCATCATCGGCACCACCATCTGGCTGGCGGATGACCCCGATGAAGCGCGGGTGCCGCCGGATCAGACCGAACGCCTGCTTGCCATGGGCGCCCGATTGATCCCGGCCCTGGCCCATGCGCCGGTGCGCGCGGTCTGGTCGGCCAGCCGGCCGCTGCTGCGCAGCAGGGACATGCAAAGCCCCATGCTTACCAGCCGGGGGTTTATCTGTATTGATCATGAACAACGCGACGGTGTTGCGGGCATGTTTTCACTGATGGGAGGTAAGGCCACCACTTTACGGGCCATGGCCCAAAAAGCCGCTGATTTGATCTGCCGCAAAACCGGCTGTGCAACGGCTTGCACGACGGCCACGGCGCCGCTGTTGCCTTACCGGAGAATTATGCAAACCGCTGATGATTGGATTTGACGCATGTCGGCGCACCAGATTACTTTCCGTATTTTGCGATTCAAACCCGGCCGGATCGACCCGCCACGATACCAGGACTTTGCGGTCTCCCTTGCGCCGGACATGACCGTACTGGACGGGCTGGAGCAGATCCGCCTGGACCAGGATTCAAGCCTGATGTACCGCCGGTGCTGCCACCACGCCTCCTGCGGTACCTGCGCCTGTACCGTCAACGGCACCGCGGCCCTGGCCTGCACCACCCGCATCGCCGATCTGGAAGGGGAGGTCGTTACTCTGGAGCCTTTGGACAACCATGCCTGTATCGGGGATCTGGTCGTGGATATGCGATCCTTTTTTCGGGAGATGGACGCCCGCTGGTCCAACGTTCTGCCATGTAAAGATGCAACCCCCGACCGCACGCCCCAAGGCGTGGATCAATTGATGCGGTTGGAAAATTGCATTGAATGCGGCTGCTGTGTGGCTGTATGCCCGGTGACATCGTCGGGCGTGGCGTTCATGGGGCCGGCGGTATTGGCAGCGGTAAGCAACGAGATGCGCAACCGGCCGGCCCACCGAAAGATCCTTGCGCAGATTGCTGCCCAGCCCAATGGTGTCGCGATGTGCAGACGCCATCTGGCGTGCAGCCGGGTTTGTCCCTCCAAAGTTTATCCTGCGCGCCACATTGCCGATCTTCAGCGTGCCGGCCGGCTCCCGAACCAGTCGGGCATGGCGCCGCCGACCAGCAAGAAGAAGTCATTGGACTAAATCGTCACGCAATTGTTTCTTTTTTAATGCATTCAGACTATACTGCTATAGACGAACCACCTCGGCATGCATGACCATCAGGAAAGGAAGATATGGGGAAATTACCGGAAGCCGCCAACCTGGCCGTGTTCTGCGATTTTGAAAACGTCGCACTTGGGGTAAGGGATTCACGCTATGCCCAGTTCGACATCAACAAGGTCGTTGAACGCCTGCTGCTTAAGGGCAGTATCGTCGTCAAAAAGGCATATTGCGATTGGGAACGGTACAAGGAGTTTAAGGCCGCCATGCACGAGGCGGCCTTTGAACTCATCGAGATTCCCCATGTCCGTCAGTCCGGCAAGAATTCAGCGGATATCCGCATGGTGGTGGATGCCCTGGACCTGTGCTATACCAAGTCCCATGTGGACACCTTTGTGATCGTCAGCGGCGATTCCGATTTTTCTCCCCTGGTCAGCAAGCTGCGGGAGAACAATAAGAACGTCATCGGCGTTGGTGTGAAAAATTCCACCTCCGATCTTCTGATCGCCAATTGCGATGAATTTATCTACTACGATAATCTGGTCACCGCGAAGAAAAAGGCTAAGAAACCAGCGCGCAAAGCACCGGGTAAGGTTGCCAAAACGCCGCCTGCAGCGGCAAAGAAGAATCAGGCCGAAGAGGTGCTCGTTCAAGAAGCGTTGGACCTGTTGATGGAGACCTTGGAAGCCCTGGCAGAAGAGCGAGGTTCCGAAGATAAGATCTGGGGGTCTATGGTCAAGCAGACTTTAAAGCGTCGCCGCCCGGGCTTCAACGAGTCCTACTATGGATTTCGCTCCTTCAAACGCCTGCTCGACGAAGCAGCCGGCCGCGGGCTCATGGAATTGGAGCCGGATGAAAAATCCGGTGGTTACATCATTCGCAGTTTTCACTCGGAGGACTGACTTAAAGCAGCTATCAGGGCGTGATCTTCAGCCACTATTTGAGATGGCTTCTATCGCTCTTCGCCATTATTTTTACGCCGCTCTTGTTCGCGACGACAAATCCATCCCACCATACTGACATAGGTGAACCCCTCGCAAGTATTTTGGCGCCGGTCATTGAACCGCTTGTCGCAGGGATCCATGCTTTGTCGATACTGGACACTGGATTCTTTGTTGAATTCTTTTTCCTCCATGGCGCACCTCGAAATAAAATATAGTGTCCGATCCCTTATTAATGGACCGGATGTTGTGTTCTTAAAGGCTGAGCGTATGGAGCTGAAGAACCGGAGAGAAATCTAGAGTGGCGCAGTCATCGAAAGCAGCTTTTAGAATAGACCCCATCATAGCGCGATATTTTTCAGGCGGCAAGGTTTAAATATGGAATGAAAATAAAATCATAGATACAGTTTCTGTATTTATGATCATAGAATTAATCTCTCGAATTGAGTGAATGCCGATTGAATGGCAGGAAGTGGTTTCAAAACCTTCAATCGGGCCCAAAATCAAGTGAGCGGTAGATTTAAACCGGAGGAATAGTAGACTATTTCGAGGATTTAGATCTGCCGCCCAACGCAGAGTTTGGGTTCGAGGGGAGGTTTTGAAGCCGCTACTAATCCGGGTCATCGTTGTGCGGGTCTTCTTGGTTAGAGGGCTTGAAGGGGTCGAAAAAAGTCTGAAACGGATTAATGTTGGCAAAGCTCTTTTGGGCGGCACTGGACATGTTGAGACCCATTTCAACCCATTGCTGAAACTGGCCGTCCACAGCCTGTTTGTGGGAAACGAAATTCTGAAAGATCTGGTGAAAGTATTTCTCGAAAAACTCCCCCAGCAAATTATCGCCGTACCTGATGATGATATGGAGCAGCGGGGCCGGCAATAAGGCATTTTTGTTCTTGGCTTCTTCCAGAACAATCTGGGTCAGGATAAAAGCCGTCACATCCTCCTCGGTCTTGGCATCGATGATGTTCACTTCCCGGCCATTACGAATATATTCTGCCACTTGGTGCAAGGTGACATAGGCACTTTTGGTGGTGTCATAGAGACGGCGATTGGCGTATTTTTTCAATACCACGGTTTCGGGCATAATCTATCCTCGATCTGTACCAACGGGTCATTGTGTGGTGCAACATTGTCTTGAACATACTCCCTAATCGTACTTGAGTAAAGATATTAAAGTTTTATATTTATTTCAGGCCTGATCGGCTACATGTACTCACGTTTTTTTGTGCAGTGCACAATTTTTTTATTGACACCGGCCGTGATTGTTTTATATTGGCCGATATAGAGGTTATTTTATAATTGTTGCAATGCAATATTAACGGTTTTTAAAGGGAGGTAAATTAACATGGAGTACACTGACATCAGCAAACAAGTTATTGATTTTCAAAAAATGTCATTCTCAAACTGGTACAACGCCCTATCCATGGTTCAGGATCAGACCACATCGGCCATGGATATTGTGCTGGACCAAAGCACCTGGGTGCCGGAAGAAGGTCGCAAAGCTGTTCAGGGTTGGCTGAATGCCTGCCAGGAAGAGCGGGATCGTTTCAAATCCTATGTGGATGATAGTTTTTCCAGCATGGAAAAGTATCTGGCCAAGAGCAAAAAAGCCGCTCCGGTCAAAACCGCCAAATAACTGCCCAACCTTGCAGGGCAAAAGGAATAGACAAGATGGACCAGAAACAAATTCTCAAACAGATGATTGAATTCAACCAAGCGACGTTTAACAATACTTACCAGGCCATGGTGCTGCTCCAGGACCAATTCGAACGTGTCGCTCAGACCACCATCGAGCAGGCCAACTGGTTGCCGGCTGAAGGTCGCAAGGCCATTGAAAATTGGGTGGAAGCATACAAGACTGGACGCGACAACTACAAAAGCTACGTTGAAGACAGCTACAAGAAGGTTGAAAAATATTTCGCTGGCTAATTGACCGGTGAATGTTTGCTCTAATGTGGTGGCGGGGGGCCGGAAAGAAAACCGGACCCCGCCGCACGTTCATTCCCTCAGTCCGCGTCAGTGGTCTGCTGGCTACCAAAAGGTGTGCAATCCATGGATCAATCAGACTACCCAAGTACTTGGCCCGAAGCTTCCGCCGCAGCTGATATGTGCAATGCCATTCAGACCGGGGTGGCCACATTGACCAAATATACCAATGCCTTCTTCATTCCGTTTTTGATTTCAATGAACTATTTTAACCGTGAAGAGTGTCAGCGGTTTTGGATGCGCACGCCTTTGGATAACATGCTGATTTACATGCAACTCAGCCAGATGAACATGGAATTGACGGGGCGTGCTCTGAATGGCGGCTTTCAAGCCACAGGGCAGTTTTTTCAAACTGAACTTCAAGATATCCTGCCGGCTTTGATGGCGGGTGATCCGGAAGCTTACTCGAATTTTGCCAAGCGCATGGAGAAGCTGGTCAGGGGTGTGGCCTACACCTATCCGGAGGCCATTGATGACGTTGGGTCTGAATTTGGATTTCATTTTGAGCGCCAACCGGCGGCGTCCAAGATCGATGAGACCGGTCGCTTCGAGCTTTACCAAGTGCTACCCATCGATAACAAGATTCGGGTCCGTCAGAACGGCAAGCCTGTATTGATAATTCCCCCGTTTGTACTGGGAGCCAATATTCTATCCTTCTTGCCGAATGAAGAACGCAGCTACGCGCATGCCTTCGCCAACCAGGGCATACCGACCTACATCCGCGTGCTTAAAAACATTCAGACTTCGGAAGATGTCCAGACCATGACCCCTGAGGACGACGCCATGGATACGCGTCGGTTTTGTGAAATTATCCGTAAACGTCACCAAGCGCCGGTGACCCTCAACGGCTATTGCCAGGGGGGCTATGCCGCGCTATGCAACCTGCTCAGCGGTGAACTGGATGATTTGGTGGATGCTTTCATTACCTGTGTGGCACCCATGGACGGCACCCGCAGCAAAGGGCTGACCCAATTCCTGAAAGCATTGCCGGATGTTTTCAATGATCTGTCCTATGGCACCAAAGTATTGCCCAATGGGAATCGGGTCGCCGACGGCACGCTCATGGGGTGGATTTATAAGCTGAAGAGTATTGAAATGGAAACGCCGCTACTGGCCATGTGGCGGGATATGATGTTGGTGGCACATACCAACGGCAGTCCCAAAGCCATCAGCAAAACGGCTTCGGCATTGAACTATTGGTTGCTGTACGAACGCAACGATCTGCCCATGGAAATTACGCGCGTGAGCTTTGCATCCTACAATACGCCCATCGCAGCAGACGGGACCTTGCCGGTCCGGTTGTTCGGGCGCAAGCTTAACCTTAAGCGCCTGAAAACCAAACAGATCAAATGGCTGATTTGTTACGGGCTGCAGGATGACCTGGTGGAGCCGGAAACGGCTTTGGCGCCGCTGGATCATGTCGATGCCCAGGTGACCGCTTTTCCCAAGGGCCATGTCGCCATTGCCACCTCCTGGAGTCATCCGGGATCGGCATATGCGCTGCACATGCGATATAAAAAGGAGAATGCCGTCGGGCCGGTGCGGTTCCAGCTCGATCTGCAGGACGAACGGGATAAAGCGAAGAAGAAGACGGTGGCGGCAGGTCCTAAAAAAGCCCTTCAACCCAAAGCGAAAGCGGTGGGCACCAAGACAGGGGGGACTGCCGGGGTCAAGAAATCGACCAAGGCCAAAAAGACAACCCAAGCCAAGACGTCTGCCAGTGCCAAGGGAGCGGCCAAACCTGCCGTGACAGCCAAGACTGACACGGTCAAATAGTAGTCTGCCATTCATCACGCACGGATAAGGATACACCATGAACGGAAAGATATGGGAGTTATGGGGAGATTGGTTCAATACTGCGCTTAAAGGGCAGAACCAAATGGATATGCTGAACGGATGGTGGTTGAACAGCGTCGGCAACATGTCCCTTTTTGATGGCCGCTACGCTGCGTTATGGGGCCTGCCGGTCAAGTGCAATCCCGCATCCGTGATGGTTGGTGACTGGATACAGGCCTGGGAGCCTATTTTTAAATTGCAGCAGCTTTCTTTTCAATGGATGGGGATGGTACCTAAAAAGAAATACGACGCCCTGTCCGATCGCGTTGATGAGCTTGAAGGTCAGATTCAGGAGCAGACCCGCACCATTGAACGGCTGCGCCATCTGCTAAGCACCTCCGGGTCTGAAGGCAATGCCGTTGTGGCGCAACTGCAGGATTTGATTGGACAGCAGAGCCAACAATTTAAGCAGCTATCCACCAGTGTGACCGACTACATCAAAAGCGGCAGTGAAAAAGCAAATCCCAAGAAGTAGACTTGCAGCAGCCTTTTCCGAGCGCATCACTTGCGTAGTGTCCCAGAACTACCTTACAAATTGTAAGAGCGGCTTTCAGCCGCGAAAATCCGCTATCCAACATCTGCACCGCTCGCGGCTAAAAGCCGCTCCTACATGCTTTTTTACTTTATTTCCGGGACACAACAATAGAAACTATCTCAAAAAAATCTTTAGGCCCATAAAGCAGCATCGCTAACCAAGAGCAGCCAAGTACCTTAGTGGCTTTCATTGGTGTCGGCCGGCCTCTGTGCGTGGATCGCAAGGAAGATTCTTGTTCCCTCCTTTCAGGCATGGTCCATTTTCTATTGACCCCCGCCTTGAACCATTATATTCACAAATAGCGATTTAGGGAGCGATGCATGCGGGAATTCATCAAGGTCATGAAGGCGTTATCAGATCCCAATCGGGTGAAGATGATCAAAATGTTGCAACGCCGGGTATTATGTGTTTGCGAGATCAAAGCGGCCCTTGAACTGGCGCAATCCACAGCCAGCAAGCACCTCAAGGTCCTAGAGGAAGCAGGCCTGATTGCATTTACCAAGGATGGTTTGTGGGTAAATTATCGGTTGTCCGATGGCCGGCAAAGCCCCTATGCAGCCGCCATTCTGGGCAGTTTGCGGCATTGGCTGGAAGAGGACGCAGAGGTGGACAATCTGCTTGATCGCCTGGTCGGGATTGATCGCGACACCGTTTGCGGCAGTTGAGGCGGCAAGCAAAATTTTTTAATGCAATAAATCTATAGATGGCCATATAAAGGCATAGATGACATGCAATGGATGGAGGAGGCATTATGCTGCTCAGCGGGTATACCAGGAAGGTCCACCGTCCGGAGTGCAATCCCAAGTTTGAATCACTGCATTGCATCGCGCACCTGAACGAGGATGTATCCTGCGCGCTCCCCTATTTGAATGCGGTCCTGGGCGGCAGCCAGTATCTGGAGAACCCTCCGGAAGTGATGTTCCATCACCATGGCAAGATCATCAAGGTCAGCGCCAGGGAGATTGCCGTCAACGCGCTAAAGGATGAGCGGGAAGCGGACGCCATTCTGGATTGGCTGAAAAACGAGATCAATGGCGCGTGGGAGCATCGCCGGGAGATCAAACCCAGCTGTAAGGGTCGGCGGCGTCCTCAATTGATTCGCATCTTAAAGCTTTTGCCGCAAACCAATTGCAGGAAATGTGGATTGAGCACCTGTATGGTGTTTGCGGCGCAGGCGATGGAGGGCGGGCGGGACGCATCCCAGTGCCCCGAGATGTCTGTCGAAAATCGAGGAAAGCTGGAAAGCTATCTGGCGGCGTTTGCATTTGAGTAGAAGCTATTACTTGGGCATTACTCTGGACCGTATGATCGGGGGCCCGGAATGGGAGAGATGGATGAGCGTGGGTGAAAATAAAAAACTTTCTTTTCTGGATCGGTTTTTAACCCTGTGGATCTTCTTGGCCATGGCGCTGGGGGTGGGCGGTGGCTGGTTTTTCCCGCATATTAAGGGACTGATCAATCATTTTTCCGTGGGCACGACCAATATTCCCATCGCAATCGGGCTTATTCTGATGATGTACCCACCGTTGGCAAAGGTCAAATACGAAAAATTGGGCCACGTATTTCGAGATGTCAGGGTGTTGGCCCTGTCATTAGTTCAAAATTGGCTCATCGGCCCGGTGCTGATGTTCGGCCTGGCCGTGGCTTTTTTATCGGGACAGCCGGAGTATATGACCGGATTGATTCTTATCGGCCTTGCCCGATGCATTGCCATGGTGATTGTGTGGAATGATTTGGCTTCCGGCGATCGGGAATACTGCGCCGGACTGGTGGCGTTCAATGCCATCTTCCAGGTCGCTTTTTTCTCAATGTACGCCTATCTCTTTATCACTGTCCTGCCCAAATGGGTGGGACTGGAAGGCATGGCCGTGAATATCTCCATGGCGCAAATCGCCCAAAGCGTTTTGATTTACCTGGGCATACCCTTCGCAGCCGGCCTGGCATCGCGCCTGATCGGCTTGAAAACGGTGGGCGTCCGCGTTTATGAAGATAAGTTTATTCCCAAAATCAGTCCCGTCACACTGATTGCTCTGCTTTTTACCATTGTCGTGATGTTCTCGCTCAAAGGGGAGTACATCGTTCAACTCCCCATGGATGTGGTTCGCATCGCCGTACCGCTGTGTATCTATTTTGTGTTGATGTTTTTCGTATCCTATTGTCTCTCCATGAAGGTGGGCGCCACCTATGAGCAATCAACCACCCTGTCGTTTACCGCCGCTTCGAACAATTTTGAATTGGCCATAGCCGTGGCCGTGGCCGTTTTCGGGCTTGACTCGGGCCAGGCTTTTGCCGCCGTCATTGGACCGCTTGTGGAAGTGCCGGTATTGATCATGCTGGTCAATGCCGCCCTCTGGATCAAGAACAGGTATTTCACTCAAACCGTGGAATCACCCGCCGGTGTCTGTCATGTAATACCCAGAAGCTAAGGGTTCGCTGGTTCTGATTTAATACGGTTACCCGCAGGCGCTATGTGCAAAGGTTGATCACGGAACCAAATCGGTTTATATAGGCAGGCCGCCAGTCGAGTGTGGGTTGATGTATGCGCCACCAATCGTGTTTGGTGTACCTGAATCCGCATCATGAGTGGCGGCAGTGACAGAGACCCGACATGAGCGGCCGACGGGTGTTGATGATGCATGCGCTCTTAGAAAATATCCTGATCATGGTTCTTACCATCGTGGTGCTGTTAGGGGGCGCCTATCTGGTATTGGTGCTGCTTGGATGGGGCCTAAAACTCAGGTCCGGCGGCAGGGAACAGCAAGGATTGACCGACCTTTGGCTCGCCAACCAGGCCGCCAAATCACCCGATAAGACCCAAGATATAGCCAAGGACGATAGCCCTTAAGTCGCCGCTCTGGGTGACGCCCGACGGCACGGTATGCCCTCCAGATTATAACCGTCGGAATCAAAAGGAGATTTTTATTTGCAGGACTTGGTCCGGCATCTCCTCTTGCCTTGACATCGCCAGGCGTATGGCTTAGAAAGCAATTCGCGGTTTAGGGCGAGCCCTTGGCAGGTGGTGCGTCCGGCGAGCTGGAAATTTGATATTCAGGAGCGGGCCATGGGGCGTCGTTCAAAGCCAATTTTATATATGGCGCTGTTTGGCAGCGCCATTTTAGTCGCAGTCGGCATAGGATGGTTGATTGCCGGCAGAAGTGCCGAAAAAACTGAAGGCGAGCCGACACGCCCCGCTTATGAAACGCCGGTACTTGAAAAGCGTGAAGTTCATCTTTATTTTGGCGACGGCCAGGGGCGGTATTTGACGGCGGAGCAGCAAGTCATCGATCAGCCCGTGGATACCGTGGTCTTTGGGCGGCGTATATTGGCGATATTATTGGCAGGACCTCAACAAGGGACCACACCCACCCTGCCCCCGGGGGTCGCTTTGCGTGCCTTTTATATCATCAATGATGGCACGGCCGTCGCGGACTTTGCATCCGGATCATTCGACAACCACCCCGGCGGGGTGGAAAGTGAGCTGCTCTCCATCTATTCCATTGTCAATACCCTGGTGCTTAACGTGGAAGAGATCAGATCGGTAAAAATATTAATCGGCGGCCAAGAGGCTGCTACTTTGGCCGGACATGTGGAATTAAGCCATCCATTTAAAGCCGATATGCTGTGGGTAAGATGACTAAAGCAATAAAAATTAATGATATACGCAATATCGGCATCATAGCCCATATCGATGCCGGTAAAACGACGGTCACCGAGCGTGTTCTATTCTACACCGGACGCTCTCATAAAATCGGTGAGGTGCACGACGGTGAAGCGGTGATGGATTGGATGCCCGATGAACAGGAACGCGGCATCACCATCACGTCCGCCGTTACGGCCTGCCCATGGAAAGGCAAAGAGATCCATATTATCGATACCCCGGGCCATGTTGACTTCACCATTGAGGTTGAACGCTCCCTGCGGGTTTTGGATGGTGCCGTGGGTGTATTTTGTGCCGTTGGGGGCGTGGAACCCCAATCGGAAACGGTTTGGCGCCAAGCCGACAAGTACAAGGTTCCCAAACTGGCTTTTATCAATAAACTTGACCGTATCGGCGCTGATTTTTTTGGTACGGTCGAGATGATGAGAAAACGGCTTAAAGCAAAGCCGCTGATCATGCAATTACCCTATGGCATTGAGGACAGTTTGCGTGGCATCATCGATCTGATCCAGATGCAGGCCATTGTGTGGGATGACGACAGCCTCGGAGCGACCTTCAGAACCGAAGATATACCGGAAAATGAAAAGGAGCAGGCGCTGGCTTATCGAGAAAAACTCATCGAAACCGTCGCCGATCAGAATGACGCCATCATGGAAGCCTATCTCGCAGAGGAGACCATTGACGATCGAGACTTGATCGAAGCCATTCGCCGGGCCACCATTGACCTGAAACTCGTGCCGGTGCTGTGCGGCAGTGCTTTGAAGAACAAAGGTATCCAATCGCTGTTGGACGCCATCGTGGCTTATCTGCCGAGCCCGGGGGACCTGCCGCCCATCAAAGGCACGCATCCCGAGACCGATGAAGTCGTTGAATGCCCCCCCGTGGACAAACATCCTTTGGCCGCGCTGATCTTTAAAGTGGCGATGATGGAGGGGCGCAAACTCTCTTTCGTGCGGGTTTACAGCGGGCGTCTGGAGGCCGGAAAAGAGGTCTTCGTTCCGGCCCGGAATTCAAAAGAAAAGCTTTCCCGCATTCTGCAAATGCATGCCAACAAGCGTGAACGCATGGATATTGCGGGGGCCGGAAGTATTGTGGGGGTGGTCGGCTTAAAGCACGCTTCCACCGGCGATACCTTGTGTAGCAAGGAACATCCTGTTTTACTTGAAAATATAGAAGTTTATGAGCCCGTTATCTCGGTGGCCGTGGAACCCAAGACCCACTCGGATCAAGACAAACTCACGGATGTTCTGAATAAATTCATGGCGGAAGATCCCACCCTGCGGATTCGGCAGGATGAAGAGACCGGCCAGATGATACTTTCGGGTATGGGAGAGCTTCATCTCGAGGTGATTATCAGCCGCATGCGGCGGGAGTTCAATACCCAGGTCAATGTAGGCAAACCCCAGGTCGTTTACCGGGAGAGCATCGAGCGCGAAGCCGAAGCCGCAGCCGTTTTTGACAAAGAGGTGGCCGGCCAGCGTCATTATGCGGAAGTCAAGCTGCGTTTGAAACCATTGGCCCGGGGGCAAGGCAACCGTTTTAAAAACCAATCGGATGCATCGATTATCCCACCGGCGTTTTTGCAGGCCATCGAAAAAGGGGTGATGGAATCCATGACCAGCGGAACTATGATGGGGTATCCGGTGGTGGACGTTGAAGCGATTCTCATCGGCGGCGGCGCTAAAGAATCCCAAGGTACTGAACTGGCCTTTCAGGTCAGCGCCGCCATGGCCTGCAAAGCGGCAATGACCAAAGGCAATTGTTTTCTGCTGGATCCCATTATGAAGGCCGAGGTGCTGGTGCCCGAAGAGTTTATGGGCGATGTGATCGGCGACCTCAACGCGCGTTCCGGAAAGGTCGAATCCATCGAGCCCAAAATGGGGGTACAGGAGATTTGCGCCATGGTCCCCATGGCCAAGATGTTCGGCTATTCAACCGCCTTGCGATCAGCCACCCAGGGGCGCGGTACCTACAGCATGCAGTTTTCTCATTTCGACAAGGCTTAAGGGCTCGCCCAAAAATAAACGGACCTATAATCCATAATAAGGCGTTGAGCGTTAAAGCCGGTCAGCGGTCCAGCCAACCCGGCGCACCCGCAAAGGCGGCCAAGCAAGCGTAAGATGCGCTGCGGGCGAGCCGCAAACTCGCTGCGCTCAAACAGTGGAAGCGACCAGCCCGCTTTTCCTCCGCTGCATCCAACGCTTGCTAAGCCACCCTTGCTCAACGTGCGGCGGGCCGGCTGGACCGCTGACCTCCGGTTGAGGATCTTATTGGTCTGAATAGCTCAGCCATGTCTGAGGTTATAGGTCCGAAAATAAATGCACAATTTTATGCAAAACTTACAACCGCCGACTTGATCTAACGGACAGGGTTAATTCGACTGATCCTCTTTCGGCAGGGGGCCGATGGCCTCCAGGGTCTGTTTTATGGTCTCGAGTTTTGTGGGGTCCTGGAGCGTGCGTTGGGCCTTGACCAGGTGAAAGTGCGCTGTCTTGTACTCTGCCTTCTTGAAATAAAAAATACCGAGATAGTAGTGGGCATCGGGCATGTCGCCCAAGCGGCCATATGTGTCACCCAGGGAATAGTAGGCCTGCTTGTAATTTCTGTATTTGTCGATCAGCGTGTTGAACGTATCGGCGGCATCTTTCAATTGATCCAACTCCATCTGGGAACGCCCCAGATAATACAAACCTTCGGGATTGTCCGCGGTGATGGATTGGGCACCTTCCAGGGTATTCAAGGCCGACTTGTAGCGACCCTGCAAAAAGTAGATGCGGCCCAGATCGGTGAGAATGTGAGGGTCCAATGCATTTTGGGCCTGGGCTTTCTTGATGTAGCGCACTGCCTCGGCCTTTTTTCCTGTCCGGGCCAGCACCAGACCATAACCATAAAGCATGTCGTAATCCTGAGGTTTCTTTTTCAGTGCCTCTTGAAACTCCTGCAGAGCGATGCCGGGGTCTTCGTACAAGGCCTTCAAGCGGATGTTTATTTTTCTGAACGTATTGACCGACTTCGATGCGGCCGTCTTTGCCGGTGGCTCATCGCCGGGCTTGGTATGGTACCACTGATCAATCCATACGATCCGCTCTTCCAAAGCCGGATGGGTCATCATGTAGGTGGGGATCTGCTGGCTGCCGAACCACTGTTTGCTGCGGATTTTTTTTAGCACCGAGAGCAGCCCCTGGGGGTTATAACCGGCTTTTTGGATATATTTCAGGCCGAGTTGATCTGCCTGGGTTTCATCCTCCCGGCTGTGGGCCAGGGAGGCGGTTTGGCCGGCCGCCGCCGAACCAATGGTCAAGGTCTGCATGGCCGCAGGATCGCCGGTGGCCACGCCGATGAAGATGCCCGCGACCATGCCGGCCATGGTGGCCAGGTCTATCTTTTTCGAGCGTTCGATGCGTTTGGAGATATGGCGATTGACCACATGGGCCATTTCGTGCCCCAGAATACCGGCCAACTCATCCTCGTTTTCCATGGCGGCCAGCAGGCCGCTGTTGATGAAAATATGTCCGGCGGGGATGGCAAACGCGTTGTATACATTCTCTTTGATGACGTAAAAATGGTAATCAAACGGCTGGGGAGGCATGGTGGACAGTATTTTTTCCCCCACACCTGCAATATAGGCCGCAATGGTGGGATCATCGATGAACTCATACCGCCGTTGGATGTATTTCATGAACTCGCTGGCCAGCTTTTTTTCTTCCTTGATGGAGATGGCCCCGGCGGGGGCGCTCCAGATCAGAATAAGGAGGACGGAAAAAGCCATGACCATGCAGCGGGTCAATTTGTCGATATTTATTATTTGCATCACTGCCACGTATGAATGTTTGCCCCATGATATCGGTTGGGCATATCATAAAAAAGGGCGTCCCTGCCATCAAGCGGATCGCCTCTGTTCTCGGGTGCCGAAGATCTTGTCAGCCGTATGTTTGGTGTTTCGCATCCTCTTGTTATTATACTAAAACCTGACTTTCTGAGGGGCGGACAGGGTATTAATCGAACCCATCATGACACAATCTTATCAGCTTTTCAAATACCATCTTTTATGATAGGGTCCCCACCCGATGGCACACATCCTATGCATAGCCAACCAAAAGGGCGGCGTCGGCAAGACGACCACAGCGGTGAATCTGGCAGCCGCTTTGGCGATTTACGAGCAGAGAACCCTGCTGATTGACTGCGATCCGCAAGCCAACGCCACCACCGGCATCGGCATTGATAAGTCACGGCTACACCATACCCTTTACCATGGCATGATCGGCGAAGACATGGCTGAGGGCCTGATTGTCGATTCGGAGATTGCCACCCTCAAGGTGCTGCCTTCGCGTGTGGAGTTGATCGGGTTCGATATCGAAATGATGGATCAGCCGGATCGCGAAAATGCACTCAAACGCCTTATCGCACCCATTGCGGACCGGTTCGATTATATTCTGATCGATTGCCCGCCTTCTCTCAGCCTGTTAACCGTGAACGCCATGACCGCAGCAACTGAACTGCTCATACCGCTGCAATGCGAATTCTATGCGCTGGAAGGGCTCAGCCAGCTTATCCAGACCTTCAATCGCATACGGCAGCATCTTAATATCAATTTGGAGATCGCCGGCATTCTGTTAACCATGTTCGATAAACGGACCAATTTGTCTCAGCAGGTTGCTGAAGACGCGGAAGCCCATTTCAAAGAGCTCGTTTTTAATACCATTATTCCTCGAAATGTACGCTTGGGGGAATCACCCAGTTTTGGCAAGCCCATCCTGCTTTACGACGCGGCTTCCATTGGATCTCAGAGCTACTTTGCGTTGGCCCAGGAGCTTATGAAAAATGCCAGCGCCAATTGATTTCGAGAAGAGTCGAATTACTTGACCGGCCCGGCGGGCAATCCCACGAATCAGAAACCATCAACAAAGGTGTAACAGGATAGGAATAAACAATGAGCATGTCGCAAGGCTCAAAGCGGTCCGGTACCCCTAAAAGAAAAAAATTGGCTTTGGGCAGAGGTCTGGATGCACTTATTCCAAATGTCGGCCCCGGTCAATCCGATGAGGATGCCGCCGCCAGTTCGTTTCTGGAGTGCGATATCGACATCATCGAACCCAACAGGTATCAACCGCGATCCAGTTTTGACCCCGAAGAGCTGGCCCAACTCAGTGAATCCATTCGGACCCAGGGCGTGCTGCAACCCATTCTGGTTCGCAAGCTGGACATGGGATACGAGTTGGTTGCCGGCGAAAGGCGGCTGCGTGCGGCCAAGTTGGCAGGACTGGCCACGGTCCCGGTGGTGGTTAAGGATGTCTCCAATGCGGAAATGCTGGAGATCGCCATCGTCGAAAATATTCAGCGTGAGAACCTGAACCCCATAGAAGAGGCGGAAGCCTACCACCGCTTGATCAACGAATTCGGCCTCACCCAGGAACAGGCTTCGGGCAGGGTGGGCAAAAGCCGCTCGGCCATCGCCAATTTCCTGCGGCTGCGGCAGCTTCCGGATCAAATCAAGGAGAGTATCAACACGGGACGGCTCAGTATGGGCCATGCCCGCGCACTGTTGGGAGCGGAAAACCCTGCCCAGCAAAATGCGGCTTGGAGAACCATATTGCAGAAATCGCTTTCGGTCCGCCAGACTGAAGACCTAATTAAGCGATTGCGGCAAGCCGCGAAAACCGTCGAAAGCAAGCAGAGCACCACAGAGGACAGGCAATTGGCCAGCATGGCCGACAGCCTTTCACGGCGTTTCGGCACCAAAGTCCAAATCAAGCGTCGTGGGAAAAAGGGCAAACTGGAGATCGAGTTTTACAGCAATGACGATCTGAATCGCTTGCTGGAATTGTTCGATGCCATGGCTTAGCGCTTTTCGGCGCAGACAAGCATGGTGCGACTGATCCGCAGGGCGTTTTGGATTCACTGATAATTTGCATCATGGGCATTCACATCGTCATCGACGGTTACAACCTGATTCGCCAATCGCGCCAATTCAGCCGCCTGGATCGACAGGATCTGCAGTCCGGGCGTGATGCACTGGTGGACGCATTAGCGGCCTACAAAAAAATCAAGCCCCATAAAATTACAGTGGTTTTTGACGGCATCGCCGCGTCAACGGGCCTGCCCCGCAGGGATGTTCAAAAAGGCATCAAACTACGCTATTCAGCCCCGGGAGAAACGGCGGACAGCGTCATCAAACGGATGGCTGCCAAAGAGAAAGAGAAGCTGCTGGTGGTGACCTCGGATAGCGATATTGTCCGCTATGCTGAATCCATGGGGACCGCCACCATCGGTTCACCGGAATTTGAAGACCGCCTGATGCTGGCCTCCTATTTAGACCTCAAAGGCGGCGATGCCTTCGGCGAAGGCGAGGGGTGGCAGCCCACAACCAAGAAAAAGGGGCCTTCGAGACGGCTGAGCAAGCGCCGCAGGCGGATAAACAAGAAAATTGCCAAGTTATAGTATAGCCCGCGGCCTGTGTGGTGACTTTCATTCCAATCCTGCCGGGGCCGCTTGCTTGGCAGGGGTAAATTGTACAAATGAAGCGAAAAACAATATGCGTCATCGATGGCCAGGGCGGCGGGATCGGGAGTACGATTATCAAAAAGCTCAAGCTGGTATTTGGTGAGTCCATAGAAATCCTGGCCTTGGGGACCAATGCCATTGCCACCTCACAGATGCTGAAAGCCAAAGCCAACCGCGGGGCCACCGGTGAAAACGCCATCGTGAATACCGTGCGGCGGGTGGATGTGATTGTGGGCACCATGAGCATCGTGCTGGCCAACGCCATGATGGGGGAGGTTACACCCAAAATGGCGACGGCGGTGGCCGGTAGCACGGCGCCCAAATACCTGCTGCCTTTGAGCCAGGAGAACGTGATCATGGTCGGCGTAACCGGGGATCCGCTGCCGCACCTGGTCGAGGAGCTTGTGGACGTCCGGTTGCATCATATCCTGAATGATCTATAATTAAAGACGAGGTGAGTCTTATGTGTGAAGCCGATGCCTATATTGTCGCAGATGACGCCGAGCAACTGGTTATGGCGTCCGTGGACAAAATCGAGCCGGAAGACGGCGGCCTGCGTTTGGTGAATATATACGGGGAGCAGCAATTTATTCAAGCGACGATCCATACCCTCGCTTTGGTTGAGCATAAAATAATCTTGAAATCGTCACAGCCATGAGCTGTCAGTCATAGTCCATGAAGATAACTGTAGCCAAGACGGCCGGGTTTTGCATGGGTGTCAGACGGGCCGTCGAGCTGGCGCTGGATGCGCCGGGCAAGTATCCCAAGCCCATCTATACCTACGGCCCGCTGATTCACAATCCCCAGGTGCTGTCCCTGTTTGCCGAAAAAGGGGTGACCGTCCTCGAGAAGATCCCCGAGCTTGGGACCGGCACCGTGCTGGTCCGTGCCCACGGCATCCCGCCGGGCACAAGAGAAAAGCTTAAAAAGGCGGGATTCAAAGTGATTAATGCCACCTGCCCGCGGGTGGTCAAAGTTCAATCCATTATCAAAAGCCACGCCCGCAAAGGATACTCGGTGATCATCGTCGGCGATGAAGACCATCCCGAGGTGGTCGGACTGTTGGGGTATGCCGGACAAAAGGGGGTGGTGCTTTCTTCTTTGGAAGAGCTCCAGGCCGCCCCTGAATATGCGCAGGCCATCATTGTGGCCCAGACCACCCAGAATATGAGAGAGTACCGGCAGCTAAAATCATGGGCGGCTCAACACCGGCCGCACTATAAGATTTACCACACCATTTGCGACTCCACTGAAAAAAGACAGTCCGAGGTGCGCCGTATCGCCAGTGAGGCCGATGCCGTGGTGGTGGTGGGCGGTAAAAACAGCGGAAACACCCAAAGGCTGGCCGCCATTGTCAAGGCGGTGGGAAAAAAAGCCTACCATGTTGAGACCGAGGCTGAGCTGGACACCGAGACATTGGCCCAGATGCAGAATATTGCCATCACCGCCGGCGCCTCGACCCCCAGCTGGATCATCAAACGGGTGCTGCGGGCCATTCAACAGCTCCCCTTGAAACGCGGTCGTGGCTGGCGGTCTTTGTGGATGCGCATGGAGCGCCTTTTTCTGCTCACGAATTTATATGTCGCACTGGGTGCCGGGGCATTATCCTATGCAGCCATTCATCTTCAAGGGCTGCCTGCAGTATTCCCGGCGATATCCGTGGCTGTATTGTATGTCATCTCCATGCATATTCTGAATCATCTCACCGGCCGGGCCGAAAGCCGTTATAACGATCCGGAGCGCGAGCGTTTCTATAGCCAATATAAGGCGCCTTTAACCGTCCTGGCGGTGCTCGCTGGTGCCATGGGGCTCGTGGCCGCATATCATATGGGCGTTATTCCATTCTGGACATTGCTTTCCATGAGTTTCCTGGGGTTGACTTATAACTTGCGTA
>Ga0210123_1000245_pt1 | contig 36086 bp, 29 predicted proteins | sample Muzzi_PWB_D2_FD_185535 | JGI IMG/M metagenome (GOLD analysis project Ga0210123, IMG submission 185535) | Wetland microbial communities from San Francisco Bay, California, USA, that impact long-term carbon sequestration - Muzzi_PWB_D2 (SPAdes) | ecosystem: Environmental > Aquatic > Marine >... | reverse complement strand
TCCTTACAGGATCCTGCAGGTGGTGGTGTCGCAGAAGTCGTTGCAGGCCGCGACGCACTCATCCTCGCCGTCCACCTCGGTGGACTTCTTCTTGCCGCTGGCACAGGTGATGTTGCAGGTGACCTGGGCGGTGAAGTCGAAGCCGGCGTCCGTCAGGCCACCGCCCGGGGAGTAGGAGACGAAGGCGATGTCGTCGCCCTGGCCCTGACCGCCACCCGCCTCGGTGACCGGAGTCATTGTCACCATCAGACCCAGCACGGCACACAGTACGACGAGGGAACTCACGAGCTTCATGGCGTCCTCCTTATTGCGCAAGTTAGAGAAATAAGAACAGCGCGTAATCTGCCATGCCGCCGCCGTGCCGTCAAGGGCCGTCGGACGGGGATGTTCTACCGCTCACCCTGTCTTCCCGCGCCGTTGGCTCGGGCGACGTACTCCATGATCTCCGGGTCGAGGCCGGTCTTCTGGCGGGCGGACGGCTCGTTCCGGTAGACGCGGCGCACCGAGGCGGCCATGGCCGGGTCGCCACCGGTGAACATTTCCACGAGCGCCTGCCAGCGGGCCGCCAGCGCCTGGACGTCCGGGCTGGCCGGGTCAGCACCGCGCTCCATGGCGGCGCGCACCTTGGCGATCAGCTCCGGCCACTCCTTCTCGACCGCGAGGATCTGCTCCTCGCCCAGGGTCTCCCGGCGGCGCTCAAGGGTCTCGAGCTGCTCGGGGGTGAAGTGCTTCTCGTACATGGTCATCATCTCCATGGCTTCGGTCAGGTCGTCGACCGAGGCGCCGGACGCGCTCTCGACCCGCACGGCGAGCGCCTCGAGCCGTCGCAGGAGCCGGCTCTGGCGGTCGATCTCGCCGCGCAGGCGCTCGACCTGGAGCTCGAGCGCGCGGCCGAGGGGGAGCCCGTCGCCGTCGAGGAGCCTCCGGATCTCGTCGAGCGAGAGGCCCAGCCCCTTGAGCAGCAAGACCTTGGTCAGGCGCTCGACGGCCGCCCCGTCATAGAGGCGATAGCCGGCGCCACTCGGAGTGGAGCTCCGCCGGGACGGGGTCAGAAGCCCCAGCTCGTCGTAGTGATGGAGCGTCCGCACCGTCAGTCCGGTCCGCCGCGCCAGCTCGCCGACCCGAAGCAAGTCCTGGTCAGACGCCATCGCCCCTCCTCGTTCGTCCGTCTCTTCCGTGGACATGGAGAGAACAGTACACCCTCACGTGGCGTGAGGGTCAAGCGGGAAGGCGACGAGCGGCACCCCGGGACGGTCACGGGGACCGGGTAGGGCCGCTCGCGTTGCTCGCACTCGGCCGGCACAGGTCCGGCCGCTTCTCGCGGAGATGGAGTTTTCGAGCGGGCGTTCTCTGATCGATACGGCCGACCTCCGTGCAGGGCCGAGTGGGTCGCTGGGCGAGCGTCGCTCGGAGTGACCTTCTGGGATGAAGTCAGCAGTAGGTTGAGGTTGTGCTGGGGGAGGGTGAAGTGGGGATGCCTCAGGATAGACCGACGGCGCATTGGAGCATCCTCGGTATCGAGTAGGAGGTCATCCCCATGATGAAGCGGCCGGACCTGTGCCGGCCGAAGTGCGCCCGTCAGGGCGCGACCTCACCAGGCTCCGTTCCCACGGACGTCCCCCTCACACCCTCCGCGACACCAGCACCAGGTCCTGGGACTCGAGCGGCTCGAACGGGCTCTCGTCCACCCCGCCGAACGCCCGCTCCGGCTCGAGGCCCGCCTCGGCGAAGACCCGCTCCACCTCCGCCCGCCGCCACCCACGGAGCACCACCTCCTTGCCGTGGTCCACGCGCACCGGCTCCTCCGCGCCCGGCTCGAGGACCAGCGTGGTGGGGTAGAAGAGCACCCGTCCGTCGGGGAGCGGCGTCATCAGCCGGAGGAACACGATCTCGCTCTCGTCGCCCGCCTCGGCGCCTTCCTCCCCTCCCGGCCCGGGCCGGAAGTTGATCGGCAGCGAGCGCACCCGCTGCCCGTGAATCCGGTCGTAGTTCAGGATCTGGAGCAGAAACGGCGCCCCCGGCTCGAGCACCCGGGCGAGCGCCCCGGCGAAGCGGCGGAGCCCCTCCTCGCTCTCCACCTGGGGCAGGACGTTCCCCAGGCAGAGCGCCGCCCCGAACGTCCCCTCCACCAGCCGGTCCACCTCCAACATGTCCCCCTGGACCAGCGTCAGCCCCTCGGGCAGCGGCTCCTCCCGCGCGGCCGAAAGCATCGCCTCCGATCGGTCCACCCCGACCACCTCGAAGCCGCCGTCCACCAGCGCCCGCGCGTGCTGGGCCGGCCCGCAGCCCACCTCCAACACCCGCCGCGACGGCCCGTCGCCCAACACCTTCTCCAGAAGCGGCCACTCGCGCCGGATCCGCTCCGGCCACGCGATCAACCGCCGATAGTTCACTCGCGAGTAGGGATCGTGTTCGCTCATGGGGCGAGCCTACCTCCCCGGCGGGCATGCCGGAACCGCCCTGGCCGGCTTCCGGCACTTCCCCTCGTCCCGCTATTCGAACCTGAAGCGGCCGGACCTGTGCCGGCCGAATGCGCCCGAAGGGCGCGGCCTTCCTTCCTGCCGGGACCCTGGCCCTGGCGAAGGGTGCCCTGGCTCTGGCAACCTCGCCGCCCCGCATGAGCTGTTCTCTTGCCCGACGAGTCGTACGCTCACGACCTTGAGCTGTCCATTCTGCGCATGATGGGGCGCAAAGGGCCGCTCTCTATGCCGGTCCATGCGTCAAATGATCGGCTCGGCCGCCTAAGCCGACAATCCATGCGAAAATGCGACATCCCATGGCGGCCACATCGCCGTCCGCTCAGGCGATCATCGGCCCCTCGGGATCGAGCGTGGTCTTGATGCCGTGGTGCTCCACCCGGCGGCGCCACTGCTTGCCGAGGAAGTAGAAGCGCAGGCTGTCCTCCTCCGGCTCGTAGAGCGCGAGGAGCTTGTGCCGGAGCACCGCCCAGTCCGCCGGATCGACCAGGCACTCGAAGACGGAGTTCTGCACCCGCTGGCCGTAGTTCTCGCACAGCTTCGCCACCTTGCGCAGCCGCCGCCGGCCCTCGCGGGTGACGGTCGAGACGTCGTAGGTCACCAGCACGACCACGGCCGGGCTCCCCGTTTTCTGGGCGATTTACTGGACGATGTAGGCCGGGTAGGCATCGAGGTCCCCCCGCAGGTAGCGGGCGAAGAGCCGCGCCTGGATCTGGAAGAGGAGGCCGATCGAGATCTTCTCCCCGAGAAACGGGTGGGTGAGCTCGTCTTGCTTCCTCTGCTGATAGGCGACGAGCACCGTCTTCCGGGTGGTCTCGTCCATCCTCACGCCTCCGGTCTCGTCCCGCTCGAACCCTTCCGGCGCCACCTGTCGCCGGTTGACGAGGGTCAGAGCCAACCGGTCGGCCAAGGGGGTGCGGAGCTCCTCCATCAGGTCGAGGGCGAGCCCCGGTCGCCCGGGCCGGTCCCGGTGGAGGAACCCCACCTGCGGGTCGAGCCCGGTCGCCTCGAGCGCCGAGGTCACGTCGTGGCGCACCAGCGCGTAGAGGAAGGAGAGGAGGGCGTTGACCGGGTCGGCCGGAGGCCGCCGGTTCCGGCCGTTGAACCGGAACGCCGCGTCGTCGTGGGTGATGAGCGTGCCGAACCCCTCGAAATACGCCCGGCCGGCGCTCCCCTCGAGGCCGCGTACCCGGTCCAGATCACCGGCGGTGTCCGGATCGCCAGTGCCGGGGAGCTCCCGGAGGAGCGCGCCGAGGCCGTGGACCGCCCGGGCCCGCGGGTCCGGCCCATCGCCTTCCTCGGCGGGGTGATCCCGGAGCGAGCGTTGATAGACCCGCCGGGCGTTCACCAGCTTGGCGGTGACGATCGCGCGGGCGACCTCGGCACTCTTTGCCGGATCATCGGCGCCCCGGTACTGCTCGCGGCGGAGCAGCACATTCCCCGAAGCTTCCCCGACAACGCGACCCAGAAACCGCCCGCGCTCGGTCAGGAAGGAGAGCGTCACGCCGGATCTGCCGCAGGCACCCATCAGAAACGGGCTGGCACCCACGTTGCCGAAGCAGACGATCCCGTCCAGGTTCAGAAGCGGCACGCGGAGCTTCGTCTCCCCCTCGACCCGCACCGCGACGGTCTCGCCGTCCTTCGCCAGGTAGGCGCCCTGGGTGGTGACGTAGAGGGTATTGAGGAAGCGCTTCATCCCGGGGTGTCCTCGGCGAGCGCCGCCCGGCGCGCGGACTCCAGGTAGGCACGCCCGGAGCGCTCCGGGGCGAACGGCATGCAGACGTCGAGGAGCGAGCAGCGCTCACAGCGCTCGTCCGCCACCGGCGGCGGCACGCTGGCTGCCGCCACCAGCTCGTGCACCCGCCGGGCCGCCCGCTCGGTCTCCTCCCGGAGCGCCCGGTCGAACTCCACGTCCTTCCGGCGCCTGGTCTTGCCGTAGAAGAGCGCTCCCTCCGGGATGTCGACCCCCAGCATCTCCTCCAGGCAGAGGCCCTGGGCGCAGAGCTGCACCCGGTCCTCGGAGCCCTTCTTCGCTCGCCCCCGCTTGTACTCCACCGGCACCGGCCGCCACCGGCCCTCGACCCCCGGCAGCGCGACCCCCTCGGAGCCCTCGCCGGCAACACGATGGAGCTCCACCACGTCCGCCCGCCCGATCAACCCCAAGCGCTCGCTCCGGAGCCCCAGCCCCCGGGCGATCCGCACATCCCCTCGAACCTCGGTCCCGCCGGCGTCAGAACGCTCGTGCAGCAATCGCCCCTCCGCAGTGAACCGGTTCTCGACCCACACCCCCTCCACGTGGATCAGCGCGCACTGGCGCTCGCAGTAGAGGAGATGCTGGAGCGCCGAGAGGGGGAGGAGGTCGAGGGCGGAGGTCATGGTTGCTCGATCAGCTCCACTCCGGCGGGCAGCGAGTCTTCACGCACCGTCACCTCGTAGTCGGCGAAGCTGCGAGGCGGTCCATCGATGCCCTCCCTGGCCTTGACCTCAACGAGCTCGAACAGCCTGTGCGCAGGAGCGCAGCCGAGCATCGCCTGGCGGCCCCGCTGAGCGGAGTCGCTGTCCGTGCCGACGTGCTTGAAGACGTAGAGCTTCCGGGTCGCCATGAGCCCCTTGCTGGAAGAGCGGTCGTGCTCGTACATGTTGAGGAGCGCTTCCCACAGGAGCTCCAGATCGCCCTCCGAGAAGCCGGTCTCCTGCGCGAGATGGGCGCTGATGAACCCCTTGCCGACGAACAGGCCGTACGGGATCAAGGCCTTGCGGCCCATGGTGCGGAGCTTGTCCTCCGGCTGCTCCTCCTCCCACTTCAGGTAATCGGCAGACGTCACCAGCCCCTTGCCCTCGTCGGCCACCGCCATGCGGGTGATCGACACGTCGAGAGGCAGCACCCGGTCCACCGACTGAGCGAAGGCGATCTGGACCGGCCCCCGCACCTGGCCGGCGTTGGGCCCGGTGCTCATCACCGCTCCGAAGGTCCGCACGTCGAAGAAGTTGTCGCAGAGCCAGGTCTTCGCCTCCTGGACCTTGCCCCGGGTCGCCTTCTTCTTCTCCGGCAGCCCCCCGGTCTCCTCGTGGGCCTGGGCGATTCGGCGGTTCAGGTTGGTGGCGTGCTCGACGAAGATGGCGTTGGGCATCTCGTTGCCGCGGGCGAGCTGCACGTAGTTGCGAATGCGCCGCTTGAGCGCCACGTCGGAGACCAACCCCTTCAGAGTCTCGGGGTCCACCCGCGGCGCGTTGCCGGAGTCCGGGTCGCCGTTGGGGTTGCCGTTCTCGCAGTCGAACAGGAACAAGAACTCGTATCGGTTCTGGATCGGCTCGGGCATCAGGCGGTCTCCTCAGAAGTCTCGGGTTCGGTTTGCTCGGGCTCGTCCTTCGGTGGCCGATAGGCTTTCTGGTGGTAGTAGCCGAGGGCGAACAGGCTCTGCTCTTCCAGCGAAAGAGGCGGCGGGAAGCCGTCCTGGAGCTGGCCCAACACCTGGCCGATCCGGTACTCGAAGGTCCGGCGTTCGTGGGCCTCCAGCTTCCCGAGATGGAACTGCGCCATCCGGAGCAGCCTGCCGAGGACCAGGCCGGGGGTCGAGCTGGCGGCAGCGTAGTAGCGCTGCACCACGCCGGCTCCGACCTCGCCCAGGGCCCGGTACTGGAGGTAGTCGAGCACGGCCATCAGGCGTCCGCAGTGGTATGCGGGATGGGGGTGCTCCTCGTTCAACTTTGGGGTCATGAGCATGTCTCCTGGGAGCCGGCGCAAGAAGGCCTTGAGCAGGCCGATACCGGCGGTTCGTACGGGCTGATCGGTGGCCATGGCGACGCGGATTCGGGCGAGGGCCCGCGCCGCCGCCTGGAACGGGATGGGCTCTCCGCGGACAGCCACCCGCCACATGCGTGCCTCGAGAGATTCCGGCACCTCCTTGAGCTCCCGGACGAGAGCGCCGAGAACCGCCCACAGCTTGGGTGGCGTCGTGTACCCGGAGCCGTCTCGGGACACCACCCGGAGGTCGTCGAACCAGCCCTCGACATTCTGGACGAGCTCCTCGAAGGAGCCCTCCATCCAGTCCCTCAACACCACCCGTCCGCTGTTGGCCGACAGCGTCAGGGCGTAGTAACGGTTCTCTTTGAGGTCGGGGCGCTTTCCATCTCGGATCGCGATCAGTAGCTCACGAGCCCTCTCGAGCGCGGACCCGACAGTCGTCTCCGGCGGTTCCGTGAGCCACGCGAAGGCGTCCTCTCCCTCGTCGTCGAGAGGCTCGCGGTACCAGTAGAGGATGCGCGTGCCGGCGAGCCGCTGGCTCTGCTCCCGGATCAGGCGGTTGAGAGCCGCGGCGTAGCCGGCCGCCACCTCCTCGGACATCGCCGAGTTGGCCGCCTGCTCCAGCCCGTAGGAGCGGAAGGACTCCTGCTTGAAGGCGGGAAGGACGTCGCCCATGGAGAGGCCCCCGACATCCGTGAGGCCGCGGATCTTCGGATGGGTCGCCACGGGCTCGGTCAGCTCGCCGGAGACCAGGCAAAGCATCCTTTGCACCGGGCGCTCCGGCTGGAGGCCCGCACGGAAGGCCCGGTACCAGCCATGCCAGGCGTCACCCTCGACGATCAGATCCGGAGAAGCTCCCCGCACCTCGAACGTCACGTTCTCCGTGGGGCCGGCCCCCTTGTCCTCGAGCTCGGCGCGGATCTTGACGAGAGTCGTGACGTCGCTCAGCGTGTCGGCGACCGGGCCGAGCATGGGGACGACCTCGGCCGCCTGGCCCAAGAGCGCCACGAAGTGGTCGTGCTTGGCGCGGACCTTCTCGTCATCCTCTTCGGTGCCGACCAGAGCGACGACCTCGGCGTTGTCCACCAGAAAATGCCGGGTGCCCGATCCGCCGCGCTTCATCTCTCCCAGCTCCAGGTTGGGACAGAGAAGATGAGCTCCCCGGTTCCTCTTGGCGCTGACGTTCCCCAGCTCGCGGACGAGCAGAAAGCCGCCTTCGGCGTCGAAGACCAGCGCCCAACGCACCGGCTTGACCTTGAATCCCGGGGGCACCGCCAGCTCGTTGCGCCGCGCCCAGTCGATCACCTGGTTCAGCATCGTCGCACCTCCGGCATCAGCTCGCCTCCAGGGGTACCTTGAGCACGGTCGGGTCTTCCCACGGCGGCACCTCCATGACCCCGGCTTCCACGCGGGCTGGAAAGAGGGAGATGGCGGCCTGGTCGTGCGGGCTTCCGGGGCGGGACAGATCGAAGACGTCGTAGATCATGTAGCCCAGATCGAGATCGAGGGTATCCAGCGGGCCCTCTTTCGCCTCCTCGCTGCCGACCAGCTCGAAGTAGGCGGGAAACTCGCGGCATCCGAGGTAGGGCTGGTGGAAACACTTGCCCTGGGACGCCCGCCGCTCGAACTGCCGATGAAGCGACACCAGCCGTTCCTCATGGCCGGGCCAGGGCACGATGCGCGCTGAGATGCGGAACCTGGGCTCGCGGAGCGCCAGGGTCTGGCGCTGGGTCCGGCCCTTCTCGTCCGAGCGGGTCAGCTCCCGGTCGCCGTCCGCCCAGATCGGCTCCGGCTCCTCCTTGCCTGCCATCCAGCGGGCGACGGCGTTGAGATTGACCTTCTCCTTGACCTCGTTGCGCCGCAGGGCGATGTACTTCGGCTCGGCGAGCACTTCGATCCGCGTGACCTGCCACCGGAACTCGGGTGGCTTGACGAAGATCGCGTCGAAGATTCCCCGCGCGGCGGAGGGGGTCATCACCGGATAGCTGAAGCGCTCGCCCTTGGCCTCCGGGCGCGTGAAGCAGGCGAAATCGCCCCAGACTTCGAGGGTGTAGGTTGTCGGTGTCATGGTCAAGATCTCCTCACGGAGTTGCCGTGATTCAGGCCATCAAAGCCACGGGCGGCTCGCCCAGGCCGAAATCTTCGTCATAGACCGCTCCATCTTGTAGGAAGAACCAGTCCTCCGACCGTTGCTCGGGGCGATGGGCGCCGAGGGGGGCCGCCAGCAAGACGCCGACATACTCGTCGAGCCGCCGACGGACCAGGCTCACCGAGTGCACCTGCGCGTCGCGCAGCCAGTCCCTCTTGATCCACGGCGTCCCCTTCGACGCTTCTCGCAGCCGTTCGAACGCTTCCCCGTCCCACGGCACGACCACCTGCACGCTGTCGCTCTCTATCAGCCGATACCGCTGGGCCGTCGCCTCGAAGTTGCGTGACGAGAGAGCATTCTGGAGCTCACGCTCCTTCTTCTGCTCGCCCGTTCCCAGGCCGCTCAGGTCGTAGAGCCGCCGGTACCACCGGTCGTACAGCTCCGGACTTTCAAGGTCCCAGTCGTCCGCCGGAAGCGACAGCAGCACCTCCCGCGTCACGTCGGCCGCCTGCCGATAGTCGCCCCCCGGGTAGGCGGTCTTGTCCGGTTCCTCGGGGAGGAAGACCACCAGCCGTCCACGTGCGGCCATCTTGCCGTTTCGGTTACACCGTCCGGCGGCCTGGGCGATCGCGTCGAGCGGCGCGAAGGCGCGGTAGACCACGGGGAAGTCCACGTCTACGCCGGCCTCCACACACTGTGTCGAGATCAATCGGCAAGGCTCCCCCGCGTCCAGCCGCCGCTTCACTTCGGCCAGCCTCGCGCGGCGGTGGGCCGGACACATGCTGGTGGAGAGGTGGAACAGCCCGTCGGCGCCACGACCCTTCAGAAGCTCGGCCAACTTGCGGGCATGCCGTTTCAGGTTCAGGATGCACAGAACCTGCTCTTCGCCGCTCAGCTCGTCCGACAACTCCTCCCACGAAACGCGGTCCTCCGTGGCCCAGCCCCCGACTCGCCACTCGGCCTTCACTCTTCTGACGCGCTCGAAGAGCTCCAGCTCCGGGCTCACGAGCTCCTTCGGCTGCCAGCCCGCGGCGCACCATGGGCGGACCCGCTCGTCCAGGGACGCGAAGGCGGGCTGAGTCGCGGTGGAGAACACGACCGACGCGCCGAAGCGCTCCTGAAGTCGAGAGAGTGTGGACAGGGTTGCGACCGTGAGCCACCGCGGGAGGGTCTGCACCTCGTCGAACAGCAGGGCGCTCTTCGCCAGCCGATGGAGCTTCCGGCAGGCTCCCGGCCGGTTCGCGAACATCGACTCCAGCAGTTGCACGCTGGTCGTGACGACGAGCGGCGCGTCCCAGTTCTCCGCCTGCCGACGCCTGAGCACCTCGGCTGGGTCAGGTCCCTGCTCGTCGTCCTGTGAATCATCGCTTCGGATGCCCGCCAGGCTGTGATGCTCGAGCACGTAGCCGGGCCCGAAGACCGGTTCCAGGAGATCCCGGTAGACCTTCGCCGTCTGCTCGAGGATCGAGAGATACGGAATCGCGATGACCACCCGCCGCAAGCCCTGAAGATGGGCATGCCGAAGGGCGAACGCGAGCATGGCCAGGGTCTTCCCGGATCCGGTGGGTGCGGACAGGGTGAATAATCCGGGGCCCCAGGCCGCACCCTCCCGGCACGCCTCGAAGAGATCGGCACGGAGCCGTTGGACTTGCTCCGAAGCCTTGGCCCGGTTCTTCTCCCCGAGCCGTGCTACCTCGCGTTCGACGAAACCGAGCGCCTTCTCGGGCTCCAGCGCAGGAGCATCGGTGCGGTATTGCCGCCGGCCCTGCCCGTCGCGGTCGAAGTGGGCCTCGGTCTCCAGGAAGTCGGCATCCACGAGCGCGGAGAACAGCATGCGCACGTCGAGCAGGCCCGAGGCATGGGGCCTCTCCTGAGAGTAGAGGGACGAGGAGAGCGGCGGCAGATCGACCCCCTCCTCGGCCAGCCGGTCCAGGAGGGCATCAGGGATCTCGGTCGTCAAGGTGCGGCCGGAGGACTCCTTTGCGTCGTGGAGGTCCCTGATCTCGTCCTTCGAGGCCCGTGCCAGACCCAGGTGGTGGCCTTGAATCGCCAGTGCTGCGGCGATGCCGTGCTGCCTGTAAAGGCGTAGGGCGAGCGCGGCGCCCGGAGTCCAATGGTCGAGCCCGGACGCCTGGCCTTGGAGGCGGAGGCCGAAGAGCTTTGTGGCCTTCCCGGCATCGTGAAGAAGGCCGGCGGTGTAAGCCTCGATCCCGGCACCGAACGGGTCAGCGAACTCCCTCGCCCGGTTCGCGACGAGCTTCAGGTGCTCCTCGAGGGGCTCCGGCGTGCCGCCGTCTGGAGCGCTGTGGGCGTAGTAGCGAGGCCCGTCGGCCGTCATCGGAGAGCGCTCATCGGAGCTGGCTGGTGGGTGGTCATTCTCGGGCTTACGAATCAGGCCATCTGGTCGAGGCAGGGCGGGGTCACTGGTTCTGAAGCGAACAGATGGTCACCGGTCACAGACACCGAAGTGCCAGGAAAGGGTGAGAGGTGCCAGGAAGTGCTCTCCCTCCCAAGTGCAGTGGCCTCAGGCGGCGGGAGCTTTCGGTCACGGTTCCTGGGGTGCAGGAGAGACTGCGGCCGGGGGGTGATGAAAGGGCAAAGGTCCAGCCGCAGGTCGTAGAGAGCTAGCTCGATCCACGCCTCCGCGCGGGAGGCGACCGCGCTCGATCCGGCATGGGTTACGCTGGCCGACGGTTTCAATCCACGCCTCCGCGCGGGAGGCGACGCTACCTTAAGCTTGCTCGCAAGCAGTTCCTCCCGGTTTCACTCCACGCCTCCGCGCGGGAGGCGACCAGACAGGTGCAGGAGGATTATCCGGTACTGGTGTTTCAATCCACGCCTCCGCGCGGGAGGCGACCCTCGACGCGGTGCTCTGGAGTGCCAGCCGGGAAGTTTCAATCCACGCCTCCGCGCGGGAGGCGACTTGTAGAGCTGCCACTTCGGCGACCACGAAAGTACGTTTCAATCCACGCCTCCGCGCGGGAGGCGACGCCTCGCCGCCGAGGCCACCGAGCTGCGCAGCCTGCCGGTTTCAATCCACGCCTCCGCGCGGGAGGCGACCAGCTACCGATGATCGTCACATCCAATCGCTCTCTGTTTCAATCCACGCCTCCGCGCGGGAGGCGACCGTGACCTTGGCTCGGTTTGCCTCGGTGCCCCCGGGTTTCAATCCACGCCTCCGCGCGGGAGGCGACCGAAGGGCCGTCGAGTGGTGGAAGCTCCTGGAATGGTTTCAATCCACGCCTCCGCGCGGGAGGCGACGCGCCTTCGGCCCCTTGTGGGTATCTTCGACCTCGTTTCAATCCACGCCTCCGCGCGGGAGGCGACAGCAGCCGGTCTGCGGCACCGTCGCCCCACAGGCCCTGTTTCAATCCACGCCTCCGCGCGGGAGGCGACGGCAATTTCCAAATGTCAACCCCTTGGGCAAAAAGTTTCAATCCACGCCTCCGCGCGGGAGGCGACTTCACTCCGGCTAAAGCTACAGATGAGACTTTAGGTTTCAATCCACGCCTCCGCGCGGGAGGCGACCTCGACAGCAAGTCGTCGATTTCCCTTTTCGTACGTTTCAATCCACGCCTCCGCGCGGGAGGCGACCCCAGGCGATGAGGACGGGGGCCCATCCGAGGTAGTTTCAATCCACGCCTCCGCGCGGGAGGCGACCGCCGGGGCGACGTGGCGATCGTCGGGGGCGGGACGTTTCAATCCACGCCTCCGCGCGGGAGGCGACGGCCCCCGTCGAAGGGCGGCGGATGGCAGGCGCTGTTTCAATCCACGCCTCCGCGCGGGAGGCGACCGATCCGCCGCTGAATCTCCCGCTCCGAGAAGTCGTTTCAATCCACGCCTCCGCGCGGGAGGCGACCGCCGGGAGCGTGGAGCTCGTGGCCCCTGGCAAGGTTTCAATCCACGCCTCCGCGCGGGAGGCGACCTTGCCGGATGGCCTCCCGCCGCGCCCGACCATTGTTTCAATCCACGCCTCCGCGCGGGAGGCGACGTCAGCGCGGGGTTGTCCTCCAGGCGGGAGCGGATGTTTCAATCCACGCCTCCGCGCGGGAGGCGACCTGATGGAGCACAGATAACCCACAGTTTCTGGATAGTTTCAATCCACGCCTCCGCGCGGGAGGCGACGCCTCGACCTCCGGGTCCTCGGAGAGCTGTACTCAGTTTCAATCCACGCCTCCGCGCGGGAGGCGACCTGCGCCCGGTTTCCGCCGTTCCGGCTGATTCCGGTTTCAATCCACGCCTCCGCGCGGGAGGCGACCCCGGCCGGGGGGGGCCGCTTCCTCTGGATCAACGTTTCAATCCACGCCTCCGCGCGGGAGGCGACGCCGAGGGCTCCGATCTCCGGCGGGCGGTCGAGGGTTTCAATCCACGCCTCCGCGCGGGAGGCGACCCTGGGCAAGGCCGGGAAACCGACAGGGCGAGAAGTTTCAATCCACGCCTCCGCGCGGGAGGCGACCTGGCCTTCGTGGCCGTCGGTCGCCCCCATGACGTTTCAATCCACGCCTCCGCGCGGGAGGCGACTGCGTCATTGTAACCCTTGTACTGTCAGTCGCTTGGAGGGCCATTTCCGCGAACCCCCTCGGGTTCTTGCCGTGGAGCGGAGTAGCGGTCCGAGGCGGATGCCGCAACTCCTTTGATCGCTGAGGCTTCCGTCGATCGCGAACCTCCCGGGGTTTTCGTGGGTGCTTGGGGTTCGCGGAGGTCGCCGGGGAGAGGGGAACGTCGTCCTGAGCGTGGTCGTGAAGGCCGATCGGCCGGCGGAGGCGCTCGAGGCCCGAGAGAGCCAGCCAGAGGTTGAGGTGTCGGGCGGTCGTGGGCGGGCGGTCTGGTGTGGTTACCGGAAAGACAGACTATGATGGCTCCCTCGATGTAGGAAACATAGGAAGCAGTGCTTTGCCCAAGGGCCGTTGTCGGAGTGGACCCGGGCGGTGCAACGTTTCGGGCCGGCCGGCGGGGTATCCCCCGGGGCATACGGCAGAACGACGAGGAGGACGACGGTACCGACCGGGTGGCCGTCAGGGAGGAGGATGAGGATGGTGAAAGCGGAGAGCGGACCACTGGCAAACGTGAGTGAAGCGATTCGGTTGCTGAGAGCTCGCGTCGGCTGGACGCAGGCACGGTTGGCCGATCAGGCGGGTCTGACGAAGGCGCAGATCTCAAACTACGAGAGAGATCGCGAGATGCCGACGATCCACAGCCTCAACAAGATTCTGTCGGCGCTCGGGGTCACGGACCCGTTCGACCTTGCGGCCGTGCTCCAGGACGCGAAGCGCTCTGAGCGGTGGGCCCAGGTTGCGTCGGGCGGTGAGCGGTCGGCGGGGGGTGAGGAGGGGCAGCGGTCTGTGCAGCGCGAGGAGGCGCTGCGCGAGCTGCAGACCGGCTTCCTGAAATACCTCCGCTTGGTGGAGAAGACGGTGCGAGAGCGGGTGCCCTGATCCGTGGGAAATCGCGCGCGGGGCCGGGGGAGGGCTAGATGAGACGACGCCGCCGTGGCGGCCGAGGAGATGGTCTGGGCGGTGCGACCCGAGAAAGGAATCCCAGGCAGTGGGCCTGGGCCGGGGATACAGAAACACGGGTCAAAGTATGCTTATGAGCTTCAAATGTTTCGTCGATCCGATACTCTTGGCCCATGCAGGGAACGAAACGGAAGGTGTGCGAGGAGGAGCGCTCGAAGGGGGTCGAGGGGGCGAGTGAGCGGGCTGCCGAGGTCTGGGAGTCGTTCGAGGAGTTCTTCGAAGGGATGAGGCCGCGGTTTCGAGCGATCACGAAGCGGTATCGGGTGCCCCCAGGAGACGCAGAGGACCTGGTGCAGGAGGCGGTTCTGACGCTGGTTGCGAAGAGCAGAGCGATCAGGAACCCCGAGGCGTGGCTGGTGGCGACTCTGCAGAACCGATGCCTCGTCTATTGGCGCAGAGTATTGAGGCGAGAGGAGAGGGAAGTCCGATCCAGCGCAGAGCTGAAAGAGGAGGGGCGATGGGAGGAGAGCCTGGAGGCGGAACGTTCGCCGGACGAGCCCTGGCTGCAATGGGACTTGGAGCGGGCGATTGAAACGTTGCCGGAGCAGATGCAGGAGTTGATCCGGCTTCGGTATCAAGAGGGCTGTACTCATGGCGAGGTGGCGGAGCGGTTGGGGTACTCGCGGAACAGCCCGTCGCAGCTCTGTGCGCGTGCTCTTCGGAGGCTTCGGAGGTATTTCGAGGGCTGTCCCTAGCCTGCGCGATTCATGAGTCACCTACTGCGAGCCGCAATTGGATGCAATCTCAGGGCGTCCTCGCTCTTTGCTCCTCAACGGACTGCCGAGTACGCCTGCGTCGCGCATCGCTACGTGCGCCCTGATCTCACACACACTTACGGCTCTCGCTACGGCGCCTCATGAATAGTCCAGGCTAGGAGGGCGCGTGGCGCCGGCAGGGGCTCGGTGCAGTGGGAGCAGACTGAAGTGCGCGAGCTGGCGCTCAAGGGCCAGGCCCGAGGGTGGCCGTGGCCGTTCAGCTCAGGAGGGCTGGATCCAGTCCGAAACACTGCGGTGGGTGTGCTGGCAGCCGGCCATTGTTTGCTCGCGCACTGTAGCACAGGGGCCGGCCCGATGCGGCAGGAGACGAGCCGCGAAATCGAAGGTGGGCCACCCGGGCCGCGAGGCTCTCGCCCCCGGCCCGGGCGGGGCGCCGCGGAGCCTCTCAGAGAGACAGAAGCGACCGGAGCCAGACGAGAAACAGGTCGAGAGAGCCCAGGGGCTCGGACGCCGGGGCGGTGAGCCCGTTGGGGTCGATGATGGAACCCTGGTCGCCGCAAGAGCCCGGCTGGCAGGCGGCCGTGGCGGTGACGCCGTCGGGGTCGCTGACCGACCCGTGGGCTGCCCAGAGCGCGGTCGGCGTGTCTGCGGCCGGGCGGTGCTGGGACGCCGCGGCGGCAGCGCCGGAGCCTCCGAAGGCTCCCTGGACGGAAGGACGGTCGGCGATCCCGGCGCGCGGCCCGGCGGCTTGGAGGACCGCGGGAACGGCGAGCGCCGCAAGGACGAGAAGGATCGTAGAAACACGGCGAAGCATGGTGGATCTCCTCGGGGCGGGTCGCGGAGCGGCAGCATTGTCGGCCGTCGCCCGGCACCCCATGTACCCCCTAAGTGTTGCGTATGAGGGGATTTGGGAATGCCGGGGAGAGCTGGGGTCGGAGGCGGGAGGTTATGGACAGTCGCTTCGAAGATGGCGTCGAAGATGATCGCGGAAGCTGGAGGGTCAGGCTGAGGACGCCGGCAGAGAGCGCGGAACGGCAGGGGCGGTCCGGTGGAGGGCCCGGGCAAGGGCGGTAGACTCCTGTATCTTCGATCGCCACATCGCGGAGAGGGCCAACCGGAGGCGCTGCCCGGAGGGGCGGCGGTAGCCGCGGGTTCGGTCGCCGATCCCCCGGGAGCCGAGGTACTCCATCGCCTCCCGGCTCGACTTCAAGGTCTCGTGGTAGTAGTCGACGACCTGGAGCAGAAGCTCCTGGTCCTCGGCATCGAAGTCCAGAGGTGACGGCAGCTTCTGGACCGTCGACTGGCGGACCGGCTCCGAGTCCGTACCGGCACCGGAGGACATCGCGGGGAGATCGGCCCGCAGCAGCTCGACGGCGTGACGGGAGGAGACGCCCTCGGCCTTCATCACCCAGTCGATCACCGAGCCGCCCTCGCCGCAGCGCTCGCAGAAGTGCAGGCCAAGGCGTCCTTGATCCTCTGATCCACCTTCCCCTGGTCGCAGCAATTCGGGCCAGGGCGGTCGCCCCACGGCCCTGAGGGGAAGTCAGGCGGGAGGGGAGGTGGCGGTCTGGGCGGCGGCGGTGCGGCTGGCCGAGGCCAGGCGGCCGGCCGCGTCCCAGGCGAGGTCGACCGGGTTGGCCATGGTGCCGACCTCTTCCAACTGTCCCGCCGCTCCCCAGGTGTAGTCGCGGGTGCCGCCAACGCCCAAGGTCACCTGGTCGAGGACCGGTGTGTTGCCGGTGGCGGCGTTGGTGGCCTCCGTCCAACTCGCCACCTGGCCGTGGGCGGTGTAGACGACGTAGGTCTCGTTCCCCTGGTTCAAGAGCTCGGGCTTTGAGGAGGATCGGAAGTGTTCACGGTCTGCTTGACCGCGAGTACCCTCTCGAGGACCCGACGCTCCTTCTCTTCCCTCGCCCGGGCTTCGACAAGCTGGAGGTAGCGCCGACAAAGACGTGGGGCAAGACGGCGCCGCGAGAGCTCCTCGACCAGGGTCAGGTCACACGACAAAGACGGTAGGCCAGGCGAGGAGAGCATCGAATGAAGTGCCTCCAGCTCTTGAACAGCCTTCTCTGGCTGACCTAAACGCAGGAATGCAAGCCCACGAATCGAGAGCGCCTCGGCTAGGATTGCCGTAACTTCTGAATCGGACACTGCTGGGTCATCGGATCGGAAGGACACCGCAGCATTCACAGCTTCAAGAGCTTGGTCGGGCCGGTCCATTGCACCGACGAGGTGCCTTGCAGTGATTAGTCGGTCATGGACGCTATCCTCCGAAAGCTGCTCGGCTTCCAAGTAAGCGTCGAGGGCCTCCTCATTTCTGCCTAGAGCAGCCAAGTACGATCCTCGCACGCTTGAGAACAATGCGGCCTCCCGGTTTGCGCCGCGAGACTGAGCGTCTTCCTTCGACCGGAACAGCAGGCGACACGCCTCCTCTCCCTTCTGCCGGCGCATCAACGCATGGGCAGCCATCAGCGGCTCCTCGAAGCGATCAGGTGTGCCTTCGCTTGATGTGCTCATCTTGGTCTACTCCAAGGGAAACAAATCTGGCACGGGTCTGCCAGCGATGCAGTTTGAGTAGCGCAAGGCCGCCCTTCGCCAGCAGAGCGCTCGTAGCCGGCTCGTGCTGTGTCTGCGGCAAATCTCAGAGTCCGCTTGGTATTGCGCATCGCAGGGATCAGTATCGCAGTCGTCACAATCTTCCCTGTGGCTCCACCAGTCGGTGATCACCTCAGTGGCTGCCCATCCTCCTGCGACAATCAGCAGGGGCACGCCAACGACATCACCAAATGGGAATGGGCCGTCGCCAGCGATACAAGCGCCACCGGCCATCGCCAGGGTGCCGGCGCCGAACAGACCCAGCGGATCGTAGTAGAGAAGCGGGTTCCGGGCCCCGTACAGGTACGGATGTTCGTGGACCGGGTTCCCTGTCCGGAGGATCGCGAGGTAGTACGCATCCAGCGCATCCAGTGGCAGATTCTGAGGCCGGGTCGCGCTTTCGAGGATTCCGAGATGGATGGGATCCGGCCTGGTGTACCTGCCGGTGGCAGGTTGGTACCAGCGCCACACATTCTGGTAGACCCCCGCTCCGGAGGTGGCGTCCCCCCAGGTGCCATCGTCCCACTGGCCGGGGAGGCGCAGGTAGATGCCGTTCTCGCTCGCTCCGTCTGGCAGTCCCGCCTGCCAGTCCCTGCCAAAGGGTTCGAAGCCCCCTTCCCAGACCACGGCGCCAGTGGCGTCGGTGGCGAGGAGCGGGGTGCCGAGGTGATCGGTCGTGAGGTAGGTCCAGGTCTCGGTGCCGGTGCCGCCGACCGCGAGCTGGGCCACGGGGCGGCCGGCCAGGTAGAGGTGGTAGGTGCGTTCGATCGGCTCGCTGGGTGATGCCTGGCGCTCGAGCACGTGGAGGAGGCCGCTCGAGTCGTAGACCGGGGAGACCGACGCGGTGCCGCCGGCGGTCTGCTCGGCACGCATCAGGAAACTCCGACCGTCGTAGGTGAAGCCAGCCGTCTGGCTGGCGGCTGTGCGGTCGGCCGAGGCCAGGCGGCCGGCCGCGTCCCAGACGAGGTCGACCGGGTTGGCCATGGTGCCGACCTCTTCCAGGTGGCCCGCCGCTCCCCAGGTGTAGTCGCGGGTGCCGCCAACGCCCAAGGTCACCTGGTCGAGGATCGGGGTGTTGCCGGTCGCGGCGTTGGGGGCGTAGATGTATGTGTCGGTTTGCAGCGTACCGGCGTCGCGAGTCTCGGTCAGGCGGTTGCCGATCGCGTCGTAGGTCCAGGCGAGGTCCTCGGGCCAGGGGCCGGCGGCGCCGGTCAGGAAGTACTGGACGTCCTGGTAGGCGTAGGTGCGGCGCGAGAGCTCCGGGGCACCGCCGGAGCCGGCCTGGAAGCGGGCGCCCGAGCCGACGGAAAAGCCATTGCCCAGGATGACCGAGCCCTGGGCCTCGAAGGTGACGTCCCCGGGGCTTTCGACCGCGAAGCCGCTGCCGGCTTCGAGATCGGAGCAGGAGGTGAAGGTCTGGGTGGTGGTGACCGTCTGCCCTCCGAGCACCACGGGATCTGCCAGACAGACCGAGCGCTCGACGATCTCGAGGACGTTGCCCACCCGGTCGGTCGTGTAGCTCCAGGTGTGGTTGTCGATACCGCCTGGGGCCGCCGGGACACTCGGGGCGCCCGAGATGCCGATCTCCGTCGGCGCGTAGCGGCCGTCGAAGGCCCACTCCATGGTCAGATTCTCGGTGGTGCCGCTGCCCAGGACGAGCGTGGAAAGCGGGCGGCTCGGGAGATAGCTCGCGGCGGTGACCACCGGCTCGGTGCCTCCCGGGGTGGTGACGGAGAGGCTCACCTGCCGGTCGGCGAAGTCGTGGCCGTAGGTGGCGCTCACCCCTCCAGGATACGCGATCACGGTGCGGTTGCCGTTTCTGTCGTAGCCCAACGCCAGCTCCCCGTCACGCGTCACACGGCCGAAGCGGTCGTAGCAGTAGTCGACGACCTGGCCGTTCCGGGTGACCGAGCCCAGGCGGCCGAGCTCGAAGCTCGTGGTGGCACAGACTGCGGGCCCGGTGTCGTAGCTGTAGGAAACGTCGAGGGCCGTTCCGGGGTAGTCGACGTCGGTCACCCGGTCGAGGGGATCGACCGTGCGGTCCACCAGGACACCCCGGGCGTCGAGGGTCGTGTCAAGCGCACCGTGCTCGTCATAGGTGTGGGCCGTGCAGCCGCAGCCGGGGTCGCACGCCGGGGCCGGGTTGCACGTGGCCGACGGATCCACGAACGCCTGGACCAGCTCGTGGGTCAGCAGATCCCGGTCGGAGTAGGTGTAGGTCGTCGCGTTGCCCTCGGCGTCGGTGACTCCGACCAGGTGGTCCTGGACGTCGTACTCGTAGCTGGTCGTGGTGAAGCCGCCGCCGGCGCCGCCCCAGGGCTGGGTCACCGAGGTCAGCCGGTCGACAGCGTCATATAGGTAGAGCGCCGTCTCAGGCAGCTCGGCCCCGGTCACCGGATCGAACCGGGGATGGTTCGGGTCCCAGACCTGGGAGAGGTTGCCGTTGCAGTCGTAGGCGTGCTCGGTGATCGCCTCCTCGGGCGTCCCGGGCGCCTGGATCACCCGATCCACCTGGCAGCGGTTCGAGTACTGGTACTCCGTGGCGGCGACGGTCACCCACGCCGCGGCGTCGGCGTCCCAGCGCTGGAGCTCCTCGAGGGTGCGGTTGCCGGCAGCGTCGAGCGTGTAGAAGGTCCGTTCCCCGTGGCTCTCCGGCAGGGCGTCCGGCTTCCTCTCGACCGAGATCAGCCGACCGGCCGTGTCGTAGCCGTACTCGATGACGTTGCCCTCCGGCAGGATGGTGCGGAAGAGGTCCCCGAACACCGTGTACTCGTAGCCCGTCGCCAGGTCGTCGGCCGGCGGGCTCGCCCCCACCTGCCGGACCTCCGTCACCCGGTCGAGGGGGTCGTAGACGGTCCTGGTCTCGACGCCGTTGGGATCGACGACCGAGGTCCTCCGGTTGAACGGGTCGTAGCCGAAGGCGGTGTCGCCCACGAGCGGGTCCGTGCGGGTGAACGGGAAGAGCTCTCCCCGATCCGGTTCGCCCGGCGCCGGCGGTGTGTAGCTCCAGGTCGTCACGTCCGCCGTGCCGTGGCCGGGAGGGTCGATCGTGAGCGGTTGGCCGGCGCCGTTGAACCCGGTCACCGTGTCATAGACGAATGCGCTCCCCGACTCCACCCCGGTGATTCGTCGGCTCGTCGGGTTGTGGGGAGCGTCCCCCCGAAGCCACTCGGTCGTCCGGAGCGAGGCGCCACCGACCACCGACGGCGTTTCGATCGACGTCACCAAGCCGGGGTAGACCGAGTCGTAGGTCCAGCTTGTCGTCCGCGGTAGGTGGGGGTGTGTCCCCGGGGCGACGTTGGCGGCCTCCGTCCGGCTCTTCACCTGGCCGTGGTCGGTGTAGACGAGGTAGGTCTCGTTCCCCCGTCCGTCGAGGATCCTCTTCGGCAACAGAGGATGCCCCGGATGCATCGAGTCCTCGTAGATCATCGTCGTGTTCGGACCCAGGCCGCAGACCGGGCAGTCGCCGGAGATCGACAGGACCTTCGTGTTGGAGGAGACCGTGTCCCGGCCGAGCTGGTAGGTGATCGGTTGACCCAGAGGGCCCAGGGGGTCGGTCACGGTCGTGACCGTCGGCTCCACCGGGTCGTCGAAGGCGAGCTGCCAGAGATCGACCGCGTCCGGAGCGGCTTTCGACACGTCGCCGGCCCAGGAGGCGGTCACGTTGCCCTCGCCGTCGTACTCGTAGGCCCGCTCGACCCGCCGCGACGTTCCGTCGGTTCCTTCGAGCTTGATCCGGGTGAGGTACCCGGGGAACCGCCCGTCGCCATAGGTGTAGACGATCGCGGTGCCGTCCGGACGGTCGACCCGGGTGAGGTCGTCCCCGCTCCACGCGTACGTCCAGATGTGGCTTGTCGCTCCGTCGACGCCCACCTCGGTGATCGTCCGGAGCTTGCCCTCCGAGAGGTCCCCCGCCGGGTAGTAGCTGAAGTCCTCCCGGCGGCCGTCCGGGAAGTGGACCTGGGCGAGCACCCCTCCCGAGTAGGTCGCCGTCTTGGCGTTGCCGTTTCTGTCTGTCGTCGACAGCCACAGACCGCCGCCATCGAACGCGTGAACCGCTCCGTCGAGCTCCTCGAGTGTCCAGCCGTTTCCCGTCCAGGTCAGCGTCCGGACCTCGTTCGACGGCGAGACCGTCTGATAGACGCCGGTCCCCGGGTCCGGGGCGCCCCACTCGCGGAACGTCGCGTACCGCGTGACGAGCCAGACGTGGCTCTCGTCCGGGTCCACCACGATCCGCTCCGCGTAGCTGTGGCTCCAGTGGCGCCCCAGGGTGGCGTTCCAGCTCGCCGAGCCGGGAAGCCCGGCATGCCCGGCGCCCCCCGCCGCGTAGTACAGGTAGGCGCCACCGCCCGCCGCCGGGTTGCCCGGAGCCCTGGAGCCACCGGCCCCTGGACCGCCACCCCCGATTCCAACACCGCCGGCGAGACACTCCTCGCACGAGGCGGTCGAGTCCCCGTTGCACGCCTCGGTGGGCGGGATCGGGCAGCCCAGGTCCTGCTTGGTCACGGTAAACGAGAGACCAGGAAAGTCGGCCGCGCGCCCACAGCGGCTCGGGAACCCACATAGGGCCTCGGGCCCGCCGCAGGTCTGGGCCCGGAACGAGACGACGCCGAAGTCGTACGGAGCCCCGGTGCAGGTGAGCCCGGCAACCTCGAGGTAGCACGTGGCGTGGTCCGTGTCGAACCAGTCGCACTGCGTCGCCGGCACCGGCGGGTCGCACAGGCTCGGCACCGTCGCCGACTCGTACCAGATCATGTCGAGCGTGCCGTTCGGGTTGTAGTAGCGCGAGCCCGAGCTGCTGTCGCCCGCCACCGCGTTCCACACCGAGCGCACGTCCATGGTGAGACGGGCCGTGATCTTGCCGTCCGGGGTGGGGACCGGCACGATCGTCGGCCCCGTCACCTCGGGCACCCGGCAGTTGACGAACGAGCACCCGCTGTCGCACTCCGCAGGGTTCGACGGGTCCGGCGTGTTGATCCCGACCATGCGGCAGACCGTCTCGTCGACGCCACAGCGGTAGGCGTTCTGATTGAGCGTCCCGGCGCACATCCCGCACTGAGCCCGGGCCGCGCCTGCTCCAAGGGGCAGCATCGCCGCCAGCACGACCACCCAGCTCCGGCGGAGGCCTCGCGGCCAGGCGTGCCGGCGATTCCAGGGGGGGAGCTCCGCCGACGCTAATAGAACAGGGCTCCTTGATCTTCGCATGGGCAAGATAAGGTGTATCAGAAGCTTCGTATAGTCGCAATTACCGTGCAGTGCGGCAAGAGATCGGACGACCACCGGGGTGGCCCCGGGCAAGGGCGGTAGACTCCTGTATCTTCGATCGCCACATCGCGGAGGGGGCCAACCGGAGGTGCTGCCCGGAGGGGCGGCGGTAGCCGCGGGCCCCACACCGCCCGGGAGGGACCCGAGCAATGAGCACGTCTCACGCGCCGTTTTCCTACGTCGGTCTTGCGATCCGGCTGCTTCGGAGCCGGGCGAGCCTCACCCAGGGGGCGCTGGCCGAGATCGCCATAGTCACCAAGTCCCAGGTGTCGAAGTACGAGGGCGGCCGGCAACGGCCGACGCTCGACACGCTGGACCGGATCATGACGGCGCTCGGGGTCGACGTCTTCGGGCTCGCGTTGGCGCTCCGAGAGGTCGACGTCCAGGGCGGCGAGGAGGCGCGTGAGCTCGGCTTCGGGTTTCAATCCACGCCTCCGCGCGGGAGGCGACGGCGTCATTGTAACCCTTGTGCTGTCAGTCGCTTGGATGGCCATTTCCGCGAACCTCCCGGGGTTTTCGTGGGTGCTTGGGGTTCGCGGAGGAATGGAGAGGGGCCGGCACGCCGGCTGTGCTCTCTCTGGGGATCGTGGTGCGGGGAATCGCGCCGTTGTCTGGATGTGGTACTGGTCGGTTCAAACTCCATCGAGGTGATGGGCCGTGTCAGGTCGCGCATTCTGCTCATTCAGGCGGCCTTGTGCGTAGTCATTGTCTTGGGGTGGGCAATTTGCGGCGAGGGGTTGACAGGTATTGTACTGATCGGTACCATCCATCCGAATTGGACGGATCGGTACATTCCGCGTGGATTCGCCGCGCCGCCGCTCCGTCGAGACAGGAGGCCAAGTTGATCGACTTCAATCTGCATACGAAGGAAGATGCCCCCGAGGGGGCCCGCGAGATCCTCGGTGCGATCGAGGGTAAGTTCGGTTTCATCCCCAACGTGCTTCGCCAGATCGCCGAGGCGCCGGCCGCGCTGGCCGGGGTCGCCCAGCTCCTGGGGATCTTGGAGAGCTCGTCGCTGACCACGACAGAGCAGCAGATCGTGCTGATCGAGGTGGCGCGGCAGAACACGTCCGAGTACTGTGTTGCCGCCAACTCGACCGTCGCCCAGATGCAGACCGTGCCGGCCGACGTGGTCGAAGGGGTTCGCAAGGGCGGCCCGCTGGCCGATCCGAAGCTGGAGGCCCTTCGCCGGTTCGTCGAGGAGATGGTCCGTTCGCGGGGCAATGCGTCCGAGGAGACTCTCCGCGCATTCCTGGCTGCCGGCTACGGCAAGGCCCAGGTTCTGGACGTGATCCTCGGCATCGCGACCGAGACGATGGCGAGCTACACGGATCGTGTCTCCGGCGTGCCGATCGACGACCAGTTCCGGCCGAACGCCTGGACGTCGCCCGAGCCGGCAGCCGCACGGAGCTGACCCGGACCGTTCGACGTTCGGAGAAGGAGGAACCGATGAATCACCACACGAGGTCTCTTGGCGACATCTTCGCCTTCAACTCGACGATGGTTCGCCTCGGGTTGGAGGATCTCGAGGAGGAGCACGCCGGCTACAGGATGCGGGACGGCGAGGGCTCGTCGATCCACTTCCTGGTCGGGCACCTGCTCACCTCGCGCGTCGCCATCTTGCAGATGCTGGGTCACGCGACCGAGAACCCGTACAGCGAGCAGTTCGGCCGAGGCCAGGTGCCGCCGGAGGGCTCCGGCGCTCCGGGAATCTCGGAGCTCGCCGAGCAGTGGGACGAGGTGGCCGGGAAGCTCGCCACGGCGCTCGCGGAGCTCGGTGAGGAGGATGCCCTGGCGCCCCAGGAGGGGTACCCGATCCCGGACCAGACGGTCCGCGGCGCCCTGATGTTCCGGGCGTGGCACGAGTCGTACCACGCGGGGCAGATCGGCTTGATCCGCACGGAGCTCGGCTACCCGGCGCTCCGGGACCGGCTCGTCGCCCTGAAGGCGAGCGGCGGCTAGGTCCCGGGGCCCAATCCGCCGGTGGCTCCGCGCCCCAGGGCTGTGCTAGAAAAAGCCAGCTCTGGGGCGCTTGCCCCAAGAGTGGGACTCACCGAGCCACCAACCGGGAGGCTGAGCACCATCGAAGCACCGAAGACGGATCGAGGTCGCGAGACTCGGGAGCGGATGCTCCGCACCGCTGCCGAGCTGATCCACGTGCGTGGAGTTCACGGCACGAGCGTGGACGACGTGCTGGAAGCCTCCGGGACGGGGAAGAGCCAGTTCTACCGCTACTTCGGCAGCAAGGACGAGCTCGTCCGCGAGGTCGTCCGCTACCAGATGGAGGAGTGGCTCAAGCGGGTTGGAGCGCTCCTGGCTCGCCTCGATACCTGGCGCGGGTTCGAGGAGTGGTTCGAGCGGATGGTGGCGTTCCAGGGGCGGCGAGGCTTCGTGGGTGGTTGCCCGATCGGCTCGGTCGCCGCGGAGATGGCGGATTCGAACGAGCCGCTCCGGATGGACCTGGCGGAGATCTTCCACATCCGAGAGAGGTACGTGGCCAACGGCCTCGCCGCGATGAAGGAGCGCGGGGAGCTGGTGGACGACGCCGATCCCGAAGAGCTGGCGGAGTTCGTTCTCGCCGCGATCCAGGGGGCGCTCCTGCTCTCGGCCACGGAGAAGAACGGCGACGTGCTGCGCCATGCGCTCGCCCACACGCTGGCCCACCTACGCTCCTTCGCGGCTCCAAAGCCGGATCCCGCGTAGCGGGTAAGCGCGAGACTCCTCAACTCTCGAGTTTGTTCAGTCTTCTCGTAATGATGCGGCCAGGGTCGGTTCGATCGACCGACCCACCCGTCGTCTCAGGCGCGCCGCAGCATGGTGACGCCGGAGAGGAGGAGCTTGCTGCGGTGCTGGCCGTGCTCGGCGGTGCGGCTCAGGACCTGGGAAAGCTGGAGCAGTCATTCTTCACCCTGGCGGAACAGCTACTCGTCTTGCTCGAGGTGGCGCGGCAGAACACGTCCGATCACTGCCTTGCCGCCAACTCCACCGTTGTGCGGCTGAAGACTCTGCCCCTCAGGCAAACAGCAGTTTCATGGGGTCGAGGGCCGTCTTGATCCCTACGAGCCTAGCTCCAGAGTGAGGTCTCCATTCTGTGTCAGGAACCCTTCGCTGCACGCCTCTGCTTTCGGAAGTCCTGCGCCTGCGAGAACGAACAGGGCCTCCTCGAGCGAAAGGTAGCAGTAGGCGTAGGAGCCGGGCGGCATGCTCGGAATGGTCATCGAGCCGTCGGGCTCGACCGTTCCTTGGTTAAGTCTTGCCCAAGTACGGAGCCGAAAGGCACTGACTGCTTCGCCGTCAATCATTACCAGCCCTACGCTTCCGTCGGTCGACTCATTGCCTTTCAGGTGAAGCGTTCCGCTGGTCCGGCTCAAGGGGATCTCCAATCGGGTGCCTTGGTTCACCGTTGTGAGCTCGAGGGCGTACCCGGGCGCCATGATCAGCACCCGTGCCGAGGTGGAGCCGCCGGGTACCGCGAGCTCGAACCGACCTTCGATATCGGTTCGCGCGTCCGGAATCCGCATGGTCGCGGGGCGCCCACTGTTCGTGAAGGGAAACACGAACACGTGTGCTCCGGGAACCGGGCCGGAGTCCGACAGTACCCTCCCGATCATTGTGCGCTCTTTTCGCACCGTGAGCTGCACAGACACCGTTTGCCCTTCGGCAACTTGGCGAGTTTCCGGCTCGGAGCGTCCCTCCGGCGACGTTGCTTCGATGGAGAACTGTCCCGGACGCATTCCTCTGAGCTCGAAACGTCCAGAGAGATCGGTGTCTACGGGTAGCACTCCGCGCCACTCTCCGTATGATTGGAGGAGCACTTGTGCGGACCGAACCGCAACTCCAACCTCATCGACCACCTCGCCCTCGACCGCGGTGTCCGGGATCTCGATGATCACGTCGGCGCTTCGTAGGTCGGCGACCGGCTCGATCTCGACGTCAAGGCCTCGGCTGACCACCAGCGGATCGTCGGCCTCGACATCGACTGTCCACTCACCCTCCCGGGGCAGGACGACATAGAACGCTCCGTCCTCGTCCGTTTCGGCTTCGATCGACTCTCTCCCGGTCTTTCCGCCGAACCACAGACGTGCCGAAAGCGGCTCTTCTCCCATGCGGACGCGACCGTCGACGAACACGATCGGCAGGTCGATCCATGTCTCTTCTTGCCCTCGCTGGAGCTCCAGGTCCCACCAACCCATGCTGTTGCCTTGCTGGTCGAGGATCTGAACGGAGTACGGCCCCGAAGGAATCGGCGGTGAACGCCAAGCGCCTGCCGGATCGGTCGATCCGGAGCCGACCTGAGTCATGACGCTTCCTTCGCCCGGCCGGTGGAGGTTGACGGTCCATCTCTTCTGAAACGGATCGGTTGCGGGTTGAACGTTGATCACAGCCCGGAGGAGTCGCTCGAGGACGACGGGCTTGTCGATCAAGGTCTCCTCTCCCGCCTCGACCGGTATCGGCGAGCGTTCTGCCGGTGCAAAGCCTTCTTGGCGGATAACGAGTCGATAGGAGCCGGGTGCTACCCCTGTAAAGTGGAAATCCCCCCAAGCTCCAAAGTCCGAAAGTCGACGAAGTTGCGCTTTCTTCTCTTGCCATTCGGTGCTGAGATCGGTCGGGTCGCTCAACGGGTGGAGCTCCGCGGCCGACACTTCCGGGTCGACCGGGCCGAGAGCGGTGATGGCACGACCGGAGATCGAGCCGCCAAGCTGGAGCGCGATCTCGCCAAGGTCGAAGGTCTTCCCGGGTTGGAGCACGATGTCCCAGATGTACAGCGGAGAAAGTCCCTCGGAATCGATACGCACGTTCCATCGTCCAGGAGGGCTCCCGCACGGCACGATTTGACAGTCTGAGATGTTGCAGGAGATCCAGTGTGTTCCTTCGGGTTGCTCTGCGGAAGTACCCTTGCTCTCTGGCACTGGCGCAAGGCGGATTCTCAGCTCGTCCGGTTCGGCGACCGTCTTGGGATGCGTGATCTTGCCCGCGATCTCGGCCGCAGGCCACAGGACGAGCGGGACGACCGTCCTGCTGTCTGGTGCGCCCGGCGACGCGATCGTCGCCGGGCTCCAGAAGCCCTCGGCTGAAGCCTGGACCTTCCAGCTCTTGTGGCCGTCTACACGAACCTCCGTTGAGCCGGAGGCGCCTTCGAGGCGCACCGTGGCCGTCATCGCCGACGCTTCGGGCTCGGCATCCTCGGCCACGAAATGCAGCCCGACTTCGGCGGGCATCGAGTCCGGCGCTCCTCGGACGGTGACTGCTATGTCGAGCAGCGAGACGACCGGTGGGGCGGTCGCCCGAGCTCCTGGTTGAGACGCGAGAAGGCAGAACAAGATTGCACCGACGGATCGGGTCAAGGTCACAGGCATCGGCTGAGACTATCTCCTCTCATAGTTCCGTGGGCTGACAGCGTCGGTCAGGGTGCGTACGGGTCGCAAGTGAAGCACTCCGCAGGGCAGAAGCTCCCTCCACTGCAGGTGTCGCCGCCGCCACCCCCGCCTCCGCCTCCAGGGTCAGTTCCTCCCGTGTAATCGCCGACGCAGGAATCGCCGCTAGTCTGGCATTGGAATGTATCCACGCAGATGGTTTTCCCTGCTTCGCCTTGGTCGACGGGCCAGCAGATATCGGGTAGTAAGATTCCACCCCCGTCACATTTTTGGCATGCTGCGGCGACCGGAGCTGTCGTTGCGCAGATTGCAAGCGTGATGAGAGCCACCGCCAGGGTACCTCGTCGCATGTTGTGAAGGTATTCGGGCTTCACGGTTGAGCCTCCTTTGTGGCTGTTGCACGTTTCTGCGGCTGGAACGATCAACGCCAGGATGGTATCTTTAGTTCGCTGTATTTGTCAATTCGAACCTCTTTGTAATCGATTTGCTCGCTATTACTGGGCCTCTGTCGATCGATCCTGGGAGCAAGTGGTGGTCTCGCCGTGGACGAGGAGGCCGGCTCTGTCTTCGTCGGCACGGGCCTGCCTCTTGTTTCCGACCTCAGGCTCTCCTCTGTGCGTCGGCGCTCCCTCGAGACTGGCGGCAAACCCGATCGAGCTCACGCTGTACACGAAGGAAGACGTAGTCTCGGCATTTCACAAGAGTCTGACAGCGATCGAGGAGCTGCTCGGTTTCGTTCTCGAGATCCTGCGGTAACTTGCGGAGGCCCCGGCCGCCCTGAGCGGGGGTGCCCCGCCTTTGGGGTTGCTGGAGCAGTCTTCCCTCACTCCGGCGGAGCAGCAGCTCGTTCTGATGGAGATGGCGCGGCAGAACGTAGCCGAGCACTGTGCCGCCTGCGCCGCCGCTGCGAGGATGAAGGTCGTGTTGGCCGAGGTGGCCGAAAGAGCTCGGATGGGCGGCTCCTTCGCCGATCCGAGGCTCGAGGCGCTACGCCGGTTCGTCGAGGAGATGGTCCACCCGCCGAGGAGAAGGACGGCGAGGTGCTCCGCCACGCGCTCGCCCACGCCCTGGCCCGCCTGCGCTCCTCCGCGGTTCCGGAGCCGGGCTAGCGCAGGCGGAGCCCTTCAGCTTTCCAGCCCGCTCAGTGTTCGTGGATAAGTTGGCGAGGACCCGGGGATGATCCGCCCCGCTCCGTCAAGCGTGCCGTAGCACCGCCAACCCAGAGAGCAGCAGCAGCCCGCCCAGGAGGGCCAGGCCCCAGGTCGAGGCGGTCGGAACCTCGAGCACGCTCCGGAGGTCGACCAGGGCGGTGTTGGTGACGGCGGCGTAGGCGGTGTACATGTACCGCACCGAGTAGTCAGTGAAGTACGAGAGGGTGTCCGCACCCGCGTACCTGCCGGCCAGGTTGCCGATCACGGTCTGGGGCAAGTAGTCGTAGCTGTATGAGAAGGTCGTGGGAGCGGGCGAGCCGACCGGGAAGAAGGCGTACTGGGTCTTGAAGCAGAAGGTGCAGTAGCTCGCGGCGGTCACCGTGAAGGCGCTGTGGCCCGGGTAGGTGTGGGTGAAGGAGGCGAGGTTCTTGTAGACGTTGCTGCCCCCGGGGCCGCCGCCGCTCGACGCGAGGACGAGCGTGGTGGTTGGAAGCGTGCTGCCGTCACCGTAGTCGATGGCCGGGAAGCCGAAGAACGGGACCCCGGCAATGGTCGAGGGGTAGGGGCCGACCCGGGTGTACATGGTGAGGTCGAAGTCCGCTTCGAGGAGGTTGGGTCGCACGGCCGTCGGCGTGACCCGAATGCCGACGGCGCCCATCAGCGGAGGTCCCTCCTGGGCGCCGGCCGGCGGTACGAAGAGGGCCACGAAAACCGCGAGCCCGATCCACGTCACTACCACGACGACAGGCGTTCCGCCACGCATTCCGGTCCCTGGATCGCTCGAGCGCTTCGTCATCGGCCCGCCTCCGTGGTTCGCTTCTGAGATGTCTGAGGGTTCCCGTTCGCCAACGGATGTTATCTCAGTTTCCAGCGGCGGGGAGGGTCACCAGACGCTCGCGGACGTCGGCGGCCCGGGGGTCTCCCGGCGCGCGCCGTAGGAACGCGTTGTAGTGGCCCCGGGCGCGCTCCGGGTCGCCCAGGGGACCCGCGTAGAGGTGCCCCAGCTCCAGGTGGGCCTCGGGAAGCTCGGGCACCTGGAGGATCAGCTCTTCGAGCACTTCGGCGGCTCGTCGGGGCTCGCCGGTGCGGGTCAGGAGCTGGCCCAGGTTGAGGCGCGCCTGCCAGTAGTCGGGGGCGATCTCGAGCGCCCGCTCGAAGCAGGTGCGAGCCTCGGTTTCGTCTGCCAGCCCGGAGCGGGCAAGCCCCAGGTTGTTCCAGGCCTCGGCCATCTCGGGGTTGAGCTCGAGGGCGCGCTCGGCATGGCGGGCGGCTTCGGCGAAGTCGTCTCGTCCGAGCGCCAGGGCGGCCAGGTTGTTGTGGGCGTCGGCGTGGCGCGGGTAGCGCCTGACGAGCTCGCGCCACTCCCGCTCGGCCTCCTCCAGGCGGCCGGAGCGGTAGTAGGCCACCGCTCGGTTGTTGCGGGCGCCGGGGTGATCGGGGGCGTCGGCGAGGGCTCGGTCGTACTCGGCCTGGGCCTCGTCGAACCGGCCCTGGTCGGCCAGCCAGGCGCCGAGGGTCACGTGGAGGTCCGGCCGTGAGCCGGTGGCCAGGCGGAGCGCCTCGCGCAGGTGCACCTCGGCCGGCGCGCCGGCGTGGCGGCGGGCGAGGGCGGTGCCGAGGTTGGCGTGGAGCTCCGGGTGGTCGGGCGAGCGCTCGAGACCCTCGCGCCAGGCTTCGATCGCCTCGTCGGGCCGGCCCTGCACCTGGAGAGCTTCGCCGAGCGTGAGCCAGCCGGAGGCGAGGAAGGGATCGCGCTCGAGGGCTCCGCGGATCCGCGCCTCGGCGGCCTCGGGGCTCCGCGGCAGCTCGGCGACCCGGGCGTAGAGCACGTTGAGCGGCGGCGCCTCCGGCTCGTCGGCGAGGGCGGCTTCGAGCACGCTTGCGGCCTCGCCGGTGCGGCCCGTTCCCTGCAGCAGGAGCGCCTTCTTCATCCTGGCCTCGAGCATGCGCGGGTCGAGGGCGAGGGCGGTCTCGATCAGCTTCATGGCCTGTCGCGGCCTCCCCCGGCGAGCTTCGATGTTGGCCATCTGGAGGTGGAGCCGCGGGTAGTCGGGGTCGAGGGTGAGCGCCCGCTCGACCACCTCGGCGGCCCCGTCGAGCTCGCCCGTTTCGGCCAGCACGTCGGCGAGGTCGATCATGGCGGCGAGGTTGGTGGGGTCGCGCCGGAGGACGGCGCGGAGCTGGCGCTCGGCCGCCGGGAACAGCCGGTCCCGGACGAGGGAACGCGCCCGTTCGAGGCCCACGTGGAGGTCGATCAGATCCTTCGGGTCGGGCCGGTCGGTGCGCTCGTCGGCATTCGCCTCCGGGTGGCTGCCGACCGCGAGGTAGCCCAGGCTTCGGAGGCGCTCCCGGGCGTCGCTGTCGAGGGCGAGGGTGCTCTCCTGGTCGCCGCCGTCCGAAGCCTTGGCGATCCGTTCGTCGAGCTCCCGCGCCAGGTCGTGGGCGACCCCGGGGTCCTGCTCGGCCAGGTTCGAGAGCTCCCGCGGGTCGCGGACCGTGTCGTAGAGCTCCGGCGTCGGGGCGTCGATCCACTTCATCCGCCCCTGGCGGAGCACGCGGAGCTTGGCCCAGCCGTAGGTGTAGTACGGCAGGAAGGTCTCGGAGTAGAGCGTGCGCGCCAGCTCGGCCCCCGCCTCGCCGATCCGGCCTTCGAGGAACGGTATGAGGCTGATGCCGGCCGTCTCCTCCGGTGAATCCCCTTCGGAGAGGCCGAGCAGGTCCAGCAGCGTCGGCACCAGATCGACCTGGCCCACGGTCTGGGACACCCGGAGGCCGCGCGGCCCGCCCGGCACCCGGAGGATCCACGGCACGTGGAGCGTGGAGTCGTAGGCCAGGAGGGCGTGGGTCTGCTCGCCATGCTCGCCGAGGCTCTCGCCATGGTCGCCGAGAACGCTCACCACCGCGTCCCCCGCCACGCGCGGGTGGCCGAGCAGGCGGCCGATCTGGGAGTCCATGAACGCGATCTCGCCGTCGTAGAGGCGGTCCCGGTACTCGTCCCTCCATGGCGGCGGCGGTGAGTAGGGGGAGTGGGGATCGTAGAGGTGGACCCAGAGGAAGAACGGCCGGTCAGCGGGCAGGCTGTCGAGCCAGGCGGAGGCGGCGTCGACGGCGGCGCTCGCCGGCCGGTCGGCCACCATGCGCGGGTGGCGCTCGCGGCCGGAGGAGAGGTCGTCGTCGTAGACGTCGAAGCCCTGGGTCAGGTTGTAGCGCCGGTCGAGGACGGCGGCGGAGACGAACGCCCCGGTGGCGTAGCCCTCGTCCCGGAGGCGCTCGGCCAGGGTTTCGACCCGGTCGGGCACGTAGTGGAGGCCGTTGTTGCGGACGCCGTGCTGGGGCGGCTCGAGGCCGGTCAGGATGCTGGTGTGGGCGACCAGGGTGATCGGCGCCACCGAGTAGGCGTGCTCGAACAGCACACCCGCCGCGGCCAGGCGATCGAGGTTGGGGCTCGGGTTTCTGCCGCCGCCCGGGTCGGCGCCGTAGGCGCCCAGATGATCGGCCCGGGTGGTGTCGGTGGTGATGAGGACCACCGGCCGCTCCCGCCGGGGGATGGGATGAGGTGGCCGCTTCGGGTCACCGGCGCGCAGCCAGAGGGCCCAGGCGACGAGCACGGAGCCGGCGGCGATGGCGATCCAGGCGAGCGCCCGCAGGGCGCGGCGGCGGGGAGCGGAGGGCAAAGGTGCCATGGGAGGTCTCCAGCAAGCTCGGACGGCTGCGTCCTGTGGGGCGCGTCATGGTACAACGCTTTCCGGAACATCCCTGAGGAGACCGCCCATGCTCAGACGCCCCCTCGCCCCCGCCTCTTTCGCCGCCGTGTCGTTGACCGTCGCGGTCGTCTTCGCCCTGGGCACCGCACCGGCCGGCAGCGCCGCCGCAACGGACATGCCCGCGGCTCCTCCGGGCACCCGAGCCTCTACCGGGGCCGAGACCGGGGCTCCGACCGGGGCGAAGAGGCCGGGCGCGCGCTTCGCCGCCGGCGGCGCCAACCTCTCGCGCATCTGGTGGAATCAGCCGCGGCCGGTGGAGCTCCTCGGCCTCTCGGAGGAGCAGCGGAAAGCCATGGACGCCCTCCTGATCGACCTCCTGGAGCGCCGCCGGGAGCTGGCGCGGGAATCTCTGGAGATCCGCCGGACCCTGGGTGACCACCTGGCGGCCGGGGACTGGAAGGCGGCGGAGAAGGCCTCCGCCGAGCTGGGGGAGCGGGCGAGCGCCCTGGTCCGAGGCGACACCGACCTCATGCTCGCCGCGCTCCGTCTCCTTCAGCCTGAGCAGCGTCGCACCCTGGACCGGGAGCTTCCGATGATCCTGCGTCGGCCCTGGCTCCAGGGCGGAGCCGGTCTCCGGTCGGGCAGGTTCCCGCGGTCTGGTCCGCCCTCGCGGCAGCCGGGGCAGTAGGGTCGTCGAGCGTGCCACGATCGAGGACGCGCTTGGCGACGACGACCTCCCCGAGGCGGCGCCTGCCGGACGGGGATAGGCCTGCTTGTGGGTCTCGAACCAGGCCCGGTCGTTGTTCCGGGCCAGGTCCGCGAAGAACGGCACGGCTTCCGCGGGGAATCCTGGAAACTCGATGCTCATGGCGGAGTCTCTCCTCGTGGGGTGATGTGACCGTCCTGCGATCCGGCCGTCCCGGCGGCCGCGATGCAGGCGTCCGCCCACACCGCAGCCGCTGCGGATCAGTCCGACGACTCGCTCATCTCACTCATCCAGGCGGCGCAGCCAGTCGGCGATGGCGCGGCCGACCGCTTCCGGCTGGTCCTCCTGGATGAAGTGGATGCCGGCGCCGACGAACGCGGTCTCGATGTTCGGCAGGTTCTCGGCCGTCCAGGCGACCAACTCCGGCGGGTTTGCGGCCCCGGGGCTGGCGTAGACGTGCAGCTTGGGCAGGTCGGTCTCCGCCAGCCAGACGCCGATGGTGCGGATCAGGGTGTCCAGCTCCTGGGGCTGGCCGCCGATGGGTAGCTCGTTGGGCCACCGGTAGACCGGCTCCCGGCTCGCCGGGTCGAGGAACGGCTCCCGGTAGGCGTCCATCTCCTCGTCGGCGAGCGTGCGGAGGATCATGCCCGGCAGGAGCTGCTCGACGAAGACGTTTTGGTCGACGAGGAGCTTGCGGCCGAGCTCCGGATCGCGGAAGCCGGCGAAGAGCTCGCGCGCGCCCTCCGGCATCGCGCCCAGGCTGGACTTGGGGAACGCCGGCGGGATGAGCGCCTCCATGAACGCCACGCCCCGGACGTTGGGCTCGTGGCGCATGGCGTAGTCGAGACCGAGGACCGACCCCCAGTCGTGGACCACCAGGGTGACGTTTCGGAGCCCGAGGGCCTCGATGAACCCTTCCAGGTAGCGGAAGTGGTCGGCGTAGCGGTAGTCGATCGCCGGCTTGTCCGATCGACCCATGCCGATCAGGTCGACTGCGATGGCGCGGCCCCGGCCGTCGACGTAGGGCATGACGTTGCGCCACAGGTAGGACCAGGTGGGTTGGCCGTGGATGAAGAGGATCGGGTCCCCCTGTCCGGACTCGACGAAGTGCATCTGCGACCCGAGCACCTCGACGAATCGGGACTCGCCGTAGAGCCGCGTGCTGATCGGTACGGTGGCCTGGGCTTCCTGGGGAAGGGACGGTGCGGCTTGCGGGAGGGCGTTTGCCATCGTCTGTCTCCTTTGGTCGGTTGTGTAGGGTTTGCGGGCCTGTTTTGGATCGTTCGTTCCATAATCGTGCAGACCAGAGCCTCGTTGGTCGAGCATGGCCTGCGCGGGGTCAGCCGACGGCGCGCAGAGCGCTGTCGACGATGTCCTTGAGAAGGTCGGGGTCCGGGTTGGCCTTGCCCACGACCATGAGCCCCTGGGCGGTGCTCATGAGGAAGCGGGCCAGAGCCGGGACGTTCGAGGATTTGGGGATCTCGCCCCGTTCGTGGGCCCGCCGGAGAGCGCCCGCGAACGCGGCTTCCAGGCGTGCCAGGTGATCCGTGACCGACTCGGAAACCTCCGGGTCGTGGACGGCGAGCTCGATGGCCGAGTTGACCATCAAGCACCCCCGATCGCGTCCGAGGCCGCTGAAGTCATTGGCGACGGCCGTGAAGTACTCGCGGATCTGGGGTACGGAGGCGCCTGGCTGTTGGAGGATGCCGGCCCGCAAGGGCACCACGGAACGGGCGTAGTGGGCGAGGGAGCGGAGGAAGAGGCCGTGTTTGTCGCCGAAGGTGGCGTAGAGGCTCGCACGGTTGACCCCCGTTTCGTCGACCAGATCCTGGACGGAGGTCGCCTGGTAGCCCTTGCGCCAGAAGAGATCCATCGCCTTGGCGACGACTTCTTCGGGCTCGAACTCTCGGGGTCTCGGCATGGGGGGGCGGTGTTCAAGGTCCGTTCTTATGATCTGGTTTTGGAATGACCGGTCCAAAATACGCCCGACAACGATCTTTGTCAAGCCTCCGGCCGGGCTCGCTCCTCCTCGCTCAGCGGTCGTCGTCCGAGCCGAGCAGAAGCCCCGGGCCCTGGAAGCCGAGACGCCAGGAGAGGATCGCGCGCCAGTCCGGTGCGGCGTCGCCGAGGCCGGCGGTGGCGGTGAGCCCCAGGCTCTGGGTGAGAGCACCGCCGCTCGTACCGTCGTGCCGGAGGAAGTAGCCGGCCCAGGCGCCGACCTCGGCGGTCGAGCCGGCGCCGTCGAACACCTCGGTGGCGCCCCGGGTGAGGGCGGCGAAGGCCCAGCGACCGTTGGGCAGGCGCCGGGTCAGGTAGGCCTCCCAGGTGAGCGGATCACTGAGGTCGACCCCGGCCGGGTCGCCCAGGGCCCAGTACCCCAGCTCCAGGTAGGCGTCGGTCAGGAGACCGGTTCGCCAGAAGAGGAGCCCGGCGCCCAGGTCCCACTCGCCGGTTCCCAGGGTGTCGTCGGCCACCGGCGCCTTGGCGGCGGCGAAGAGGCCCCAGCGACCACCGCCGGGAAGGGTCCCAGGAAGGGCGAGCGTCAGGCGCAGCACCGGGTCGCCGAGGCCGCTCGTGTCGGTCGAGGTGGCAGTCGACCCCTGCCCCGTGGCGTCGTTCCCGTCGCCGTTGCCTCCGTCTCCACCGGTGTTCCCGCCGTCGCCGTGCCCGTTGCCGCCGCCGTTGCCGCCCTGCCCCCCCTGGCCGCCGTCCCCGCCCCCGCCCTGACCGTTGCCCTGGTCATCGTT
>Ga0210123_1000244_pt1 | contig 36255 bp, 29 predicted proteins | sample Muzzi_PWB_D2_FD_185535 | JGI IMG/M metagenome (GOLD analysis project Ga0210123, IMG submission 185535) | Wetland microbial communities from San Francisco Bay, California, USA, that impact long-term carbon sequestration - Muzzi_PWB_D2 (SPAdes) | ecosystem: Environmental > Aquatic > Marine >... | reverse complement strand
TGCTCCGCGAGGTCGGCGCCGAGAGCCCTCGCCAGGGCCCGGGAGCGCTCCGGCGCGATGACCCGGTCGTGGACTGCCAGGACGACGATCGCCGGGCAGCGCTCCCCCGCCGCCGCGGCTCGCCCGGCGAGCTTGACCAGCGCGGGCTCCAGACTGGCGCCGGCGAGGGCGGCGAGCAGACCGTCCAGACCCTCGAACCAGGAGACCGGCAGCAGGCCGATCTGGGCGCCCCGCTCGGCGAGCTCGGCCGCGTGCTCGCGTCGGTAGGCCTCGGAGTAGACCTCCCGGGTGAGGTACTCGTGGAACCTCGCTCGATCGGCACCGGCCAGCACACCGCCCACCTGGTCACGCATCTCGATGGTCGCCTCGCGCATGGCGACCGATACCCGGTCGGTCGCCGTGACCAGGGCAAGGGAGGCCACGCGTCCGGGATGGGCCGCGGCGAACAGCAGGCCGACGGCGGCCCCGAACGAGGTTCCCAGCACGTGGACCCGCGGCACCTCGAGGTGGTCGAGCAGGCGGACGAGGTCCTCCACGTGGCCATCGAGCCGGGCGTGGGCCTCACCCGGCGACAGGAGCTGCCCCCGGAAGTCGCAGCCCACCACCCGATACTGCTCGGCCAGGCGCTCGGAGATCGGTGCCCAGGAGCCGTAGCTCATCATGCCGCCGTTCAGGAGCAGCACCGGCGGAGCGCCCGGGCGGACGGCTCCGAACACCGTGTGGCCCAGGAGCTGACCGGCGGGCTCGCTCGGCCAGGGGTGTGCGCCCGAGCCGCCCGGTCCGCGGACTCCGGAGCTCATGAGCCGCTCCCTCCGGATGGTCCGTGCTCGGCGGCCCAGCGCTCCACGAGCTCCCCCTTGACCACCTTGCCGTAGGCGGTCCGGGGGAGCTCGTCGATGAGCCGGAGATCCTTGGGCACCTTGTACCGGGCCAGCCGGCCGGCCAAAAAAGCGGCCAGCTCGTCCGCTCCCGGAGGCGGATCGTCGCCATGCCGGACGACCACGTAGGCCACCCCGACCTCGCCCCAGCGCTCGTCGGGCACGCCGATGACGGCGGCGTCCTCCACCGCCGGGTGGAGCAGCAGGGCCGCCTCGATCTCGGCCGGGAAGATGTTCACCCCGCCGCTGATCAGCATCTCCTTCTTGCGCCCGGCGATGTAGAAGAAGCCGTCCTCGTCCCGGCGCGCCAGGTCTCCCGAGTGGAACCAACCATCGTCGTCGAGGGCGGCGGCCGTCGCCTCCGGAGCGTTCCAGTAGCCCCGGCAGACGTGGGGACCGCGGAAGAGTATCTCCCCCACCTCGCCCACCGCCACGTCCCGGCCCTCGCCGTCCACCAGGCGGACCTCGGTGAGCATCATCGGTCGGCCGATCGACCCTTTCTTGGCCACCGAGTCCGCCACTGTCATCGAGAAGCAGTTGACCCCCACTTCGGTCATGCCGAAGCCCTGCTTGAACGCCACGCCCTTCGCCCGGTACGCCTCGATCAGATACTCGGGGAGCGGTGCCCCGCCGCTGATCAGCCAGCGCACGCTCGATAGATCCACCCGCTCGAGCTCCGGCGCCTCGAGCAGCATCTTCCAGATCGTCGGTACACCCAAGACGACCGTGCACCCCTCGGCTTCGATCGTCCGCCACACCTCCGCCGGGTCGAACCCGCGGTGGAGGACGATGGTGCCACCGATGACCACCAGCGGAACCAGGAACACCGCGAGGCCCCCGGCGTGGTAGAGGGGCGTGAAGATCGGCGATACGTCGTCCTCGCGCAGTTGCCAGCAGCAGACGGTGTTGTAGCCGTTCCAGGCGACCATGCGGTGGGGGATCATCACCCCCTTGGGGCGGCCGGTGGTGCCGGAGGTATAGAGCAGGCAGTAGAGGTCCTCGCCGGAGCAGGGGGTGCGCTCGAACGGCGCGGGATCGAGGGTGGCGACGAGCTCGTCCCAGCGCGGATGGGGGCTCCCCGCGTCGTCCCCGGCGGGTTCGCTCGGGGTGCCAGGCAGACCGAGGTCGACCCAGCTCACCCCCGGCACGCGCTCTTCGAGGACCGCCACCACCTGTCGGAACCCACTGCCGTAGAGGACCGCCTTGGCGCCGCTGTCCGCCAGAATCCCTTCGAGCTCGGCCGGGGTCAGCCGGGCACCGAGGGTCACCAGGACGATGCCCGTCTTGCCGGCGGCGAAGAAGGCCTCCAGGTACTCGATCCGATTGCCGGCGAGGATGGCGATCCGATCCCCTTTCCGGAGGCCGAGGCGCTCACGCCACACCCGGGCGGCGCGTGCTGCTCCCTGGTCGAGCTCCCGGTAGGTGCGCCGCGCTCCCGTCGCCACGTCGACCAGCGCCAGCTTGTCCGGCGTCAGCCGAGCCCGCTCCCCCAGGAGGTCGGCGTGGATCACGGAAGGGCTTCCTCCACTGCCGCGTCCCCGGCATCCTCGTCGGCGCCCTCGTCAGTGCCGACGGGTGCGGTCCCGTCGGGCTTGGCGTCGGGCGGCGCCTCTCCCAACACCTGGAGGAGCGCCTCCCGGAACCGCTCCGGGCACTCGGCCTGGGGCACGTGGCCGCAGCCCTCGATCCAGGTGATCCGGGCCCGCGGCAACCCCTCGGCCAGGCGCTCGGCGTACTCGGGCGTCATCAATCGGTCGCTCGCGCCCCACACAAGGTCGACCGGCACCCCGAGCTCCTCGAGACGCCCGTCGAGCAGGTACTTCTCCATGCTCTCCGGCTCCTGGGCCATACGCCCGATGGGCCCCTCGTGGGCCCGGCGCACGATGTCGTCGAGCAGGATGTTCGGGATCGGGTCGCTCCCGGGGTCGCGGAGCGCCTTCATGAGCTCCCGCGCCGCCTCCCGGTCGGCGGGCAGGAGCGACAGGTCGGTCTCCTGGCGCAGGGGGCCGCCGTTGACCAGCACCAGCCGGGCCACCCGGTCCGGATGGCGGTGGGCGTAGACGCTCGCCACCCAGGCGCCCATGGAGTTTCCGACCAGCACGGCCGGGCCCCGGTAGTCCTCCACCGCCCGGGCCATGAAGAACTCGAAGCCTTCGACCACCAGGTCGAACGGGAGCGGCCCCTGGCGCGGCCCGCTGTCGCCGTGGCCGGCCAGGTCCGGGATCAGCACCCGGTAGCCCTCGGCCAGGGCCGGCGCCACCTGGGCCCAGTTGCCGGCCTGGTCTCCGGCGCCGTGGAGCAGCACGACGGTGGGCTTGCCTTCCGAGGCGCCCACCCCCGCCGGAGCGCCCCGCGGTGGAGCCTCCTCGAAGTAGGCCAGGCGCCCGCCGGGCCCGGCGGCAATCTGCTCGACGAACCCCGCCTTGAACAGAGCGCGCCGGGTGCTCCAGGCGTAGACGGCCAGCGGATGCCGACCGATCAGGAAGATTCCCACCACCGCCCCCGCCACCAGGGCGAGGACCGCGATCACCACCCATCGAACCCAGCGCCGTCTGCTCATCTGAGCTCCTCTCCGATCCGGAAGACGGCTCCGGCCTGGTTGTAGCCCACCCCGGAGCCAAGGAAGAGAACCAGGTCTCCAGCGGCCACCTTACCCTGCCGGACCGCGTCGTCGAAGGCCATGGGCAGGCAGGCCGAGCCCGTGTACCCCCAGTCTTCCATGATCGTGTGCGCCCGTTCCGGCGGCACACCGAGCTCCTCCATCACCAGCTCGATCGAGGGCTTCCGCACCTGGGTGAAGACGAAGAGGTCGACCTCGTCCAGGCCGAAGCCTCCCTGGGCGGCGAGGCGCCGGGCGAGCCGGGGCCAGCCCTCGTGGTTCACTTCCGGCGGATAGCGCTCGAGGAGGCGCACCTGGGTGCGGCCGGCCTCCACCGCCTCGACGCTCGCCGGCTCGGCCGTGCCCCCCGCGTAGATGCCCCAGTGCTTGTAGTACGAGCCGTCCGCCTGGGCCGCCGCGGTGACGAAGCCGGGCTCCGACCCCGGCTCGAGCACCGCCGCGCCCGCCCCGTCGCCGTAGAAGAAGACCATCGGATCGTCCGGCGCGGCCAGCTTGTGCATGAGGTAGACGCCGACCACCAGCACGGTGCGGATCGACGGGTTGGCGGCGATCCAGCCGGCGGCGGTGGCGAGGCCCGTGGGGAACGAGGCGCAGGCGCAGTTGATGTCGAAGGTCCCGGCGTTGGTCGCCCCCAGCTTGTGCTGGAGGACCACCGAGGTCGCCGGGGTGATGAAGTCGGGGGAGTCGGTCCCCAGGATGATCAGATCGACCTCCTCCGGCGACCGGCCGGCGCGCTCCAGGGCCTCTTGGCCGGCGCGGAGCGCGAGGTCGGAGCTCGCCCAGTCCGCCGGCGCGTACCAGCGGCGCCGAATGCCGGTCGAGGCCTCCATCTTGTCGACGAAGTCGTCGAGATGGGCGAACCGTTGGCGTAGCTCGTCGTTCGAGACCTCGTGGTCCGGAAGGTAGCGGCCGGTGGCCACGATCCGTGCGAAACGTGCTCGGGGTTCCATCGCGCTCCTCCCTCAGGTCCCGGGCACCAGGCCGCCGTCGACCGACAGCACCGTTCCGTGGACGAACGAGGCGGCGTCCGACGCGAGCCAGACGTAGGCCTCAGCGATCTCCTCCGGCCGGCCCATGCGCCCGACCGGCGTCCTCTTGACCAGGGCGTCCAGCACCTTGTCCGGCATCGCCTGGAGGATCTCGGTGGCGATGAACCCGGGAGCCACCGCGTTGACCCGGATGCCGAAGCGGCCGAGCTCCCGCGCCCAGCTCTTGGTGAACGCGATCACCCCGCTCTTGGTGGCGGCGTAGTTGGTCTGGCCGAAGTTGCCGTAGAGGCCGACCACGGACGAGGCGTTCAGGATCGCCCCGCCGCCCGCCCGGATCATGTGGGGCGCGACCGCGCGCGAGCAGAGGAACACTCCCCGCAGGTTGACGCCGATCACCTGGTCGAACTGTTCGTCGGTCATGGTGGCGACCACCTGGCCGTCCTTGACCTTGACCAGTTGGGCGTCGCGCACGATGCCGGCGTTGTTGACCAGAACGTCGACGCCGCCCCAGCGCTCGACGAGGCGCTCCACCGCCGCGGCCACGGCCTCACCGTCGGTGACGTCGACCCTGTCGAACAGACCCTCGCCGCCGGCAGCGGAGAGCGCCTCGACGAGGGCGTCACCACCCTCCGCGGCGACGTCCCAGGCGGCCACCTTCGCCCCCTCGGCGGCGAACCGTAGCGCGGTCGCCCGCCCGATACCGGCCGCCGCCCCGGTGACCAGGACGACCTTTCCCTGCAATCCCGTCTCGATCATGATGTCGTTCTCCTAGATGCAACAAGCCCAGAAGACGCGGGGGGACAAGCCCCCCGCCTGCACTCCCCCACCCTTGCCAGTACCCGACCGACTGAACACGCGGGAGGGTGGTGGCGCCCCCTTCTCCCCCCCCAAGGCGGGCACCGCGGCACCGGCCGGCCGTTCCAGTTGACCGGAGAGAAGGGGGACGGGGGGGTGCCGGGGGGATCTAATCCCCCCCCCACTCCGCTCCCTCAGAACCGGAACCTCACCCCCACCTGGATCTCCCTCGGGTCGAGGGTCGCCCGGTACTGGCCGAAGGTCGGGTTCTGGACCAGCGGCAACGCCGGGTTGGCGAGCGTCGGCCCGGACAGGAACTCCGCCTGGTCGATCGACGTGACCGCGTAGTTGGTGTTGTCGAACAGGTTGAAGCCCTCGACGATCAGCTCCAGGCTCGTGTCCCCGAAGACGATCGTCTTCGTCACCCGCAGGCTGAAGGACTTGAAGTCGGGACCGTCCTCGCTGTTCCTGTCGACCCCCGCCGCGCGGTCGGAGCTCTTGCCGTCGCCGTTGAAGTCATAGCCCAGGATCCGGTTCCACGGCTGGCCGGAGCCGTACTCGTAGATCGGCGCCACGGTGACGTTCCAGGGCAGCCGGAAGACGCCGGAGAGAACCACCCGCACGTCCTCGACGCCGCGGCTGTTGCCCCACTCGGCATCGATGTTGGCCGGATCGGAGGGGTAGCCGGTCGGGAAGACCGGGCTGAAGTCGTCGGCGATGTTCTGCTTGTCGGCGAAGGTCACCGACGAGGCGATGATGTGGCCCCCCTTCAGGGTGCCGTTGACCGACAGGATCAGGGCCTCGTACTCCGACTCGCCGTCGTTGGTGTACATGTTGATCTGGTTGTAGCTCGGGTTGAGCCGCACCGGGTTGTCGTTGCCGCCGAAGTTGACGTCCCGGATGATGATCTCGTTGTCGCCCTCGGCGTAGACCCCTTCGATCTCACCGTAGAGACCGGTGTTCCACAGCCGCCGGGTGTAGCCGAGGCTCACCTGGGTCGACTCGGGGGCCTCCAGGCTGTCCTGGAGGAGGGTGATGTCCGGAGGCAGCGGGATGCCGGTCGTCTCCGGGTTCGCCGGATCGAGCCAGAAGGCCGGCGGCAGGCCGAGGAAGAGGCCGTTCAGGTTCTGCCGGATGATCCGGCCGGTGACGCCGTTTTGCTGGAGCTCGGTGAACACCGGCACCAGCAGGTAGCGGCCGGTGAACATGCCCACGCCGCCCCGGACCACATTGGTACCGTCACCGGTCACGTCCCAGGCGAAGGAGACCCGCGGCTGGAAGTTGTCGTCGTCCACCTTCCGGTCGCCCACCAGCGGGTGCTGGAAGTCCGGGTTGTTGCCGTTGTCGTCGTAGTCGTAGCGCAGGCCCAGGGTCACCGTCACGTTGTCCGCCGCCCGCCAGGTGTCCTGGATGAAGCCGCTGTAGATGTCGGTGTCGACGGAGACGTCGCTCGACCCGACACCGTAGGCGTAGACGAGCGGCAGGGTCCGGTCGTCGGTCAGGTAGATGAACAGACCCTCCTGGAAGGTATCGATCACCGAGCGCTCCTCCACGTGGAAGACGGAGGCACCGGCCTTGAGCTCGTGCGCGCCCCAGCTCCAGTGGTACGTGTCCTTGAGCTCCCAGTAGTCGCCCTCGCCCAACAGGTCACCGACGACGTTGTTGCCGGTCTTGAGGGTGTTGCCACCCGAGAACCACTCCTCGACGTCCTTGGAGTTGGTCGGCTCGTCGTAGTCCCGGCTGCCGATCTGGAACTTGACCTCGTTCAGGCTGTCGGAGAACACCTTGGTGTACCCGACGACCGTGTTCCAGTTGTCCCGGTTGAGCTCCTGGCCGTTGGACGGGGCCGAGACCCCTCCGACCCGGAAGTTGTCCTGCCGGTAGCGCTCGTAGATGACCTTGGCGTTGCCCGACGAGCCGGGACCGAACTGGTGGTTGACGCTCGCGAGACCGAGGGTCTGCTCGGTCGACACCGGCACGTCCTCGGCCAGGCTGAAGAACGCGCCTCCCGGCCGGAAGAGGGCGATGTCGTCCTGCTCGATGTTCTCGAACGACACGAAGTAGTGGGTCTTGTCGGGCACGAAGGCGCCACCCAGAGTGAAGCCGATCTGGGAGCGCTCGAAGGGCAGGTCGCCCTCTTCCAGTGCGCCGGTCGAGCGCAGGGAGTCGTCCCGGTAGAAACCGAAGACGCTGCCCTGGAAGTCGTTGGTGCCCGAGCGGGTGACGATCGACAGGCCGCCGCCGGCGGTGCCGCCCATCTCGGTGTCGAAGCGGTTGTTGATGACCCGGAACTCGCGGATGGCGTCCTGGCTGAAGCGCGCCCGCGAGAGACCGAGCGCCTGGTCGGTCAGGTCGACGCCGTCGACGAAGATCGTCGACTGGCTGGCATTGCCGCCGGCGCCGATCACCGGACCGCCTTCGATGAACCGGAACGAGCCCCGCTCCCGCTGCACACCCGGGGCGAGGAAGGCGAGCTTCTCCGGGTCCCGGTCCTGCACCGGCAGCTCCTGGATCTGCTCCGGCACGATGTTGGTCGAGGTGTCGGTCTTGTAGACGTCGACCACGGGGATGGCAGCGGTGACGGTGATCTCTTCGGAGCTCTCCGGCGACATGACGAAGCGCAGCCGCAGGTTCTGCCCCAGCCGGAGGACCACCCCGTCGCGATCGGCGGAAGCGAAGCCATCGAGGGCCACTCCCACGTCGTAGGTGCCGGGCGGCAGCGCCAGGATACGCGCGGCCCCTTGGGCATCGGTCACCTCTCGCACCACGTAGCCGGTCTCGGCGTTGGTCACCTCGACGGTGACGCCGGGCAGGACCGAGCCCTCCTCACCGGCGGCGGTCACCTCGATCGTGCCGGTGTCCACCTGGGCCCGGACCGGGGCCGTGCCCACGCCGGCCACGAGCAGCGTGAGACAGAAGAAAAGGAACGCGCCCCGGGCTCCCGCGGCGGCACCTCGCGTCGTTTCTCCAAGCTTCGTCCTCATGGTCACCTCCCGGGCGCGGTGTCGCCCCCGTCGGAATGCGCCTGGCCGCCCGGGTCCACGGCGCCGGCGGGAGCCGGTCGCGGCAGAATGCCGTAGCGGAGCAGGCGGATGAACTCCTCCACGGCCTCGGTCGGGCTCATGCCGAAATGCATGGGCACGCCGAAGCACTGCTCGACGGTGAAGAAGTAGAAGAACCAGCGAACGGCCACCATGACGGCGACCATCGGGTCGGGTACGCCGAATCCCCCGGCGGCGCGGCGCGCGGCGAACCGTTCGCCGTAGGCCTCCCGGAAGCGGTCGGGCATCGACTCGTAGAAGGCGCGGATGTGGCGGCCACCGAACTCGATGACGTCCACGTAAATGAGCTGGATCCGGCTGGCGTTGTCGCGCACCACCTCTTCGATGGCGCTCGCCATCTGCTCGAGGTCGTCGGGAAAGTCGGCCTGGGCGAAGACCCGGTTGAGGCCCAGCTCCGGGTCGGTGAGCCGCTCCCAGTACTCGTCGAGGAGGCGCTGGAAGAGCTCCTCCTTGCCCGAGAAGTGGTGGTAGAGGTTGCCGACCGAGACCCCGGACCGTTCGGCGATCTCCCGCATGGTGGTGGCGCCGTAGCCCTGGGTGGAGAAGAGCTCGAGCGCCGCCTCCAGGGCCTTGGCCATGGAGGCCTCGGACTTCGCTTCCTGCCGGCTCCGTGCGCTCATGTCACCTCACCTCCTCCAAAAAACAAACCGAACGCTCGTTTTGTATTCTGGCGGGCATCTTGCCGGAGCGATCGCCGGCGTGTCAAGTAGGGTGCGCTTCAGCGCACCGGGCCATGGTCTACGCGCTACGATCGTCGCCTCAGTACTGAAAATTATCCTTCCCCCGCCGCTTGGCCCGGTACATGGCGTCGTCGGCATAGGTCAGGAGCTCGTCGGCCGAGGTGCCGTGGAATGGGTAGATGGCGATACCGATGCTGCCGCTCAGCCGGTGCTCCCGGCCGGCCACCTCGACCGGCTCGCGCAGGGTGCCCAGGAGCTTCCTGGCCACCCGGCCCGCATCCTCCGGCACACCTACCCGGTCGACCAGGACGACGAACTCGTCGCCGCCCAGCCGGCTCACCGTGTCCGACTCCCGGAGGCTTCGTTCCATGCGCTGCGCCGCCTCCTTGAGCACCAGGTCACCCACGCGATGGCCGGCGTTGTCGTTGATCCGTTTGAAGCCGTCGAGATCGATGAACAGCACGGCGAAGGACTCCTTGGTGCGCCGCACGTGGAGCAGCATCCGGTCCAGCCGGTCGAGCAGGAGAGAACGGTTCGCCAGGCCGGTGATCGGGTCGTAGTGGGCGAGCCGGGCAAGCTCTTCCTCGGTCCGGACCCGCTCGGTGATGTCCCGGTTCACGCCGAGGGCGCCGATCGTCTCCCCGTCGTCGTTCGTCACCGGCACCACCACCGACTCGATCCAGCCGACGGTGCCGTCCTTGCGCACCATCTTGATCTCGCCCGACCAGATCTCGTCCCGCTCCACGATGCTGATCACTTCGCGGGTCCTCTCCGCCACGTCCTCCGGTGCGTGGAGCATGCTGACCGGCTTGCCCAGGACCTCCGGGCGCTCGTAGCCGTAGAGCCGCTCGGCGCCCCCGTTCCAGTCGATGATCGTCCCCTCGAGGTTGGTCACGACCACGGCATCGAACAGGTAGTCGAAGGCACGGGCCCGCTGCTCGAGCAATCGTCTGGGCATCGGCAATCAGCTATCGGATAAATGACCGAGTATTCCGAGAAGCGTTCAGTCTACCGCAACCGGCCGCGAAGCCCTGATACGCTCGCCCGATCGGAGACCGCTCCCCATGTCCAGAACCCGCAAGCTCGACCCCGTGGAGATCCGAGTGCTGGGCGTGCTGCTCGAAAAGGAGCAGGCCACGCCCGATCACTACCCACTGACGACCAACGCCGTGCTCGCCGGCTGTAACCAGAAGAGCAACCGGGATCCGGTCATGGAGCTCTCGGAGACCGAGGTCACCGAGGCCCTCGACCGCCTGCGCGAGGACGTGCTCGTGTGGCGCAGCGCGAGCGCCCGGGCCGAGCGCTGGGAGCACCGTCTCGACCGGCGGTGGGAGCTCGACGCCAGGAGCAAGGCGATCATGACCCTGCTCCTCTTGCGCGGCCCCCAGACCCCGGGGGAGCTCCGCTCCCGAAGCGAGCGCCTGTGCTCGTTCGACTCGGTCGACCAGGCCGAAGAGATCCTGAGGGAGCTCTCCGGCGGTTTCGACGCGCTGGTCTGCGAGCTGCCGCGGCGCCCCGGCCAGAGAGAGGCCCGCTGGATGCATCTGGAGAGCACCGAGGGCGACCCGCGGGAGGCGGAGGCCGCCTGGCAGGAGCCGGAGCCACCGGCCGCGGCGGCCACCCCGACGACCCGGCCGTCGCAACGAGCGGCCAGCGACGAGTCGGCGGAGCGGATCGCGAGCCTGGAAGACGCGGTGGAGGAGCTTCGGTCGACAGTGGCAGACCTCCGCGAGCAGGTCCGGGACCTCCGCTCCCAGCTCGGCCTCGATTGACCGCACCGGGTACTGACCGCACCGCGTAGCGGGCACGGGGCCGCGGCCCGCCCTACGTTGCCCGCTGCCCTTCCCAGGAGAGCAGGAACTTGGCGAAGGTCCCGACGAACCACTCCGGCTCCTCGGCCACCAGCGCGTGCGCGGAGCTCGGGTGCTCTACGAGCACGGCTCCGATCGCCGCGGCCAGGGCTCTGGAGCGTTCCGGCGCGATGACCCGGTCGCCCCGGGCCACGACCACCAGGGCCGGGCACTCGATCTTCGCCAGGGCCGGTTCGAGATCCACCCCGCCGAACGCCGCCAGGATCCCCATCAGCCCGGCGAACCACTCTTCGGGCAAGAGGTCGAGACGCTTGCGGCGGGCTTCGATCTCATCGGTCTCCTGCCGCCGGTAGTCGGTGGAGTGGATGCCGTGCAGAAAGTGCTCGTGGAACCGCTCCCGGTCGTCCCGTCGCACCGCCGCCTCGAGCACCGCCCGCGTCTCCTCCACCCTCGAGCGGATCTCCGGTGTCACCTGGTCGGTGCCGTTGACCAGGGTGAGGGTGCGCACCCGCTCCGGCGCCGAGGCGGCCAGCAGGAGCCCGATGGCGGCACCGACAGAGGTGCCGACCACGTGAGCCGAGGGGATCTCGAGGGCATCGAGCACGTCGAGCACGTCCTCGACGTTCTCCCCGAGCGCCTCGCGCGGAGGACCGGGCGACAGGAGCTGACCGACGAAGTCGCAGTTGACCACCCAGTAGCGGCGGGAGAGGACCTCGACCACCGGCTCCCAGTCCGGGTAGCTCATGACGGCACCGTTGAGCAGAAGGACCGCCTCCGCGCCGTCGGGCATCCTCCCTCCTTCCGGCCACGGAGTGGGCCCCTGGACCGCGTGTCCCAAGAGGCGTCTCTCACCCATGCCGCGCTCCTGCCCTCGACTTCTGCGAACCTGCTCTAGGATCTGCTGCATCTCACCCCCATGCTACGGCGGGTAGTGGCAGGCCGGATTGAACCCGGCCCGCCAGGCCTCCGCGACGGACCCTCTCCAGGGGCCGCGACTGGTAAACTGCGTCCCCGCATGACCCGCGAGCTCTATCTGGTCCGTCTCTCCGGCGAGATCACGACCAAAGCGTCCCAGACCCGGCTGCATTTCACCAAGCGTCTGGTCCGGAACCTGCGCGCCGGCCTCCGGCGCGCAGGGGTGGAGCACACCATCGAGCGCCGCTGGAGCCGCATCTACGTCGAGGCGGAACAGGTGGGCGGCGTCTCTCTCGCCGGCGAGGTGATCCGCCGCACCTTCGGCGTCCAGTCCTGCTCCCGGGTCGAGCGGCGGCCCTGGAGAGACCTCGCGGACGTGGTCGAGACAGGCCATGAGCTGTTCCGCGACGCGGTCGCCGGACGGAGCTTCGCGGTCCGCGCCCGCCGCTCGGGCGACCGGCGGCAGATCCCGTTCCGATCGCAGCAGGTCGAGAGGGAGCTGGGAGCCCTTCTGCTGCCGGCAGCCCGGAAGGTCGACCTGGGTGACCCGGAGATCACGGTTTCGATCGAGATCCACGAGCAGGAAGCTTACTACTTCGTGGACAGGACGCTCGGTCCGTCCGGTCTCCCGCTGGGAACGGAGTCCCGGGCGCTGTCTCTCGTCTCCGGCGGCTTCGACTCGGCGGTCGCCTCGTGGATGATGCTCCGGCGCGGCGTGCGCCTCGACTACGTCTTCTTCAACCTCGGCGGCACGGTCCACGAGCTGGGCGTGCTGCGGGTGATGAAGGTGATCGCCGAGCAGTGGAGCCACGGCGACCGCCCCCGGCTCCACGCGGTCGACCTGCGGCCGGTGGTGCTCGAGATCCAGTCGAAGGTGACCTCCCGCTACTGGCAGGTGGTGCTCAAGCGCCTGATGCTCCGTGCCGCCGAAGAGCTCGCCCACGAGCTCCGCCACACGACGCTCGTGACCGGCGAAGCCATCGGCCAGGTCTCGTCGCAAACGCCCCAGAACCTGGCGAGCATCTCCCGGCCGATCGAGCTGCCGATCCTTCGGCCGCTCCTCGGCTTCAACAAAGAGGAGATCATCGACCGCGCCCGGGCGATCGGCACCTTCGAGCTCTCGTCCGCGGTCGACGAATACTGCGCCATCCTGCCCAAGCGCCCCGCCACCCGGGCGAGCGTGACCGCTGTCGACGAGGAGGAGGCGAAGCTCGACCCCGAGATCCTGCGCCAGGCGGTGAGCGGACGGATCGTCCACGACCTGGGCCGCCTCGACGCGTCGCAACTGGGCGGCGAGGAGCTCGAGATCGGCGAGATCCCGGACGACGCCCGGGTGCTCGACCTGCGGTCCCGGGCGGCCTACGAGGCCTGGCACTGGCCGGGCGCCGAGCACACCGACTTCTTCCAGGCGCTCAAGCGCTTCGAGGAGCTCGACCGCGCTCCGACCTACGTCTTCTACTGCGACGTGGGGTTGAAGAGCGCCCACCTGGCGGAGGTGATGCAGCAGGCAGGCTACCGCGCGTTCCACGTGCCGGGCGGCGTCAAGGACCTGCTCCGCCGGGAGCGGGAGAAGGACCCGCTCCACGCCCAGCTCCTGGCACCGGCGGTGGTGGACTAGCCTGGACTATTCATGAGTCACCTACTGCGAGCCGCAATTGCATGCAATCTCAGGGCGTACTTGCTCTTTGCTCCTCAACGTACTGTCCAGTACGCCTGCGTCGCGCATCGCTGTGTGCGCCCTGATCTCACACCCACTTGCGGCTCTCGCTACGGCGCATCATGAATAGTGCAGGCTAGGACGTTGGCCGCCGCCGCCCCGCTGCGGCCGCTTCTGACCCACAGGTGGTGGGTGATCGCGGCCTTCGTGGTGGTGATGGCAGGCGCGGCGCCGGGGCTCACCCGGCTCACGATCGACAACTCCCCCGAGGGCTTCTTCGTCCACGACGCCCTCGCCCTCCAGCACTTCGACGACCTGGAGCACGCCTTCTCTCGTGACCGCGGGGTACGGATCGTCCTCTCCGGACCGGGTCTCTGGACCGGCCCCGGCCTCGCCTGGCTGCGCGAGCTCGAGGAGGGTGCCCAGGCGCTCCAGGGGGTGATCGGCGCCGCCGGCCCCTATCGCCACCACCAGTGGCACCTACCCTCCTGGCCACCCCCGGACCCCGGCGCGTTCGGCGCCATGGTCGCCGCCGACCCGGTCGACCGCGCGACCGGATGGGTGAGCGCCGACGGCTCCACCGCGACCGTGCTGGTCGGGCTCTATCGACTGCCGGAAGACTGGCGGCGGCGTACCCTGGCGGCCCTGGAAGCCCTGCTCGCCGACCCGCCTCCGGGCGTCGAGGCGAGCCTCGTCGGCCTCGCGGTGGTCAACCGGGAGCTCGACGACGCCGTGCTACGCATGACCCGGAGCGCGTTCCCGGCCCTGCTGACGGCGGCGGTCCTGCTGCTGCTCGCGGTGTTCCGGAATCCATCGGGGGTGCTCCTGCCCTTGGGGCTGGTGGCCGTCTGCGAAACCGTGGTGCTGGGCGCCATCGGCTACTCGGAACAGCGCCTCGACCTGATCACGGTCATCCTCGTCCCGCTCCTCTTCGTCATCGGCCTCGCAACGGCGGTCCACGTGCTCGCGTATCAGCGGCGGCTCCGGGCGGACGGCCTCGACCCCGTGGAGGCGACCCTCGCCACGTACCGGGTCAAGTCCTGGCCCGTCGTCTGGACCGGAGCGACCACCACCGCCGGCTTCGGCTCCCTGACCGTGAGCTCTCTGCCCGCGGTGCGGGACCTGGGGATGTGGTCCGCGTTCGCGATCGTGTTCCTGACCTTCGCCATGCTCTCCCTCTACCCGGCGCTCCTCGCCTCGGGCGGCAAGGCGTCGCCGCGCGGGGCACGCTCCGGAGCCGGCGGTGCCGCCGAGGCCCTGGAGCTCCGCGCCGGCAGCGCGGGAAGAGCCCTCGCGGGAGCCGCCATCGCCCGGCACCGAGAGGTGTCAGCGCTGTTCGGCGCCGTCGCCCTAGTGGCGCTCGCCGGCCTCCCCAGGCTCCGCACCGAATCGAGCGTCCTGGCCTACTTTCCGAGGGACTCCGAGGTCCGAGCCGAGATCCGCGATCTCGATGCAGAGGGCATCGGCGTGGTGGCGGCCAGCCTCGTGCTGACCAGCTCCGGAAGCGACCTCGATTTGCCTGGCACCGCGAGGAACGACCCGGACGACCCCGCCGGGGACGCCCTTCGGTTCGACAGCCCCGGAGCGCTCGGGCGCCTGAAGGCCCTGGCGGCGCAGCTTGGCGGGGAGCCCCTGGTTCTGGGAGCGCTGTCGGGGGGCGACCTCGTCTTCGGAGTGGCGACCCACCTGCCCGAGGAGGGCGCAGCGGTGGCAGAGCACGGGGCGGCCGATCAGGTTGCCGCGGCGCTTCGCACGATCGACGAGGAAGAAGCCCTGGAGCGCATGCTCCGGCATCTCGTCACCCGGGACGGAAGGCGGGCGCGGATCACGTTGCTCGTGCCGATGCGGGGCCACGAAGACCTCGACCCGCTCTTCGGCCGCGTCACCGAGGTGGCCCGGCGCGCCTTCCCGGAGGCGGACGCCTGGATCAGCGGAGAGTACCCGCTGGTCCTCGCCGCCCAGCGGACGGTCCTCCGCACCATGGTCCTCGCCCTGGTGCTGACCGCCTCGTGCGTGGCGTTGATCCTCTGGCTGGTGCTGGGAAGCGCGGCGCTCGCGGCCCGGGCCATGGTGCCGAACCTCTGGCCGGTCCTCTTCGTGTTGGGGGGGATGGGATGGCTCGATGTGCCGGTGGACAGCGCGACGGTGATGGTGGCCTCCGTCGCCCTCGGCCTGGCGGTGGACGATACCCTCCACTCCCTCGGCTCGTTCCGGCGCCTGGCCCGGAGGCTGCCGCCCGCCGAGGCCGCCCGCGAGGCCCTCGGCGAGACCGCCGGAGCCCACACGTTGACGTCACTCATCCTGTCGGTCGGGTTTGCGGCCGTCGGCTTCTCCGAGCTGGTGCCGGTGGCACGGTTCGGCGCGGCGACCGCGATCGCCATCCTGGCCGCGCTCGCGGCGGACCTCACGCTCGTGCCGGTGCTGCTGGCGCGGGCGGCGCCGGAGCGGGTTGAGAAGTTCGTCCGGTGACCCCCCTGCAACCCCCCGTCGGCTCGGTAGGTCGCTAGCCGGCGCTCGCCGAGTGGCGCAGCAGCAGCGTGCCCACGCCCAGGAGCAGGAGCGTCAGCAGCGTCAGGCCGACGGCGGTCAGGGTCGGGATCTGGAGCACCGACTCGACCATCTGCGCCGCCCAGACGCCCATGGCGCCCGCGAACATTCCCTGGCGCACGATGAAGTCACCGCCTCCGCCCGGGTTCGGCGAGATCTGGCCGCTGAAGTCGAGCGTGCCGAGGTCGCCACCCAGTTGCCCGAACAGGAGGACCTGGGTGCCGAGCTCGATGCCGCCGCTCAGCATGGCGCTCATCTCCGGCGGACAGGCCGCCGGTCCGGTGATCAGACCGAGCGTGACGTTGCCGGAGAGCATCGTCCCGTCCTGCATGATGTTGGCGAGGCCCTCGAAGTGGCACGGCACCGTCTCCCCTTCGAGGAGGACGTCGGCCGACAGAAGCCACTGGCCGGAGAGATCGGGGATCGGGGTCTGGGCGGACGCCGGGGTCGCGGTGAACAGCACACCGACGGCGATGAGGACCGCGATCGAAACGGCTGAACCGAAGCGCATTGGCACCTCCCGGGGAGGAAGAGCACCTAGTATACCCCGATCTCCGCCTCGGGGACCGCGGCCGGTGGGACGGGGCCTACGCCGCCCGTCCGGCCGCGGTGGGGCGCTCTCCCAGAAGCATGCGCACCCCTTCGGCGATCACCCAGACGTCACACGCCAGGATCACCGTCCCCATCACGGCCAGCAGCCAGGAGTGGCTCGTGAAGTAGCTCCCCACCTCGGAGAGCATCGCCGCCACCGTCGCCGCCGCCACCAGCACCATGGGCACCAGGGTGTAGAGGTAGGGCCTCCCCTGACGGCGGAGCCAGATCGACACCACGAGCAGGGTGATCCCGGCCACGAGCTGGTTGGTGGTACCGAAGAGCGGCCAGAGGATCAGCCCGCCCTTGCCCCCCGCCTGGGTGACCGCCAGCACCAGGGCCATCCCCACCCCCACGCCTCCGGCCAGGTAGCGGTTGCGCAGAGCGTCGACCCCGTAGGCCTCCCCGAGCTCGGTGATCAGCATCCGGAGGATGCGCGCCCCGGTGTCGAGCGTCGTGGCGGCGAACGCCACCACCATCACCGCGATGAACACCTTGCCGATCTCGACCGGCACCCCCAGGGCGGCGACGAACCGGCCGCCTCCGGTGACGAACGCGCCGAGCTTCGGGCCGAGACCGGAGGCCGCCCCCCAGCTCGCGTAGTGGGTCGTCCACTCGGCGGCCGAGGCGAAGCCGGCGGTCGACGCGAGCACCGCCAGAAGACCGAGGCTCCCCTCGCCCACCATGCCGCCGTAGCCGATCGCCCGGGCGTCGGTCATGCAGCCGATCTGCTTCGAGGTGGTGCCGGAGGCGACCAGCCCATGGAAGCCGGAGATCGCGCCGCAGGCGATGGTGATGAAGAGGAAGGGCACCAGCGGCGGCGCCCCCTCCGGCCAGAGGCGGATCGCCGGTGCCTGGATCGTCGGATGGAGGACGACGAGCCCCAGGGTCAGCGCCGCGAGACCCGTGATGAGCTGGTGGGAGTTCAGGTAGTCCCGGGGCTGAAGCAGCAGCCAGACCGGCAACACCGAGGCGACGTAGGCGTAGATCAAGAGGATCCAGACCCAGCCGGTGACCGAGATCTCCGTGATCACCGGGAACGCCTCGGCGAACGCGTTGCCGTAGAAGATCGACACGAGCAGGATGACGTAACCGACCAGCGACGGCAGGAAGATCCCGACCTGCCTGCGGTAGACCAGCCAGCCCAGCGCCACCGCCACGACGATCTGGATGTTGATCGGGAAGATCGACCCGGGCGACTGGACGAAGAGCGTCGCGATGACGAAGGCGAAGACCGCCAGGACGATCCAGATCAGGAAGATGATGATCAGCAGGAAGAGGGTCCGGACCCTGGAGTTGAGAACCCGCCCGGCGATCTCACCGATCGAGCGCCCGCGGTTTCGCAAGCTGATCACCAGGGCGGAGAAATCGTGCACCGCCCCCATGAAGATGGTCCCGACCGTCACCCAGACGAGGGCCGGCAGCCACCCCCAGATCACCGCGAGCGCCGGCCCGACGATCGGCGCGGCGCCGGCGATCGACGTGTAGTGGTGCCCCCAGAGCACGTGGCTCTTGGTCGGCACGTAGTCCACGTCGTCGCGGAGCAGGTGCGCCGGCACCTCCTCGTCCTCCGCGAGGCCGAACACCTTCTGGGCCAGAAACCGGCTGTAGAAACGATAGCCGAGGGCGAACAGGGCGAAGACCCCCAGGGCGAGCAAGGCGGCATTCATGGGCTGAGCCTCCGGACAGTTGCGACAGACCTCCGAGCCAGGATCACGAAGCGCGATGCTAGCAAGAGTCCGCCGGCGGCGACGGCCGGAAGGGCCGGAAGCGGCGGAGGGGTCGGCGCCGGGGCCCCGCGAACGCCTCCTCGACGGCCGCGGCCCTGCAACTCCGTCCTGGGCGATCCGTATCTCTAGTGCAATGCGCGGCGCGCCCTTTTCTGCCCGTGTGTTGGCCGTGGCGGGCGTTGCGGCTTGCGTTCTGGCCCTGCTCTCCATCGCCGACATGTACCTTCCCCAGCCCTACGACGGGGTGGTGCTCGAGGCCGATGCGCCCGGGCAGCTCATCGTCGCGGCGGTGGTCGAAGGCTCCGGCGCCCACGAGGCGGGCATTCGCGCCGGCGACCGCATCCTGGGAATCGGGCGGGACCTGCTCCGCACCACCGCCCACGCAGCGTCGCTCCTGGGGCGCTACCAGGTGGGGGAGTCGGTCCCCTACCTACTGGAGACCTCCACCGGGCGGCGCGAGGCCTGGGTCACCCTGGAGCCCCGGCGCGTCGGCAGCGTGCCCTATCTCGTCGCCTGCGCCCTCGGCTTCGCATTCTTCCTGGTGGGGCTCTTCGTGTTCCGGAAGAAGCCCCGGGACGGCTCGGCCCAGACCTTCTTCCTGCTGTCGATCCTGTTCCTCCTCTTCCTGGTCTGCCGGCTTCGGCCTGCCTCCTACTCCGGCGTGGACGGGTTCGTGCTCGGCATGGGTACGGTGGCGCTCCTCCTCCTGCCGGGCACCTTCCTCCACTTCTTCGCCGTCTTCCCCCGACCTCTATGGGACCGGAAGAGCTCGATCCTCCACCCGCTCGCGACCGACATCGTGCTCCGCAAAGGGGTTCTGCTCGCGCTCTACCTGCTGCCGATCGCCGTCTACATGATCACCGTCTCGATCCAGCGCGCGGCGGACCGGGAGCTCTTCCTGATCAGCGGGGCGCCCCGGGTCAACTGGTGGATCCTCGGCGCCTACATGGTGCTCGGGCTCTCCGCCCTGACCTGGAACGCCCGCCGTCTCCCCCACGCCAACGAGCGGCGCGGGGCGGCGCTCATCGCGTTCGCCACCCTGTTCGGCCTGATCCCGTTCCTGGTGCTCACCGTGGCGTTCCCGTCCTTTCGCCACACGGAGCGCTTCCTCTACGCCGGGGTGGCGCCGCTTCTCCTGGTGCCCCTGACCTTCGCCTACGCGATCATCCGGTTCCAGCTCCTCGACATCCGGGTGATCCTCAGAAAGAGCCTCTTCTACACCGGCGCCACCGCCGCCATCACGGCGATCTACGCGGCCGGCATCGCCGCCTTCAACTGGGCCTTTCAGGGGAGCGGGTTCGCCACCCAGCCCTACTTCCCGCTGGTCTTCGCGCTGGCCGTGGTGCTCGGTCTGGAGCCGCTCCGGCGGCGGCTCCAGGGGCCCGTGGACCGCTTCTTCCTCGGCGACCAGGCCCGCCTCCAGGACACGCTGATCGAGATGGGAGAAGCCTTACGCGCCGAGGTGGACCCGGCCGAGCCGGTGCGTGACCTGGTCAACACCCTGCCCAAACGCCTGGGGCTCCACTTCGTCGCCCTCTACCGGCCCCAGGGGGGCGAGCTGGTGCGGGCCGCCGGCCCGGAGCACCTGCCTGTCTGCCTGTCGCCCCGCCTCGCCCTCCACGACCTGCTGGCCACCGAAGGCTCGGTCGCACGGGTCGACGAGCTCTACCCGGCCGAGGCCGAGCTCTACGAGCTGCTCCGAGCGCTCGAGGACCGGGGGGTAGAGGTGATCGGCGAGCTCGCCTCGCCACGCAACCGCCTCGGCGTGCTGCTGCTCTCGGGCAAGACCTCGCAACTGGCCTGGGACAAGAAGGAGCTGGAGCTGCTCCGCGGCGTCCTCGCCCAGGCGGCGATCGCCCTCGAGACCAGCCGGCTGCTCCATGAGCGCACCCGGCAAGCAGAGCTCGAACGGGAGCTCGAGATCGCCGCCGAGATCCAGTCGAGCGTGCTGCCGGACCACGTGGCACTCGCCCCGGGCTGGCAGGTGGCGGCCGTCTGCCGGCCGGCGCGCCACGTGGGCGGCGACTTCTTCTCCGAGCTGCCGGCCGGCCAGAACGGCTCGAAGGCGCTGGTGTACGCCGACGTGGCGGGCAAGTCGGTGCCGGCGGCGCTCATGATGATGGCGGCCCAGGAGGTGCTCCACTCGATCGCCATGACCCACCCGGAGCCGGAGCGGCTCCTGGAGCTGGCGAACCGGCGCCTCTACCAGCTCCGCCGCCACAGCTTCGTGGCCCTCGGTTACCTGGCGGCGACCGAGTGGGGCCGAACACTCACCTACGTGCTGGCCGGCCAGCCCGGCCTGCTGCGACGGCGGCGGGACGGACGGGTCGAAGAGCTCCCCCTGGACGCCGACCGCCTCCCCCTGGGCGCCCTGCTCGACGCTCCCCATCGGCCACTGATGGTGGACGTCGACGACGGAGACGTGGTCCTCGGCTACTCCGACGGCGTGATCGAGGCCTCGTCGTCCACCGGCGAGTTCTTCGGCACCGAACGACTCACGGCGGCCCTGGGGCGCGGCCCCGGCGACCCGGAGGGCGCCGTCCAGGCGGTTCTCGACGCGGTGGCGGAGTTCACAGGCGGCGGAGCACCCTACGACGACCTGACGCTGGTGGCCGTGAGCCGCCAGACGGAGAGGGCATGATGCGGAAGATCCTCTGGTTCCTGATCGCGATCGCGGCCTTGGCGGCCGGCGTGTGGATGCTCTACACCACCGACCACCCCAAGGAGGAGTGGTCCTGCGAGCCGGAGGCGGCCAACCAGGAGCTCGAAGCCGGGTTGGCGGCCAACATGAAGTATTACCACGCGGACGCGCTCAGCCACTTCGAGCGCGCTCTCGAGCTCGCCCCGGACTGCGCCATGGCCCAGCTTGCGGTGCTGCGTAGAATCCACTCGAGCCCCGAGCGGTACAAGGAGCTGCTGGCCAAGCTCGAGGAAACCGACCTCGACGCCCTCTCCGACCGGGAGGCGTTTCTCGTCCGCTTCCACCTGGCCGGCTTCCACAAGAGCTGGGACGAGCAGCACGCAATCCTCGACGCCTACCTCGAGCGCCACCCGAAGGACCCGTACGCCCTCGAGCACCGCTGCGAGATCCTCTGGGCCGAAGAGAAGACCGACGAAGGAGAGACCTGCTACGAGCGGCTGATCCACCTCAACCCCAACTGGGTGGTGGCCCAGAACCGGCTCGGCTACCTGGCCATGGCCCGCGGCGAGCTCGACCGGGCGGAGGACCGGTTCCGCACGTACCGTTACGTGGCGCCGGACCAGGCCAACCCCCATGATTCGCTCGGCGAGCTGCTCGCCCTCCGGGGCCGCTACGACGAGGCCCGGGCCGAGCTCGAGGAGGCCCTCGCGGTGCGCCCCGACTTCTGTGCCTCCTACGAGCACCTGATCTTCGTGAGCCTGGACCAGGGGAAGGCCGACGAGGCGCGCGCTTACCTCCACCGGGGCACCGAGGTCGAGGCCTGTGCCGGCATCCGTCACCTCGGATGCGAGCTCGAGAGCTTCGCCCTCTACCTCGACGAGGACTGGCCGAGCCTGGCGGCTCGCTGGGAAGACCCGTGCCACGGCGAGCAGCTCTCCTCGGCCTGGCTTCCCCACCTGGGTGCCCTGATGACCGGCGATCTGGCGCTTGCCCGAACCATCGAGGGAACGCTCGAAGAAGTCGCGAAGAAGTACAGGGGGAAGTCGATCGCCAGCCACGACCTCGACCTCCTCGTGGGTCTGCGGCTCCTGGCCGAAGGAGATCCGAATGCGGCCGAGGAGGTGCTCCGCCGGACCGACGAGGACCTCCTCTACAAAGACCTGCAAATCGGGCGGCTCAAGCTCTACAACCGCCTGGTCCTGGCCGAGGCCCTGAAGCGCCAGGGTAAGAAGGACGAGTCCGAGCGCCTGGTGGCGGAGGTCGAAATGGTCAACCCACACTACGCGGAGGTCTACCGCTCGGGCGACCTGCCCCTGCCCCCCGGTCCCTGAAGACGAGCCGGAAATGGAACGGGGGGCCCTGGGAGCCCCCCGTCCAATCGAACAGCGACCGGGTCAGCCGCTCACTTACAGGTCATGGAACCCGACTTGCCGCGGCACTTGAGCGAGCAGCAGTCGCCGTCCACGCTGCAGGCGGCACCCTTCGGGTCGCAGACCGGCCCACCGCCACCGCCGCAGTTCGGATCGGTCGCGTCGAGGCTGTAGAGCAGCAGGTTCGGCGAGCCCGAGCCGGGGTTGCCGACCACGTTGCAGGTCGCACGGCGGACGAGCTCGGCCCCGACCTCGGCCGGCGTGAAGGCCGGGAACTGGGCCCGGATGAGCGCCGCGGCGCCGGCCACGTGGGGCGACGCCATCGACGTACCGCTGATGGTCACGGTCGCCGTGTCGCTCGTGTACCAGGCCGACGTGATGCTCGAGCCCGGAGCGAAGATCTTGACGCAGGTGCCGTAGTTCGAGAACGACGACCGGGCGTCGCTCGACGTCGTCGCACCGACGGCGAAGGCGTCGGCCGCGCCGGCGGGCGAACGGGTGCAGGCGTCGGTGGTCTCGTTGCCGGCGGCGACGGCGTAGAACACACCGGCGGCGACGGAGTTGTTGACCGCGGCGTCGAGCGAGCTGCTGGAGCCGCCACCCAGACTCATGTTGGCGACGAACGGCGGGTTCGGGGCCGCCGGATGGGCCTGGGCCTCGCCGGTCACGAAGTCGACGCCGGCGACCACACCGGAGAACGTGCCGGAGCCGGCGCAGTCGAGCACCCGAACCGCGTGGATGGTGACGTTCTTGGCCACACCGTAAACGTCGCCGCCGGCGGTGCCGGACACGTGGGTGCCGTGGCCGTAGCAGTCGTTACCGTTCTGGCCGTCACCGACCGAGTCGAAGTCGCGGGTCGCCCGGCCGTTGAAATCAACGTGGGTGTCCCGGATGCCGGTATCGATGACGTAGACCTCGATTCCGGTGCCGTCGCCGGTGAACGTGTAGCTGTCGTCGAGCGGCAGGGCCCGCTGGTCGATGCGGTCGAGGCCCCAGGTCGGCAGACCGGTCTGCGGGCTGGTGATGTGGCCGATCGCGTGGACCAGGGCGTCCTGCTCGACCCAGCGCACGTTCGGGTTGTTGGCCAGAGCCCGGGCCGCGGTCTCGGAGATGCCGGAGAAGACGGCGCCGTTCAGGGCGTGGCTGTAGGTGCGGGCCACGGACGCACCGTAGGCGCCGGCCAGGGGCGCCGCCGCGTCCGCTGCGCTCACCGAGTCGTGGAACACCACGATGTACTGGCCGGCGACCGCCTCGCCTCCGGCAGGGATGAACTGTCCGGCCTGGGCACCCACGGCCGTCAGCAACAGCAGGGCGAAGACCATCGTCAGAGTCTTTCGGGTCATTGTCTTGTCTCCTTCGTCAAAGGTCATCGGGTCTGGTGTCCGAGCGGCCCGTCCCCCACCACCGGGAGCCTGGCTCACGCCGCTTCCAAGGCGGGCTGACCGCAGATCCACTCCACCAAATTCGAGGTTTCTTACCTAAACAGGTGACCCAGGCCGCGTCTCCGGGACAGAGGACCTTTCGGCGCTCTGCGGCCCGGCGCGCATCGCCAGGCGCCTGGGCTCCGCCTCCGGATTCCCCCGCGGGAGGCCGAGCGTCGCATCGGGCTGTCCCACATCTGACGCAGTCCGCACTAAAGAAATGTCGCGAATACTACATATCACACTCGTTGATGACCCCCTGTGCGTTCCGCCGGGAGGCGTCTCGATCCTGGGCGCCTCCCGTTCGCTCCACCACGGACAAAGAGGAGAAGCCGATGACTCGCCAACGTTCACTCTTCGCCAACCTGACCGCCCTGGCCCTGCTCCTGGCCACGGCATTCATCGTGGCACCGTGCATCAGCGCCGCTCAGGACCAGGCGGCCCCGAGCGTCCCGCAGACGATGGTCGCCGAGCCCTCCGCGCTGCCAGCGGCGGCGGCTCCGGCGCCGACAGTCTTCCCGGTCCAGCCGGTCTTCGAGGCCATCACTCCGGCAACCGCCTGCCCCGGGTCGACCTCGTGCAGGGTGAAGGAGGGCTCCAGCACGATCTGCGACAACTGGTGCGCGCCCGGCGCCGGCTACTGCTGGAACTACTGCTGCTTCTGCTTGACCTGAGCCCCTTCGAAGCTCCTGCATCCGACAGCGTGCAGCATGCGGCTCGGCCCCCGGAGGGTCGGGCCGCGCTCTCCCCGTGTCTCGCCCCGAAGCCATCTCCCCGGCGGAGCGGGTAAGATCACCGGACCCTGTCCACCCCTCGACGTCTCCTGGCCCGGCGGGCCAGAGCTTCCGCACGTGTCCTCCGCCCCACAGCTCCCCCGACCCGCGCGGCTGACTTCGGCCCTCGTCCTCGCGATCGTCTGCCTCGTTGCGGGCGGAAGCTGCGGCGGAGACGAAGCGATCGCCACCGGCGAGCCCCTGTTCACCGACCCGTTCGCGATCGACATGCTGGTGGAGCAAGGGAAGCCGGGGGGACCGCGCTCCGAGGGCCCGAACCGGCTGTTCGGCGGCTGGGTTCCGGTCACGGTCACAAACCGCGACGGCTTCCTCGCCTCGGCCGAGGGCGCGAGCGTCGAGATCGTGACGCTCGTGCCCCGGGAACGTACGCTGACGCTCGATCTGCTCGACGACGGTCGCCTCTCCCGGCTGGCCCAGGTGCGCGTCCGCATCGACCGCGGCACTGCGTTCTCCGTGCCGGTGATCGATCCGCTCGCCATCCGACTGCCGCCCGATCTGCCCGTCGGCCGGCACCTGGTGGAGATCTTCCCGCGTACGCCCGGCGAGCCGCCGTTGCTGGTCGGAGGAGCCCGGCTCACGCCGGCCCTCGAGGCCGGTCAAGCCCGGGTCGAAGGGACCGCCCTCGTCCAGACCGCTCCCTCGGCGGTGGACGTCGTCACGCTCCCTCCCGGCATCACCACCGACGGGGACCAAGAGCACAGGCTGACCGGCAGCCTCTGCCTCCTCGACCGGTTCGCCGGCGGCGCCGGCTTCGCGGTCGAAGTGGTCGGGACTGACGGCCGGGTTCTCGCCGTCTGGAAAGGCGGCGCCGGGGTCTTCGGCCGTCTGCGCGCCTGCCGGAGCTTCTCGCTCTCCGTCGCCACGCCCGGCGGCGCCTCCGGTGAGCCGCTCCGGGTACGGTTCAGCGCGGCGAAGCCCGGGCGCACGGCCCGGTGGACCGTTGGCTGGGAGGCACCGCGCGCGCACGCGACCGTGGGAGCCACCTCGACCGCCGTTGCCGAACCGGCGGCCGACCCCCGAATCCCGCCTGCCCCACCCCGCCTGGTGGTCGTCTACCTGATGGACGCGCTCCGGGCCGACTTCGTCGGCCACCTGAGCGGCCCCGAGGGTATTTCGCCGGTCATCGACCGCCTGGCCCGGGAAGGTTTCACCTTCCGTGCCCACCGGAGCAACGCCCCCAACACGCTCCCCTCCATGCGGGAGCTCTTCACCGGCAGGATCTACCTCGACCAGGCAGCCTGGGACCGGTTCGGGCCCGGCCGGCCCACTCCCGCGGAGGCCTTCCGCCGTGCCGGGTACCGCACCGGCCTCTTCTCCGGTAACCAGTACGTGAGCGCCACGTACGGCCTCGCCCGCGGCTTCGACCACGTCTCCCGGGAAGCGCTCTTCGACGTCAAGGCCAACCGGATGGTCAACCGCAACGCCGAGCAGGTCCACGCCGCGGCCCTCGACTGGCTGGAGAGCGTGCCGCCGAACCAGCCGGTCTTCCTCTACCTTCACGCCATCCACCCCCACAACCCGTATGCGCCGCCGGCGCGCTTCGAGCGCCGGTTCACGGCGGGCATCCCCTCGGACATCCGGGGCAGCACCGAGACCCTCGTCGCGCTCGAGCACGGGCGACGGGAAGCCACGACGGCGGACCGCGAACGCCTGCGCGGCCTCTACGCGGGCTCCCTCGCCTACGACGACGCCGAGCTCGGCAAGCTGCTGGCGGCGCTCGGCGAGCGGTACGCGCCGGAGGAGACGCTGGTCATCCTGACCTCGGACCACGGCGAGGAGCTCTTCGAGCACGGCGGCGCGCTTCACGGCTACACGCTCTACGAAGAGTTGCTGCGAATCCCGCTCGTCGTCTGGGCCCCGGGGCGGATCCGCACGGGCGAGACCACCCGGCCCACCGCCACCCTCGACCTCCACGCCACGCTCGTCGACCTGGCCACCCGGTTCGCCAAGGACGGGTCAGCCGTCGGAGGGCCCACGAGCGAGGGGCGAACGCTCCTGCCCCTCCTCACCGGCTCGGCCGAGGCAGGCGATCCCGGAGGCCGGCAGAGCCCCACCCTTGCCGAGCCGCGCTACGCCGCCACCTGGGCCGTACCGGGAGGCATCTACGCCGTGCGTGAAGGGCAATGGAAGCTGATCGAGGTGGACGGCACGGAGCGGGGATCGTGGATGGGCATCGGGCCGGGCCGCTCCCGGGAGCGGCGCTACCTCTTCGACCTCGCCGCCGACCCGAGCGAGACCGAAAACCTGGCAGGACTGGGTAGCGTCCGCGAGCAGTGGCTCCTGGCCCGCCTCCGCGCCTGGGTCCAGGCCCAGCGCGAAGGAGCGGAGAGCGGACCGCAACAGAACAGTTCTGATGCGTCACCGACCCTGGACGAGGAGACGCGGGAGCGCCTCCGGGCCCTCGGGTATCTGAACTGAGCTGGACGGAAGTGAATCGAGCGAAGGCGGAGATCTCCCCGCACCGAATACTCCCGGTACGGGGAGACCATCCGGTTCAAACGATCAGAAGCAGACGCACCGCGCGGCCTCGGAGCCTCAGGGCTCACCCAGCAACTTCCCCAGGCTCATATGGTCCTCGACCTGGTATCCAAGCTGCTCGTAAAACGATCGCACTTCGAGGTTCGAGGACCGCACCTGGAGATTGAGCTTTGGACAACCGAGCTTCATCAGCTCGGATTCGACCCGTTCGACCAGGGCACGGCCAATTCCCTGACCCCGGGAGGACGGCAAGACGGCCAGGTGGTACAACCAGCCGCGATGGCCGTCGTAGCCCGCCATCACCGTGCCGACGACGCCACCTTCGCTCACCGCCACGAAGAAGAGCTCCGGCTGAACGCTCAGCTTGCGTACGAAGTCGGACTCCGGGTGATTCCATGGCGGAGCCTCCGGGAACACCTCCCGCCAGAGCGCCGAGACGGCACCTTCATCCGCGGCCACGCACCTCCGAATCTCCATCGCCACTCAGCAGCTCCCCGATGCCCGACGGCCTCAGGCTCCGTTGCTCGGTATCTCATTGTAATCGTTGGCTTTCGAGAATCTACCAGGGCACCCGGGGAGCGTCAACGCGACGGCCGCGGCAGCGTTCAGGCGGGCCTGCAGCCGGCGAGAGGTCGTTGCGCCTGAAGGCATCCGGGTACCGCGTACACGCCCGCCGCCCGGTGAAGCTCGGCGCGAGCTCCACCGATCCCCGAAACACCTCCCCTCTGGCGACGTACCTCTCTTGCCATGCTGCGAATCGAATCCATCTCGAAGCGGTTCCGTGGAGGGACTCTGGCGGTGCGTGATCTGTCCCTCGAAGTGGCGGGCGGCGTGCTCGGCCTCCTCGGGCCGAACGGCGCCGGCAAGACGACCCTCATGCAGATGATCGCGACCATCACCCGGCCGACCGGAGGGCGCATCCTCTTCGAGGGCCGGGACGTCGCCGAGAACCCGGACGAGCTTCGCCGGCGGCTCGGCTACCTGCCCCAGGACTTCGGCGTCTACGACAACCTCACCGCCGCCGAGCTCCTCGCCTACTTCGCCTCGCTCAAAGGGGTCCACGACCGCGGCAAGGTCCGGCGGATGCTCGAGATGGTCAACCTCCACACTGTGGCCAACCGGACCGTGGGCGGGTTCTCGGGCGGCATGAAGCAGCGGCTCGGCATCGCCCAGGCGCTGATCAACGACCCAGACCTGGTGATCGTCGACGAGCCGACCGCGGGGCTCGACCCGGAGGAGCGGGTGCGCTTCCGCAACATCCTGTCGGAGCTCGGCTTCGGCAAGCTCGTCATCCTCTCGACCCACATCGTCTCGGACATCGAGTCGATCGCCACCGTGATCGCCATCATGGACCGGGGCTCGCTCCTCGCCCTGGACACGCCGGAGGCCCTCCTCGCCCGCGCCCGCGGCTCGGTCTGGGAGACCGTCTACTCGTCCGAGGAGCTCGCCGGAGTACGGGAGAGGCTCAAGATCTCGAGCGCCGTGCGCCGCTCGGACGGCGTCCACGTGCGGGTCGTCCAGCCGGAGAAGCCGACCGCCGACGCCGTCCCCGTCGAGCCCGATCTCGAAGACGCCTTCCTCCACGTGATGAGCACGCACCGCCAGGGAGGCGAGGCTTGAGCCCGGCTCCGGACCGGTCACCGAGCGGGCTCTCGACCGGCCGCATGGCTCGCGTCGGGGCGATCGTCCGGGCGGACTTCCTCATCCGCTTCCGGCGGGTCTCGACCCTGGTCATCTTCCTGCTGGTCAGCTTCTCGGCCTACTTCTGGGTCCCCGACCCCGCGACCGGCCGCGCGCTCCTCCAGGTGGACGGGCACCGAGCGATCTACAGCTCGGCCGCGATCGCCATGGCGACCGCGTCGCTGGGGACGATCCTGATCGGCCTCCTCGGCTTCTACGTCGTCTCGAACGCCGTCGCCCTCGACCTTCGCTCGCGCGCCGGGTTCATCATCGCGTCGACCCGCATGGGGAGCTTCGAGTACCTCCTCGGCAAGCTCCTCGGCAACGTGGCGTTCCTCACCGCGTTCATGACCGGCTACATGCTGGTGTCGATGGCCATGGTCCTGGTGCGAGGCGAGGCCGGCCTCGAACCGCTGGTCTTCGCCTGGCACTACCTGCTGCTCGCTCCCCCGACCATCGTCTTCGTCTCGACGATCGCCCTCGTCTTCGAGTCGATCCCGTTCCTCTCCGGCCGGCTGGGGGACGTCGCCTGGTTCTTCCTCTGGATGGCCGGGATGGCGGCGCCGGCGATCGCCCTCGAGTCGGAGAGCCCGCCGGCGATCGTGCGCTACCTGGACTTCTCCGGCCTCGGCTTCCTCGTGAGCGCGATGAGGGAAGGCCTCGGTACCACCTCGGTGTCGATCGGGGCGAGCACCTTCGACGCCGCCAAGGAGCCGATCGTCGTCCAGGCGCTGACGCTCGCTCCCGCGTGGATCGGCCCGCGGATCGGCGCCTGCCTGCTCCCCCTGCTGCTCCTCCCCGTGGCGCTCCTCTTCTTCCACCGCTTCGACCCGGCCAGGGTGCGGCAGAAGGCTCGTACGGCCCACGCGGGCCGGCTCGGGGAGCTCCAGCGTCTCTTCAAACCGCTCGCCCGGCCCCTCGGGGCGCTCCGCCTCCGATCGAAAGGGAGCTCCACGTCGCTCTGGAACGCCGCGCGCGAGGACGCGTTCGTCACGCTCACGACCGCCCCACTCCTTGCCATCACGATCCCCGTCTTCGCGCTCGTCTCGCTCGCTCTCCCGGTCACCGCGATCCGGAGCGGCGTGCTACCCGTCCTCTTCCCGGTCCTCGCGGTCCTGATCGCGGACCTCCCCTGCCGGGAGCGCAGACACGGCCTCCTCCCCATGGTCTTCGCCGCCCCCCGGCTCAAGCGCGGATTCGTCGGCTGGAAGCTCTTGACGAGCATCCTGGTCAGCGCGGCCTTCGTCGCCGTACCGCTCGCCCGGCTCCTCGCCGCTTCCCCCACGGCAGCCGCGTCGCTCCTGGTGGGAACGCTCTTCACCTCGGCGGCGGCGGTCGCCCTCGGGCTCGCGAGCTCCAACCCGAAGACCTTCCTCGCCCTCTTCCTCGTCTTCTGGTACGTGGTGATCAACGACGGGGGCGCCACCCCGCAGCTCGACTTCGCCGGCTTCTACGGCAGCGCTACGCCGGCGGTCATGGCCGGCTACCTCGCTCTCGGAGCCGTTCTCCTGGTCGGCGCCGGGGCCGTCCACGGGGCGCGGCTGGCACGGGAAGGGTACTGAGGTCGGGCGCCCAGGCCGTATCGGTCGCCTGAAACACCGGTCCATGGGGTACGACCGGTGGCCGCGGTGCGGGAACCCTGTTGACTCACCACGACCTCCCTGGCACCCGTTCAGGCGCCCGTTCACTCCAGCCCCACGCTGCACGGCGATCCCTTTACCGTACATTCGTTGACTTGACATGCCCCCAGAACGTACAGTGCTTTCCTCAAACAGGTGAGTTTCCCTTTTCCGTTTGTGCACTTCAACAAAGGAGGGAGAAAATGACGTCAAAGGTCCTTAATATTGCCTTTGTGGTCCTGTTTGTCTGTGGTGTTGCGCTGGCTGACGGCCCAGGCCCGGCTCAGCTCGACAATGTGAAACAGATGGATAACTCGCCAGCAGACGCGACGCAGGCGGTGGGAGAGCGGCCGACGGGTTGGGGGGAAGCCACCGAAAGCCGGCCGATCACTCTGCCAGGGATGCCGGCGCCGGTGTGGACCATCTTTCACCAGGATCCGCCCGTAGGCGACGACCCCATCGGAGGCTGCACGGTCACGGAAATGATCACCACGTGCACGGGGGGGCCTCCGACCTGTGCGGAGTGTAACCAGTGGTACCAGTGCCCGTCGGGAGGCACGTGGGTCGTGAAGCCGGGGTACTGCCCGGGCACCTCCGGGAGCTGCGTCTTCAACGACTTCTGCGGGGGCTGATGCGAATGGGGGCGGGCGAGTACCAGGCCGCGTGGCCGACGTACCGCCCGCCCATTCCTGCAAACCCGTCCGGCACCCTCGGTGTCGGGTCACGTCCGGTCAAGTGGTATCCGTCGTGGCACTGGGCTGATCCGTTGGTCAGCCAGGCGATCTTGGCTGCTCGCAGATCAGCCACCGTGGTCTCCCTGGCACCCGTCCAACGGCTCTACCCGTCCGGCCCCTCCGCCTTTTCGTACCGTCCGCTCTCCAGCTTGAACGCGTGGGACGGCTCGTCGAAGGTGAACCGCATTCCGTAGGTCTCGGCTCTGGGCCAGCCGATCACGTCGACTTCCAGGGCACTGCCGTCTCTCCGGATGCTCAGGATCTTCTTGGTGTCGAGGCTCAGGATTGGGTTGCCCGGCCGCGCCGTGTCGAAGCACCGAAGCGCGGTGTTGATGCCGCGATAGGGCGACCAGTCACTTCGTACACAGAGCTCGTTCGAGCCCGCGGCGAGAAGGTCGAGATACACCGTGCTCGGCGTGCAGTCGTTGAAGCCGCCATCGAGCGGGAGGCTCGTCCCCCGCTGGCACCTCCCGACCTCTTGCGGCTCGCAGTAGGTGACTCATGAATAGTCCAGGTTAGGCTACCTCCGCGCAACAGGAGGCCCTCTTGACGACTTCCAGCTCGTGCCGCTCGGCTCGCCGGGCATCTGGGATCATCCTCGCTTCGGCACTCGCTCTGGCTGCACCGGCCGCGGCCGACACCGCCTATGTGGACGGTGCCGGCGTCTGCAACGGTCTCTCGCCCTGCTTCACCACCATCCAGCCTCCGAGATCCTCGCCTTCCCGACCCGGCTCGCCGCCGTCGCCCGCACCGTGTGTGTCTTCGACCGCGCTTCTGGAAGCATCTTGAGGGTGGAGCGGACCCGGCCGGCATGGTGCCGGCCCGTGGACGCCGCTCCCGAAGGAGCTTCCCATGGACAAGCGCACGGCACGGAAGGGCGCCGCCACCCTCGTGGCGCTCGCCTTTCTCGTTCTGCTCGCCCTGCCCACCCAACCGGCCCTGGCCCTCTCGGCCGCACCGGTCCCCGGAGGCGCGGCCCGGGTCCCCGACCTCCTGCCCTCCCTTTGGGCCTGGATGACGGAGGTCGCCACCCGGGCGACCGACGGGCTCGCCGACCTCTGGTGGGCGACCACCTCCGACCCGCTGCCCGACCCGCAGCGGGGGGGAGACTTCGACCCGAACGGCGCCCCGAGCAGTCAGGCGACGACCGCCCCGCTGCCCGAGCCGCAGCGGGGGGCTGTTTTTGACCCCAACGGTTAGCTGATGTCCCCGGGGCCGGCCCCGGCACCGTTCACCGGGCCGGGGCCGGTTTTGCGGCATGAGTGCCACCTCTGGTCCGCTCCGGGGCCGGGCGGCTTCTCCGGCTTCTCTGAGAAGGGCAACGGGGTGTCCCGCCCCGGCCTCCAGCGACACATGCACTAATGGATTCGCCGGCCGGCACAGCCTAGCGCGGTGCCAGATACGCAGTGCTCGCCACCTCGTCCTCGCGCCTGGCCCATGAGCCACTCCCAGGAATCTCGCTGAAGGACCCCGGCGAACGGAGCACGGATGGCAGGCCCGATCAATCACGCTTGACCGGCTCGTTCGGGCGCCGGTCCCGGCGGACCTCGGGATGGTCGCTGAAGTGGCGACGGCGAAGCTCGCTCTCCGGTGGCCGGACATGCCAGTCGTCCGACCCCTCTTCCCCCTCTGCCGCATCACCCCGGCGACGCGACAGCCGCGCGAGCAACCATCCCACGACGTCGACCAGAACGATCACCACCACGACGAGCCCGAAAACGAGCGCCACCCACATGACGCCATGAGACGCCGGGTTGTACTGCGTGAACGGCGGTGCGGCAAGCAGCATCATCTGGCTTCCGAGGGCCTCCCAATCAGCGATCACCGGCCATCGGTCACGCCGGCTGATTCGCGATTCCCGGCCCCGCCCGTTCGATCGGCCGTTCGCGAGACCTACGCGAGACCCATGGCGGCTCGGCGGGCACCTTCCGGTCTCTGCTGACGACCAGATACTACCGGGCCTTCGACTCCACACAGGCGGCCCACGGCCCTCCGACACCCTCCAAGCAGATACCACTCACGAGCCGAAGGGACCCCCCCCGACCACCTTGGCCTCGCGAAACGTCTGACAGCTCGCGGGTCGGGCTTCCACAATAGATACAGTGCCAAGGCTCCTTCGAACAGAAGTCCACAGTGAGAACCACCCAATCAACCGCCCAATGGCATCGTAGAAGACTTGAGGTATCAGCTGTCCAAACATCGTCTCTTCCCAGTTCTCGCGTGACGCTGTGACCACTATCCCTGACCGCACAGCGGTGCTGCGGGTGAGCGGCCGGCGAAGCCGGTCCGTCTCCACCCGCTTGTGCGGCCCTCGGCTCTGTTGTTCTTGCGCCAGAGCTTAGCATGGCAGGCCGGCGCGCTCGTGCTGCCCCGACCCGCGACCACAGCCGGGTTGACAGAGCAGCGGTCAACAGGTACGGTAGAAAGGCGTAATCGAAGGAGGCCAGACTGTAGAGACAGCATGAAGACGGCTCGAACTGCGGACCCCTGCGAATGAGCCGAAAACCATAAACGGGCGCGACGGAGGGCCAACTCCGCCACGCCCTGGTCCACACAAGGAGATGCACCTCCATGTGCGAACGTAGCAGCGACTCTAACATCCCTCCGGAACTCCTCGGCCGTCTCGACCAGCCTTGCGGATACCGCGTGACCAAAGAGGGCCTCAAAGCCCTTGCGGAGTATGAGGCACGCCACGGAAAGGCTGTGGTTGAGGAGGTCCCCCTGCCAAGCGACGCCGCAGAGGCGCTCCAAGACACGGCCCGACGAGAACGGCGGCGACAGCGACGGAAAGAAGCCCGTGAGCGCGGGCTCCGGCTGCTGACCGTCTGCGGTAGGTGGCGCAGCAACCGGCGGATTCCGGAGATGCGGCTGACCGGCCTGTGGCTCAGAAACGCTGGCTTCGACCTGGGCCAGGAATTCGAGGTTGAAGTGTCGGCCGGGGCGCTCACGATTCGAGCAATCTAAGCTTGGACCATCTCTCTTGAGGGAGCGGGAGATCTCTTCCGCTCCCTCTCCTCCTCTACCCCCAACCCACCACTTCCTCTTGGCCTATCCTCGAGCCGCACAACGGTGTTGCTGCTAACCGGCGGCGGAGCCGCCCGGTGCAGGCGCTTGGGTTCTGCGTCTGGTCCAATCTCAAGAGCCCACCCTCTTCGCACACTCAAGAACTAGATTTGGGTGGACCATTGAGGGGCTCCCTGCGATTGCCAACCGGGCCTGAACCTCTAACCGGTGGAGGCAGATCGCTCGCGCAGCTTGCGGAGTCGTGGGGAAGAAGGCGCCGCCAGGTTCCGAGTGCATATAGAAGTCGCCCAACTGTGCGCCGCAGATGCAGTGATTCATGTAGTAGCTCACACCGGCGGTATTGGAGAAACGCCTCCTGTATCCCGGATTCACCCTTTGCATCGCCTCAAGAAGCTCCCGAGGCAAGAACTCGATCCCGCTGAACAAGTAGAGGTCAGGTTCGACGGGCTCGTCAGGTTCATCGCGGCTTATGAAGGATTCCGCCGCGACAGTAGCGACCCTTGGCTGCCTGTCGCACCTCCAGCACGGTGACTTCGACTCAACTGTGTACACCGTAGGTAAGAGCTCGATGGCAGCCTCATCTTCCCCTGCGGGCAACCAGCGCTGAAATGGCTGACAATTCAAGCCCGCGGGCACGTACCAAGTCTTGCGTGCCGGATCCCAGCGAGCTCCCAGGGACTTCGCTTCGTCCTTCTCTGCGTACGGCACCTCAAGATCAACACGCCCTCGCATTCACTTCACCTCTCCTCTCGGAACAGCGTCTGACGCAGAACGGGGTTGAAGCTCACCGGCGCCGCCGTCGTGCCCCTCTCCGCGGATGCAAGCCGGCGTAGCAGGCCGCGCGATGAACTCGCCGCCCTGGCCCCGGTTCACGGCGACCGGTGGAGCGCCCTGGTTGTGCGCCTATTGGGTGCTCGACCTCGCGCCCCGCGCTTCGATGACCTTTCGAAGCGTCTCGTTGACGGAGCCGGCATCCGGGAACACCTTCGCTACATCGGGATCGAGCACCACCACGGTGCAACCGCCCGAGAACCTGTCTGCGTACTTCCCACGTATCCCACCACTGAAATCATAGTGGGGACGAAGGTCGGTGTCCTCTCGATTCTCTTTAGCCTTTTTCATAGTCTCTTCGTTCGCCGCCATCGGCCTTTCGTACGCTTATGATTCGAATGTGTTCGCCACGATCCGTGTGGGACACAACGAGCAGCCGCCCCTTCTGATCCTGGCCCAGCAGGATGAAACGCTCCTCGCCCGTCGAGTGATCCGGATCAGGGATCGTGAGCGACAACGGGTCCATGAAGGCAGGAATTGCCTCTCGAAAGGCAACGCCATGCTTCTTGCGATTCGCTTCATCTTTGGCCGGATCCCACTCAAAGGTCGCCCCCATAAGCGGAGTCTATCATCGGTCCCAGACCGACGGCGCACGCTGCGCTCAGCGGCAGACGAGACGCGAAGCGGCTCGGCTGTCCGGCTGCAGCGCCTTGTTATGTGCCCACGTGGCCATTTATTACCAGTACACTGGATTGTCCAGTGCCTTCACGCATGTACAGTGGCCAGGTATTGTTTCTATTGGCTCCTCTGTAAGTGATTGCCCAAGCCATCCTTCCGGTTGCGAAAGCGAGTGCGGAGCTTCGATTGCATTCTGCGAAATATGATGAAACCCAACCTTGGAGTAAAATGTTGGATCACCATACGTGATCACGAATCTTACGCCTCTTTTTTCCATCTCTCGAAGGCCATGCGTGATTAATGCGCGTCCTATTCCCAAGCCTTGATGGTCGGTATGGACTGCAACGGGAGCCAAGATGAACACATCAAAATCATTCTGGTAAGTCAATCGGCTAAAGAAAATGGCGCCAACGATTTTCCCATCATCGTCAGCCACAAAGCCATAAAGATCTCGACTATCGGTGCTGGCCATCATTTCCTTTGCCAGATTGCCGACCAAGGCGCCTTCCTGTTCACTTTCAGACTTTGCGAATACGGAACTAAAAAGAGCTTCTATGTCGAGTGAATCACTAGGCTTCTGGGCTCGGAATTCCATTATTGATCCTTAGCGAACCAAGAGAGGCAGGAGGTTAGAATGGCACATAACGTATCAGGCGTTCAGCGGCGTCGGGCGAGGCTGACGAATCCCTCGACGGCGCTGATCCGCGCCTTGTCACCGCTGGTCGGAGCCCGGCTGGTCTCGATGTCCGCTGGAGCGCCGTAGTTGGACG
>Ga0210123_1000243_pt1 | contig 36296 bp, 32 predicted proteins | sample Muzzi_PWB_D2_FD_185535 | JGI IMG/M metagenome (GOLD analysis project Ga0210123, IMG submission 185535) | Wetland microbial communities from San Francisco Bay, California, USA, that impact long-term carbon sequestration - Muzzi_PWB_D2 (SPAdes) | ecosystem: Environmental > Aquatic > Marine >... | reverse complement strand
CCCCACAGCTTCGGGTACCTGGCGCTCGCCGAGGATCTCCAGTCGATCGCCGACCGCTTTGCCGAGCGCGTGGCCCGGGTGCTGGCCGAGGACGCGGTCCGCGGCGCCTCGGACGACGGCACGCCGCCACGCTACGCCGTGATCGGCCACTCCCTGGGCGGGATCATCACCCGCTGCGCGTCCCCGCGCCTGCCGGACGAGCTCGCCCGCTTTGTCATGTTGACACCCCCCAACCGCCCTCCCGCCGCGGCCCTGGCGCTCGGTAGCAGCTCGCTGTTCGGGTTCTTCGCCGGAGACGCGGGGCGCAAGCTCCGGGAACCGGGCTTCTTCGCCACCCTGCCCCGGCCCGATGCGCCGACTCTGGTGGTCGCCGGCGACCGGGGCCCCTCCTCTCCGCGGCTTCCGTTCCGGGGCGAGCCCAACGACGGCGTCGTGCGCCTCTCCGAGACTGTCCTCCCCGGAGCGCCCCTGGTGGTGGTCCACGGGGCGCACACGTTCGTCATGAACCGGCGGGACGTCTGGAGAGCCGTGCGGCAGTTCTTGGAGACCGAGGAGATCGTGCTGCCGGGCAGTGGCGGGAGGGGTCCGGAGAGGAGGCGTGACGCCCCGGCCTCCGACGAAGCCGGGGCGCCCGAGCAGGCTACAAGGGGGTGCTGACGAGCTCGCGGCACTTCATGAGCATCATGCCCATGTTCACGTCGCCGCCACAGACCACTGTCAGAACCATGGCGGGCTTCGACTTCATGCGGCCAAAGTAGTGCCAGAGGTTCGACGACGACACCAGGATCTCCTGGAAGTAGTGCTCGTCGCTGCTGACGCCACGGGCCTTCTTGAACAGGTTCTCGATGGTCGTGACCATGTCGCCTTCGAACAGCTCCCTGGTGGCCGGCGCCAGAATGTCGATCACCTCCTGGGGGTGACTCTCTACCGTCTTGATCCCCAGTAGCATGCCGCTGCCCATGTCGACCAGGCCCGCGGCCACCGCCTTCGGAACCTGGCTGATTGCGTCCTTGACGATCGTCTCCTCCGACATTTCGACTCTCCTTGTAGGGTTTCTTGAAGCTCCAGGTGGCACCGGGCGACGGCAAGCCCTTCGCCCGGAGTAGTTTTAACCGCCGGTGATCTCGCCGATCAGCCCACGGCCCCGCTCATGACACCGCCTCCCGACCCGCGGCGCCGGTCTCGGATCGTTGCCCGAGAAACTGCCCATAGTGCTCGATGAAGCGTTCCTGAACATCGGCCTGGATGTAGCTCGGGTGGACCCGGCGCAGCTCGAGCCGAGCCTGGGCCGGTGTCCGCCCGAGGGCGACCAGACAACACGCGAGGATCGTCCCGGTGCGACCGATCCCGGCCTTGCAGTGGACGAGGACCGGGAGCCCTTCTTCGATCGCCGCGACGATCGTCTGGCAGAGCCGGTCCGCCGCCCGCGGCGTCGAAGGAATCCCCATGTCCAGGATCGGAAAGTGCAGGCCCTGAATCCCGAACTGCTCGGGCTTCGGATCGAGGGGCTGCTCGGTCAGCGTCACCAGGAGGCGAATCCCGGCGCTCTTGATGAACGCCCAGTCCTCCTCCATCGGGTTCATCAGACCGGGCTGGCCCGACCCGGCGAGCTTGCCCGCGATGATCCACCGAAACTGCGTCACCATGTCGTGGCCCTCACGGCTCAGCTCCCCATCCTGACGAAATGGCGAGTTCTCGGATGCTGCGGACGGTCAAAGAACGGTGGGTTGCTTCCGGCCTCGACGATCGCCCCGTCGCTCAGCAGAACGGCGAACTCCGCCACCGCCCGAGCAACCCCCAGGTGATGGGTCGCCACGATGATCGTCCGCTCGCCGCGGAGCTCGACCAGCCGGCGGACGATCCACTCCTGGCAGCGGGCGTCGAGACCGACCTCCGGCTCGTCGAGGAGGATGTACGGAGCCGTGGCCACGGCCGCCGTCAGCTCGGCCATCCGTACGTGGGCGTAGGACAGACCCTCGAGCGGCAGTCGGAGCACCGGCTCCAGGAACTCGGCCGCCTCCGGCGCCGGCCGCCAGACCTCGTGCAGCACGCGGGCCGCATCGATCACACCGCCGCTCGCCCCATCGAGCAGGGCGGCGAGTGTCGACCTGGGCGGCCTGGGCTTCTGGGGCATCGCCACCGGCGGCACGTCCGGCAGGTGGAGCGACCCGCGAAGCCAAGGCATTGCCGCGTTCAGGGGAGTCGCCCCCAACGCCTTGAGCAGGGTGCTCTTGCCGCTTCCTCCGGGCCCCAGGATCACGCTGATCCGCCCGGCCTCGAAAGTGAACGACACCCCATCGAGCACGACCTTGGAGTCGTACCCCAGGCTCAGGCGCTCGGCCCGGACGGACGGGAGTGCGGAGGGCAACGGCGTTCCTCAGAGGGGTGTGTTGACCAGCTCGCGACACTTCATGATCATCATGCCCATGTTGACGTCGCCGCGGCAGACGACGGTCAGCACGGTCTCCGGCTTCGACCGGACGCGGCCGAAGTAGTGCCAGAGATTCATCGAGGAGATCAGAATCTCCTGGAAGTAGTGCTCGTCACTGTCGACTCCCCGGGCCTTCTTCCAGAGGTTCTCGATCGTGGTGACCAGCTCGCCCTCGAACAGCTCCTTGGTCGCCGGGGCCAGGATGTCGATCACTTCCTGGGGGTGACTCTCGACGGTCTTGATGGTGAGGAGCATGCCGCTCGCCATGTCCACCAGGCCCGCGGCAACCGCCTTCGGCACGTTGCTGATCGAGTCTTTGATCATCGTCTCTTCGGTCATCGGTCGTCTCCTGGCCTCGGGTTGTACCGCTTCGCGATTCGAGAAATCACTGCGGGCTCATTCCATCGTCGACAAGAGCTCGTCCAGCGAGCGAAGCTCGGCGAGCCAAGCGGCGGCGGCACGGGTCACCGGCTCGGCCAGCAGTCCGTCGATGCGGTCGCTCCGCCCTTTGAGGCGCTGCAACCGGCGCAGCAGAGCCGCTGGCACCTCGGCCGGAGGGTTACCGCCCGCGGTCAGCTCGTCGAGCGTGTCGCGGACGATGGCCTGGTCATGCTCCAGCAGCTCGCTCCGGCGATTGATCTGGGCGAGCAGCACGGCGAAACCGTGGAGGTCCTGCCAGAGCCGCAGGCCGGACTCCGCGTCGTAGCCGTCCTCCCCGCGGAGCCACGACCGGAGACGCCCCTGGAGCGAGCGCAGCTCCGCCCGGTCGCCGACGCGGAGGTCGCCGTAGAAGTCCCGGCCGATGAGCTTGGCGATGCTCGCCGCCGCGCTCAGCAGGCGGGCGTGGATCGTGCCGGGAGACGGCGAGCCCTCCCCCTCGATCTCGCGGCGGAACCGCGCGTAGTAGGCCCGCACCACCTGCGCGAGGTGCGCCTCGGTAACGAACCGGAGCCGCGGCTCGATCCCGACGTCATCGGCGATGGCCGTCTCGACCGCCGCCGCCGCCTTGCGCAGCCGGCGAATGCAGCCATCGCACACCGCGAGGACCCGCCAGGGGTCGGACGCCTTGTCGGCGCCACGCAGCTCGGAGACCTTGTTGCGGAGCTCCATGCGCGCCATGAACGCGAGGTCCGCCACGTGGGTGCTCCGATCCCCGTCGCCGACGACCCGATCGATGGTGACGTAGAAGTTGGCCTCCTCAGGCTCATCGTCGCGCGAGCGCCTGCCGCCGGGCGGATCGTAGGCCGCGAGAACCCGGTCGATGGTGTGGAGCCCCCGCTCGACCAGGTCGCGTACCGCGGGGACCAGCTCTTCCCGAATCGATTCGAGGTCGCGCTCTTCGAACGAGCGCACCTCGAGCTGGGCGGCGAGCTCGGCGGCCTCGACCAGGCCGTCGGTCAGCGCTCCGGGGCCCAGGGCTCCTCCTGCGTTCACTCCTGTCTCCACGGTGTCGATCGCCATGGTCATCGGCCCGACCTTCGCCGACTCCCGTTCATTCGGCACCCGCTACCGGGCACCCCGGCGCGGCACAGACGCCTTCATGGGAGTGGTCTTCGCCACCGCTCGCGCGCTCGAAGACCTCGTGGCTCGGCCGGCCGCGCAGAACCCCGTCGAGGCTCCAGCTCGTGATCCGGCCGAAGGCCTCGGAGCCGACGAATCCCTCGAACGCCGCGCGATCGCTCCACTCCGAGAGGATGAGGTAGTCCGCGCCCCCTTCGCAGGCCCGGTAGAGCCGCGTCGAGACGTGATGCAGCTCCTCGGACAGGATCTTCACGACCCCGTCGAAGACCCGTTCGAAGTCCACCTCCCGGCCAGGAACCACGCGGTAATTCATGCCCACGGTGACCATGGTCTACGTTCCTTTTCCAGTCTGTTTGGTCCACGACCGCGCGACGCGCGGTCGGCACGATCCCAGGGGCTCGCTGAGGAGCACCTCCAGCACCGCGGCGATGTCGGCGAGCGGCTTCGGCTTGTTGAGGACGGCATCCACACCCTGCTCCCGTGCCTCGGCCTCGAGGTCGGCGGAGCCGTAGGCGGTCAGCAGCACCAGCTTGGCTTCGGGGTAGCGGTTGCGTAGGACGCCCGCCAACGCGAGGCCGTCATCGCCCCGGGACAGGCGGACATCGATGATCGCCGCCTGGTAGTCGGCGGCTGCGATCAGGGTCTCTGCCTCCTCGACGGTACCCGCCGTGTCGACGACACAGCCGAACGAGCCGAAGTACCGCGCCAGGGCGAAGCGAATCGGTGGCTCGTCGTCGATGATCAAGAGTCTCTGGCTCATCCCGCTCTCTCGCTCCGTGCGGGATAGAGCAAGCCACAAGCCAACGGGGTACTGGAGCGCAAACCTCACCATGCCAATGCGATGAAGCGCATCGACAAATGAGCAAGTTGCTCTATAGGACGGAGCTCGTCCGAGATCTGGACGGAGTGTCTAGGTCTCAGACGTGGTGCCGAGACCGTACCGCTTGAGCTTCTGGTAGAGGGAGCTCCGGGGAACGCCCAACCTCTTCGCGGCCCGGGTGACGCTGCCTTCGACGTCGCTCAGCACCCGCTGGATGTGGCGGATCTCCGACTCCTGGAGGGTCAACGCCAGGGTGGACTCCGCCGAGCCCTCCGCCTCGGGCGACGGATCGAAGTGGAGGTCGTCCGCGTGGATGGTGGAGCCCTCCGCGAACAGATTCGCCCGCTCGAGCACGTTGCGCAGCTCGCGGACGTTCCCCGGCCAATGATGCCGCCGAAGTCGCTCCAGGGCGCAGTCCGTCAGCTCGGGCTCCCGGCCCCGGCGGAGGCGCTTCAACAACACCCGCGCGAGAGCGGGGACGTCTTCGAGGCGCTCGCGCAGGGGCGGAATCATCAGCGGCAGGATGCTGATGCGATAGTAGAGGTCCTGCCTGAACTCGCCCGAGCGGATGCGCTCGAGCAGATCCCAGTGGGTGGCGGCGATCAGCCGGAACGCCACCTCCCGCTCCCGCACCTCCCCCAGCCGGCGGAGCTTGCGCTCCTCGAGCACCTTGAGGAGCTTGGTCTGGACCCGCGGGTCGGCATCGCCGATCTCGTCGAGGAAGATGGTGCCGCCGTCCGCCACCTCGAGCAGGCCCGACTTGCTCTGATGGGCGCCGGTGAAAGCTCCGGCCTTGTAGCCGAACAGCTCGCTCTCGAGCAGGTCGCGGTTGAGGCCGCCGCAATTGAGGTCGACGAACGCCGCCGAGCGGCGCGGGCTGTGGGCGTGGAGCCACCGCGCGAGAATCCCCTTGCCGGACCCCGTCTCGCCGACCAGAAGGACCGGGCTCTCCGACTGAGAGACCTTGCGCGCCCGCGCTTCGAGTGCCCGGATCACCCCGCTGTGGCCGACGAATGGATCCTGCAGCCCGACGACCTCGCCCTCCGAGCTCTCGTCCACGGCCGGAGCCGCGGCCGAGTGCGGCAGCTCCTCGATGAGCGAGACCAGCGTCTCGAGATCCAGCGGCTTGGTGAAGAAGTTGATCGCACCCCGCTTCATCGCCTCGACGGCCAGATCGATCGTCGCATGGGCGGTGAGGACGATCACCTGCGTCCGGGCTCCGGCACGGCGGACGATGTCGAGCAGGTCGAGAGCGTTGCCGTCCGGGAGGCGGTAGTCCAGAACGGCCGCCTCCGGCCACTGGTTGACCAGCACCGCCCTGGCGTCCGCGCACGACGCGGCCTCATTCACGGCGAAGCCCCGCCGTTCGAGCACCTTCCGGATGCCGAAGCGGATCCCCGGCTCGTCGTCGACGACCAGAACCGTCCTGGCACTCACGGGAGAGCCTCCCGGAGCAGGCTACCGCGCGCTGCGGCGATCGATTGGCGGATCAGCATGTCTCGCATCACACGATGAGTCGAGTCGATTCGCGCTTCAACCTTCGATCGACCAGACCGTTCCAGGCGGACAGCGCCAGGTTCTTGGTTACACATGTGATCAACTGCATAATATTGAACCATCATACTGTACCCCGTCGACCCCCCGAACGCCAACACTCAGCGCAAGGGCCGAACCGGTTCGAGGGGTAGACGAACCTCAGCCACCGCTCCGCCCTCCGCCCGATTTCGGAGCCGCAGATCGCCTCCGTGCTCGGACAGAATGCGCTCGACGATCCAGAGGCCGAGCCCGGTCCCCCCGGGGCGCCGGCTGTAGAACGGCTCGAGCACTCGCTCAGCGTCCCCCTCTTCGAAGCCCAGCCCCCGGTCCTCGACCCGGAGAAGCAACGCCTTGCGCTCCTCGTCGATGCCTCCGCCGACGATCACCTGTCCGCCCCGCTCGGAGTGCTGAATCCCGTTCTCGATCAGGTTCTGGAGCACCTGTTGAATCTTCCCCGGGTCGAGGTGGACCGCCGGAAGATCGTCCGGCAGCGCGACCCGCAGCCGGATCCCAGCAGCCTCCGCGCCGGCGGAGCAGGCGGACACGCCGCGCGCCACCACCTGCGAGACCGGCTCGGAGGAGAGCTCGAGGGTCACCGGGCGGCCGTAGTCGAGCAGGTCCTCCATCACGCGGCCCATGCGTTTGAGCTCTCCGCGCAACACCACCATGTACTCCGAAAGGTGTTCGTCGTGGCCGTGCTCCGCATCCAGGGCGTCGACCGTCGCGGAGATCCCGAACAGCGGGTTGCGCACCTCGTGCGCGACCCGTGCCACCAGGGCGCCCATGGCGGACATCTTCTCGCTCCGCCGCAGCGTCTTCTGGAGCCGGTAGAGCTCCGTCACGTCCCGGAAGATCACCACCAGCCAGCGGAGCGCCGACCTGTCGGCGGCGCTCGCCGGCGAGATCGTCACGTGCCAGGTGGCGTCGGTGGCCGCGTCGCGCACCTCGCGGAACAGGGCTTTTTCGTCCGCGCGAACCTCTTCGAGCAGCTCCACCGCGCTCCGCCACGGCTCTCGGTCGTGGATCTCCGACAGGTGCCGGTCGACGGCGCCGGCGAACCCGCCTTCGATCAGCTCCGCCGCCGCCGCGTTGACCCGCCGAATGGTCCCGTCCCAGCGCATGAGGAGCACCGGCACGCCGATGGCGTCGAACGTCTGGGTCCACTCCAGCGCGACGGTCCGCAGCAAACCCTGGAGAGCCGCCCGCTCGCGCTCGCTCTTCTTCTGCCCGCTGACGTCGCGCAGCGTGCCGAAGATCCCCACCAGGCAGCCCTCCGGGTCGAGCTCCGGCCTCATCGACTCCTCCACCCAGTGGATGCGGCCGGTCTTTTGGTTGCGGATCCGATACTGGATGACCGCCGGGGTCCCGGACGACCGGGCCTGGTGGATCGTCTCCTCGAGCGACTCCGCGTCCTCTGGATGGACCAGATCGAACCAGATCCCCGGCTTCGCCGAGAGCTCCGCCGGGGTGAGGCCGACCAGGCGCTCGATCGGAGGGCTCACGAAGCCCGGGTGAGCGTCCACCTCGCCACACCGAAACCAGCCGCGATAGACCACGACGTCGATGCTCGAAAGGATCCGGGTGAGCTCCGCCTCCCGGCGCCGGAGCTCCCGCTCGGTCCGCCGCAGCTCGGTCAGGTCGATGAACGAGACGACGAACTCCTCGACCCGGCCGGCGACCTCGACCACCGCCGCGTTGACCTCGACCGGTAGCGGGCTGCCGTCGACCCGGGTGATGGTCAGCTCGCCCTTCCAGAAACCCCGCTCCCGGGCCGCCGCGACGACCTCATAGACCGGGCCCGGTGCCTGTTCGACGGGCAACGCCTTCTTGCCCAGGAGCTCGCTCTCGTCCTCAGCGCCCATCAGGCGGACGAACGCCGCGTTGACGAAGGTGAACTTCAACTGTGAGTCGACCGTCACGATCGGTGTGATGCACGTCCCTACCGCCTCGTCCAGCAGCTCGAGAGCCTCCCGGGTCTGCCGCCACTCGGTGATGTCCTCGACCGTCCCCTTCATGTGGACCCCGCGACCCTGCGCGTCGCGGACGACCTCGGCCTGCTCGTGGACGACCCGCTGCTCGCCGTTGGGCCTCACGATCCGGTGGTAGATGCTGTACGGCTTGCCCTCCTCCAGGCTGAGGTGAATCTCCTCTTCGACCCGGGCCCGGTCGTCCGGATGGACTCGCTTCAGGAAGCACTCGGCGACGCCGAGGAACTCCTCCGGAGTGATGCCGAAGATCCGGAAGATCGGACCGGTCCACTCGAGCTCGTCGGTCTCGACGTTCCAGTCCCATCGGCCCAAACGGGCCGCACGGTCGTCCTCGGTGGTGCTCAGGGTCGGGTAGAGCCGGCTCGAAGCTCGCTCGCGATCGGGTCGATTCTTGGACAAGATAGATCTCTAGCCTGTGCGATGTCCAAATTGCAAATAGTCCATTAATTTCTCATTCATCGAAGGACGCCGTGTTCGGATCGGGCATCCCCAGGGCCCCACAGTATACGCAGCCCTCCCACCGGGGTTCCCCAGTCCGTCCGAGCGCCGTGACCTGCCGTCCCGTTCCCGCCCGTGATATCCTTCCGCCGCTCTGATCGAATCTTGTGCACCCCCGTGGATGCTCCCCCAACATTCACGTTCGGGACGGCTACCTTCTGGAAACACTGAGTGGGACCGACAGAACACAACCCCACAGGTCCCCGGAACCTGATGGAACGGGCCGCGCGGATCGTCGGCCTGAGCAGCTTCGAGACCCCGACTCTGGAAGCTGTCGAGCGAAGGCGTCTCCAGCTCTGGATGCTGAGCTCGGTCATCCTCATCGCGACGACCGTGGGCTTCGTGCTCTTCGCCTTCCGCGTCGAGCTCGCGCCGCCGCCCTGGCTCACCGGGCGTGTCAGCCAGTTCGGCTTGCTCGGGCTGATCGTCCTGTTCTGCGCCTACGGCATCGAGAAGGAGCTCTACCTGCGGCGGCTCACGGAGCTCCTGGTCCGTGAGCAGGTTCTGACCGCCGCGCTGACCAACCGGCTCCGGGAGGTGAGCACGCTCCTCGAGGCGGGCAAGGCGATCAATCTCGGCCTCGATCTCGACGACGTCCTGTCGACGATCGTCGGCTGCGCCCAGGAGCTCCTCGACGGGCGCGACGCCTCGATCATGCTGACCGCCGGCAACCGGGAGCTGCGGACCGTGTCGACGCGGGGCGAGAGCTCCGCGGTGGGTGCCCGGCTCGCCTTCGGCGAAGGCATTGCCGGACGCGTGGCGACGACCAGAGAGCCCCTGCTGATCAGCGGCGTCGTCGAGCACAACCAGGCCCGCATGGCGGGCCCTCCTCCTCCCGACAGCGCCATGTCGGTCCCCCTGGTTCACCGGGAGAACCTGCTCGGAGTGCTCAACGTCAACGCCAAGCAGGACCGGATCTTCACAGACCACGACCTCCGTGCGCTCACCCTGTTCGGAGAGCAGGCGGCCTCCGCCATCGCCAACGCCCAGCTCTACCAGGCGCAGCGGCTGATGGCCTCCCAGAAGCTCTTCCAGGCGCTCCACGATCCGCTCACCCGCCTGCCCAATCGCGCGCTCTTTCTCGAGCGCGTGACGCGCGCTCTCGGCCGCCAGCGCCGGGGAGACCAGCGGGTGGCGATCCTGCTCCTCGATCTGAACGACTTCAAGCGGATCAACGACAGCCTCGGTCACGCCGCCGGCGACGAGGTGCTCATCGGCTTCGCGGAGCGGGTGCGGAGCTCGCTACGCTCGACCGATACCGTCGCCCGCTTCGCCAGCGACGAGTTCGCCGTGCTCGTCGAGGACGTGCGCAGCCAGGAGGAGGCGGTGGCCGCCGCCGAACGGCTGCTCCGGCTGCTGGAGGCGACCTTCCCGGTGGGTGATCGGGAGGTGCGCCTGACCGGTTGCGTCGGCATCGCCCTGGAGCTCCCGGGAGAGACCAGCCAGGAGGAGTTGCTCCAGAGCGCCGACACGGCGCTCCACGCCGCCAAGAAGAAGGGCAAGGGCCTGATCGTCACCTTCGAGCGGGACATGCACGCCCAGGCGCTCAAGCGCCTCGACCTCGAGAACGAGCTTCGCGGGGCGCTGGAGCGCGGGGAGCTGCTGCTCCACTACCAGCCCATTTGCAGGCTCCACGACCTCCAGCCCATCGGCCTCGAAGCGCTCGTGCGCTGGCAACACCCGGAACGGGGGCTCCTGCCCGCCTCCGCGTTCGTTCCGTTCGCGGAGTCCGCCGGCATCCTCGGCGAGATCGACCGTTGGGTGCTGCTCGAGGCCTGCCGGGTGGCGGGAGAGCTGCCCGCCCCCTGGTCCGGGGGCGAGCTCCAGATCAACGTCAACCTCTCTCCCAGCCGGCTCCACGACCCCTCCCTGGCCGACCACGTGGAGCACATCCTCGCGAGCACGGGACTCGCCCCCTCGCGGCTGACCCTGGAGATCACCGAGGGTGCGGTGCTCGACGACGCCGACATCGCGGCGGTCGAGCTGCAACGGCTCAAGGCTCTGGGCGTGCGCCTCGCGCTCGACGACTTCGGCACCGGCTACTCGTCGCTCAGCTACGTGCGCCGGTTCCCCGTCGACACGGTGAAGATTGACCGCGTATTCATCGACGGCCTCTCCCGCGATCAGGGGACGACCGCCCTGGTCGAGGCCATCGTCAAGCTGGGCCACGGATTGAGTCTCGAGGTGGTCGCCGAGGGGATCGAGCGCCACACCCAGGTCGAGGACCTGCTCGCCCTCGACTGCCACCTGGGCCAGGGCTGGTTGCTGTCGAAGCCGCTCGGAGAGGGTCCGCTGATCGATTTCCTCATCGGCGAAAGCCGGCTGCCCGCCTCGGGCTGAGCCCCCGCGGACGCGCTGCGCGGTCGGCGCCCTACCCGCTCCCGGGTGGCCCCGCCACCGATGCCGGCGCGATCCGTAGCCAGGCGGCGGGCCCCGCGCCGGCTCCGGGCGGTCGCCCCGCCACCAGGGGCACGATGCGCTCCGCGGCTCCCTCCCCCTCCGGCCCGGGGATAGAGCGGCCGAACCGCAACGCCACCGACCGCCCGTCGGGCGTCTCGCCCGCCGCCGACACACGCTCGGCCAGCGCCCTCGCCACGAGGCCGAACGTCATCCGCGCGTTGATCTCGCAGAGGGGATGGAAGCGAACCTCTCCGGCCGCGTCGCGCCAGCGGAACGAGTCGACCCCGAACGGCCCCCGGTAGCCGAGGTCGGCCAGAGCGCGGCCCACCACCTCGACCGCACGCGCGAGGGCGGTGCGCTCCGCGGGGGCCATCGCCTCCGGCGCCCCGCCGCCGGGACCGAGCTCGAGACCGGTGAACGCACCCCTCCGGTCCACCTCCAGACGATGGACGGAGACCACCTCCACGCCGCCGTCGGACCGGACGAGCGCGGTGGCGCCGAAATCCGCCAGGCGCGGCAGCCAGGGCTCGAGGACCAACCCTCCGAAGCGCCTCAACAGGCCCTCGGCGTGCCGGCGAATCTCCGGCCTCGAGACGTCCTCGGGCGACCGGCCGATCAGGCGGTGCCGCCCCGACGCCGCGAGCGGCGCCTTGGCGACCCAGGCGCCCGTGGCCGTCGCCGGGCGGGCCTGCCGCGCCAGAAGCGGGACCCGCCGCTCGAGCTCCTCCACCGAGCCGACCAGGCAGGCCCCTGGAAGCGCCCAGCCCTCCCGGCGCGCGATCTCGAGCGCGAACGACCGGTCGTTGGCCCGCGCCGCCACCTCAGGGACCGCCCGCGGAAGCGCCCACAACAGGCCGGCGACCCCCGGAAGATCTCTCCCCGGAGGCCCCTCGGCCCTGGCGCCCCCAGCTCCCCACTGCTCCCGGAGCGCCTGGACACCCGAAGTCTCCCCCCAGGCCAGAACTCCGCCTCTCCTCCCCCGGCCCCCGGTGAGCCCGCGCCACGAGCCGGAGACCAGGCGAGGCACCGGCAGTCCGGCCACCGGAGCCAGGCAGGAAGGGTCGACCGGCTCCGCCGTCCACAGAAGATCGTCCGGCCCCGCGAAGGCCCGCAGCAGCGTGCCGGCGACCGCCGCGGTCGCCCGCGCCGGTGCGGAGAGCGTCCGCGGCCTGGCGCCCCCCCGCCGGCCGGCGGCGGCCCACTCCTCCTCACAGCCCAGATTGCCGACCAGCAGCCACTCCGGGCCGTTCGACCGATCCACTCGCCCTCACTCCTCCTCGGCTTCGAGCAGGCGAATGAACTCGGGGTCGAGGCCGGCCGCGACCCGTCCCTCCGGGTAGAAGTGGGCGCCCTTCGCCTTGAGCGGCCTGAGCGGCCAGGTGAGGTTGGCGCGGAAGGCCTCCCACATCGATTGGTGCTCCGGCTTGAAGCGCCCCAGCCAGGTCCAGCCGAAGCGCACGTGCTCCACCTCGTCGTCGTGGATGCGATCGATGACCGACGCGAGCTTGGCGTCGCCGGCGTCGCGGGCGGCGGCGGCGTAGTCGACCGTGTGGTCCAGGTTAGCGTTCTCGAAGGTCAGCGACATGGCGCAGACGAACGCGGCCGGCGAGTCGATGTGCTCCACCTTGCCCCAGAAGTAGCCGCTCACCGGCACCTCGCCGAAGGGCAGGCCCAGGGCCTCCGAGCGGGCGATGTACATGCGCGTGTGGCGCTGCTCGTCGTCCAGAATGCCCGCCAGGCCTCTCCGGAGCTCGGGCGGCGCGTCCGGGAACGCCAGGAGCGCCCAGGCGAAGAGCTCCGCCGCCTGGAGCTCGTGGTTGGCGAACGCGTGGACGATCCGGGCCCGCTGGGGAAGATCGGCCATGCCGTCGATCGACGGCACCTTCACCTCCCGGCCGGGCACGATCGCGAGGTTCGGCGGACGCCCGGGCGTCATCACCCGGAGCGGCTCCCCGGGCTCTCGGTCGGTCAAGGCCTCGGGGCCGTCCGGTGCCGGAGTGATCTTGTCCTCGAGCCGGGTGGAGGTGACCACCCGGAGGGCGAGCTCGCGCATCTCCATGGGCCGATCTTAGCCCGCCCAGGTCCGGCCGGCACGGGCGGTATACTGACCTCAGCATGTCCGAACGGCCGACCGGTGGACGGTGGGCCCGCCGCCTCGGGCGCCGGGCCCGGGTGGCCGGCATCTTGGCGCTGGCCCCGCTCCTGCTGTGCCCCGCCGCCGGCTTCGGCACGGACCCGTCGGGGCCGCCTCCTGGCCCGACGCACGACACCACGGTCGGCGCGCGGTCGCCCCTGGTGCTCGTCCCTCCCCTCGAGAGGTCCCGCCGCCTCCGGATCCACGCCCTCGCCGCCGACCCGGACATCGACCGCGTGGTCTTCTTCCTCGACGGCCGGGAGGTGGCGAACGACGCCCGACGCCCCTACCGCGCAACCGTCGACCTCGGGCGTGACGTCGACTCCGAGCGGGTGCTCCGGGCGGTGGCCTACGACCGGACCGGCGCGCTCGTGGCGGAAGACTCGCTGTCGCTGGAGGCCGACGGTGCGGCCCGGCCGGGTGAGCGCTTCGACGTGTCGATCCTCAGCCTCGAAGGCGACCCCGGTCCCCGCTTCGCTGAGGGCACCGTGGAGCTTCGAGCCCGGGTGGTGGTCCCGGAGAACACCCACCTCGACCAGGTGGAGGTGTTCCACAACGACCGTCTGGCCGCGCGGCTCACCGGAACGGGCCGGGACCAGGTCATCCGGGCCCCCCTCGACCTCAGCGGCGCCGGACCCGACGACTACCTCCGCGTGGTCGCCCGACTCGATGACGGCCGCACGCTCGAGGACGCCTGTCCGGTTGCCTCGGCCGGTGCCGCCGCGCGCCTCGACGTCTGCCTGATCGATCTGTTCGCGGTGGTCAGCAACCGCTGGGGCGACCCGATCCCCGGCCTCGCGGCGGAGGACTTTCACATCCGCATGGGAGACCGGGAGATGGCGGTGACCGATTTCCGCGAGGCCCACCAGGTGCCGCTCGCCCTCGGGCTCCTGGTCGACTCTTCGGAGAGCATGACGCTCATCATGGAGGGGACCAAGGAGGCCGGCAAGCGCTTCCTCGAGCGCACCCTGGTGACCGGAGACGAGGCCTTCCTGATCGACGTCGACACCGTGCCACGACTCGTGCGGGAGATGAGCCCGTCCCCGGGAGAGCTCACCGAGGCCTTCGACGACCTCGAGCCGGGCGGAACGACCGCGCTCTACGACGCGATCCTCATGGGGCTGCTCCGGCTCGAACGCCACCAGGGCCGGCGGGCGCTCGTCGTGCTGACCGACGGCCAGGACGTGGGAAGCGATTTCGGACCGGAGCTGTGCCGGCGCCACGCCGAGCACGCCGGCGTGCCGATCTACGTGCTCGCCATGAACGGGCTACCGGAAGAGAGCTCCACGGTCGGCCGGAACCTCCGCCTCGAAGCCCTTGCCCGACGCACCGGGGGCCGGGTCTTCTGGGTGAGCAGCGTCGACGGCATCGACCGGACCTACACCGAAATCGACCGGGCTTACGCCGAGATCGACCGCGCGTACGCCGAGATCGCGGAAGAGCTCCGGAGCCAGTACGTGCTCGGCATCGGCTCCGACCGCCTCCTCTCGGAGGAGGAGCTGACGGCGATCGACGTCCAGGTGGACCGGCCCGGCACCAGGGTCCGGGCGACGCGCAAGCTCGCCCGCGACTAGCCTGGACTATTCATGAGGCGCCGTAGCGAGAGCCGCAAGTGTGTGTGAGATCAGGGCGCACGTAGCGATGCGCGACGCAGGCGTACTCGGCAGTCCGTTGAGGAGCAAAGAGCGAGTACGCCCTGAGATTGCATGCAATTGCGGCTCGCAGTAGGTGACTCATGAATAGTCCAGGCTAGGGATTCCGCCCCCTCAGCTCTCGAGCGAGCCCGGGATCGCTGCCACCAGGGCCCGGATCTCGTCGCGCACCCGGCGGTAGACGGCGAGCGCCTCCTCCTCCGTCGCGGCGCCCTGGGCCAGGTGGGGCGGGTCGTCGAACCCCCGGTGAACCACCCGCGCGTTGCCGGGGAAGAGCGGGCAGCTCTCCCGCGCCGAGTCGCAGACGGTCACTACCCAGTCGAACGGGATCTTCAGCAGCTCGTTCACGTGTCGCGAGGCCTGCCCAGAGATGTCCACTCCCGCCTCGGACATCACCCGCACCGCCCGCGGGTCGAGGCCCTTCGGGCGCACGCCGGCAGAGTAGGCCCGCACCGCTTCGCCGAGGAGGTGGCACGCCCAGCCCTCGGCCATCTGACTGCGGCAGGAGTTTCCTGTGCACAGGAAGAGGATGGTCAACGGCTCGGGCATCGCAGGGGCTCTCTTTCTCCTCGGGATGGCTCTGGCGCATGGATCGTACCCCAGGAGTGCGGTACCCTTTGACCACTCCCACGACCACCGCACCGAAGAATTCCCCCAGAGGAGGTAGTCCCCATGCGTCAAGTCTGTGTTCTCGGAGGAGGAAGAGTCGGCTCGCTCATGGCTCTCGACCTGTCCCGCTCGGAGGGCTTCCAGGTCCGCGTCGCGGACATCTCGGAGGCCAACCTCGACCGGCTCCGCACGAGCGCCGTCGAGCCGGTCCGGGCCGATCTGTCGGACCCCGCGGAGGTCCGCCGCGTCATCGCCGACGCCGACCTGGTGATCGGCGCCGTGCCCAGCTTCATGGGGTACGAGACCCTGAAGACCGCGCTCGACAAGGGCAAGCAGGTCGTCGACATCTCGTTCTTCGACGAGGACCCCTTCAGCCTCGACGAGCTCGCCCGGGAGCGCGGCGTGACCGCGATCATCGATTGCGGAATCGCCCCCGGCACCGGCAACCTCATCCTCGGCCATCTGATCGGCCGCCTCGACCGGGTGGAACGCTACCGCTGCTACGTCGGCGGCCTACCCAACCACCGTCTGTGGCCGTGGGAGTACAAAGCCCCGTTCTGCCCCAACGACGTGATCGAGGAGTACACCCGCTCGACACGCCTCAAGGAGCGAGGAGAGATCGTCGTCCGCCCCGCCCTCTCCGAGCCCGAGCTCGTCGACCTGCCGGGCGTCGGCACCCTGGAGGCGTTCAACACGGACGGTCTGCGCACCCTGCTCGAGACCGTCGACGTGCCCTGGATGCAGGAGAAGACCATGCGCTACCCGGGCCACATCGACCGCATTCGGGCGCTCCGCGAGACCGGCTTCTTCGGCGAGGAGCCGATCGAGGTCCCCGGACCGGACGGTCCGGTGCTGGTCGTCCCCCGGGCCTTCACCTCGACCCTCCTGTTCGACGCCTGGCGCCTCGACCCCGACGGCGGTCGCGAGGAGGACGACCTGGTGGTTCAGAAGGTGATGGTCGACGGCGAGAAGGACGGCAAGGCCGTCCGCCACGTCTTCCACCTGCTCGACCGCCGGAACCCGGAGACCGGCGACTCGGCCATGTCCCGGACAACCGGCTTTACCGCAACGGCCGCGGCGCGGGCGCTCATGGCCGGACTCTGGGACCGTCCGGGCATCGTGCCGCCGGAGGTCCTGGGCCAGAACGAGGCCTGTTACCGCGCCATCTTCGCGGACCTCGAAGCCCGCGGCGTGCGCTTCCGGGAACACGTCGAAATCCCCTGAGGCCGCGGGCATTCACCGGCGAATGGACTGCTAGCCTGGACTATTCATGAGGCGCCGTAGCGAGAGCCGCAAGTGTGTGTGAGATCAGGGCGCACGTAGCGATGCGCGACGCAGGCGTACTCGGCAGTCCGTTGAGGAGCAAAGAGCGAGTACGCCCTGAGATTGCATGCAATTGCGGCTCGCAGTAGGTGACTCATGAATAGTCCAGGCTAGGAGCCTGCGCGGCAGAACCGCGCGGCCGCGTTGCGAGCGCCGCAGGTCTGGATGCAAGGCGTTCGCGACGCAGGCGATGCGGTGCCATCGTTGAGGAGCGACAACGCAGCAGACGGACCTGCGCCGTCGCAACCCTCTGGGCGCACGGGGGTTGCGGGCGTCTTCTTCGTTCCCCCTCCTCGACGATGGCTCGGCATCGCCTGTGTCGCGGCGCCTCGTATCTGGCGGGCACCCACCGAAGGCGGGTCGGGCGCTCGCAACGCGACCCTGGATTTCTGCCGCGCAGGCTCCTAGACTCGACTCCGGTCCGGCAGCCGGACCTGCGACCCGTCACAGCATCGAGCCACAGCATCGCAGACGACCCGAGGAGAGAGCCCATGAGTCGTACCTTCAAGATCGTGACCGTCGTCGGCACGTCTTCCGAATCGATCGAAGCGGCCATTCAGAACGCGGTCAAGGACGCCGGCGGCAGCTTGCGCAACCTCGGCTGGTTCGAGGTCAAGGAGATCCGGGGCCGGATCGAAGGCAACGGCGTCTACGAGCACCAGGTGAAGGTCGACATCGGGTTCAAGATCGAGCGTGAGTGACGAAACACCCCCTTGCGCCCCCTCGGACGACGCGCCCTCGCCGTCCGAGCTGGAAGCCGCCGACCTGGCCGCCGCCGCCGGAACGGACCCCATCGCCGAGTTTCAGCAAGCGCTCGACCGCGCCCGGCGAAGCGAACGGGGCGACCCCACCGCGGTCACCCTGGCCACCGCCACGCCGGACGGGCGCCCCTCGTGCCGAGTGGTGCTGCTCAAGCAGGTGGACGAGCGCGGCTTCGTCTTCTTCACCAACTACGGCAGCCGCAAGGCGCGGCAGCTCGAAGAGAACCCCTGGGCAGCGCTGACCGCGTACTGGAAGTCGCTCGACATGCAGATCCGGGTCGAGGGGCGGGTGGAGCGGGTCTCGGACGAGGAGTCCGACGCCTACTTCGCCTCCCGCCCGCGGGCGAGCCAGCTCGGCGCCTGGGTCTCGCGCCAGAGTGAACCCCTCGACACCCGCGCCCGGCTGGTGGGCCGATACCTGAAGCTCCAGGCCCGCTTCGCCGCCAAGCCGGTTCCCCGCCCCGAGTTCTGGGGTGGCTACCGGATCGTCCCGGACCGGATCGAGCTCTGGTGGAACCAGCTCCACCGCCTCCACGACCGGCTGCTCTACAGGCGGAGCGCCGAGGGCTGGGTCAAGGAACGGCTCTACCCCTAGCCCGAAGTTCAGGGCTGGCGCGCCCCGGCTCCCCAGCCTCCCCCTCCAAGGCTGACGATCTCGGCGAAGCTCTGCTCGAGCGGCGCCAGATCGTCGGCCGCCACCCCGCCCCGGGTCCGGGCAAGGATCGACTCCAGCTCCCGGTCCACGGAGTCGGCCACCACCTCCATGACCGGGGGATCTTCAACCGCTGCCTCGGCACCCTCGGCAGCCATCCGATCGAGGAAGCGCCGGTCTCCCGACGCTGCGGCCAACCGCCCCGCTTCAGCCCAAAGGCCAAAGCGGAAGCTCGGCTCGTCGATCCAGCCGAGGAGCAGGGACTCCAACTCTTCCCAGTCCCGCGCCAACACCGCGGACGCCTCGCCGCTGAACAGACGCGTCTCCAGATCGTCGAATGACTCCTCGAGAAGCTCTGAGGCGACGGACTCCTCACGCAAGAGCTGGACGATGTTGTCGATCAGGCTGTTGAACAAGGGCACGTCCCCTTTCCGCAGCGCAAGGGACAAGTCCAGGCTCAGCACCCCGAGCTGGAAGGACGTCGTGGGGTCCGCCCGCTCGAAGCCCTGCAGGTCTTCTCCGCCCGGCGGTCGCTCTGCGCCCCCGCCTCCGCGACGGACCGGCCAGCCGTGCGCTGCCTGAGCGTTCGCAAGGTTGGCCACTCGGCTCTCCGACAGATCGGACAGGTCGAGCGACGCCACCGCATTCCGGGACGACCCCTTCGCCAGGGCGTGCCAGGGCCCGAGCAACCACGGAAGGAGCAGGGACACACCAAAGGCGACGACCAGCGCCGCGGCCAGCGGTCCGGCGAAGCGGACCAGACGCCTCCATGGCCCACGCCGGACGACCGGTTGGGCGCTCGGCTCTTCGGACCCCGTCTCCTCTTCGTCGTCTTCCTCGAGCAGGCGCACCGTCTCCGAGAACACCTCGTAGCAGTCGGGACAACGGCTCAGGTGCTCTGCGATCCGTTGGCGCTCCTCCTTCGGCAACGCCCGGTCGATGTACGCCGCGAGCTCTTCGGGATCTGGGCAGACTTCTACGGATCGGTCGATCATAGATGGATTGCCATTCATCAGGACCTCTGCCCATGAGACGGACGCGGCGCGCCGGTTTCCAGGGCCAGGTCCCCGTAGTCTACGCGCAGCTCGAGCCGGTTCCATCCGAGGAGCTCGGTCACCGTCTCGGCAGCGACTCCGCGCTGCTCGAGACCGGCGCGCAGTGCGGAGAGACACCGCTCGATCCGTCGATAGAGCGGCTTCTGGTCCAACCCCAGAGTGCGGGCGATGGTGGCCACGGTGAGACCGTCCTCGAAGCGCATCTTGAGGATCAAACGGTCCTCCGGGTCGAGGCCGCGGAGCGCCCCGCCCAGGCCCTCCTCGGTACGCTCCGCCGCCGCCCAGCGCTCTTCGTCGCGCACTCTGGCATCGACCCCGCCGTCCTCGGCCAGCTCGGCCAGCTCGGCCAGGGTGCCCAGTGCCCCCTCCCCGACCGTTCGCCTGGGCATGCGGGGCGGCAGCTCTCCGGCGAGCTCGGCGAGCTCGGCGATCGACGCGCTGACACCATGGTTGCGCCGGAGGATCTCGGCCGCCTCGTCGAAGCTGAGGCCGTCCCGGTAGAGCAGGGTTTCGAGCCGCACCGCGTCGACCCCCAGCCGCTTGGCCTTGGCCGACGGCCGCCACTTGCCCCACTTGGCGATCCGGTAGTCCCGGAACAGGTTCTGGAGAACCGTCACCAGGAAGGTCTTGAGGCTGCTCCGGCCGCGGAACTTGCCGAGGATTGCGCAGTCGTCTTCCAGCAGCTTGACCCGCGCCCAGGACGAGAAGTCTTCCGCCTCGTCCGCGGAAAGGCACCGCCTCGCCGCCACACGCCGGAGCAACCCCTCGATCAAGTCGAGATGGGCCTCGTAGGGGCTCCGTTCGTGCGTCGAGGTGTCGATCTCGTGCTCCTCTTTGGCCGGGCCAGAGCTTCTCCCGGGGGCGTCCGCCCACCACCACAGCCGCGCGCACCGAGACCGAGCGCGTTGCGCTCGAACCACTTCCACGAAACTCGGTGAAGACCCCGGCACGGCACGACCGCGGCCCGATTGTACCGTCACGTAGCCGCTTACTCGATTCAAGTGGTGTATGCGGGCGTACAGTCGCACCTCATCGTCCGGAACGCTGCACTCACTGGCGGAGCGGACGCCCCGGGAATCGACCAGCCGCCGCCGACCCACCGACCACGTGCTCGGGAGCCACACCGAGGCGCTACAATCGGCCCGCCATGACCGACCAACGACACGAAACCGCCACTCTCGGCGGCGGCTGCTTCTGGTGCCTCGAAGCGGTGTACCTGGAGGTGCCCGGAGTGGACCGGGTGGTCTCCGGGTACGCCGGTGGGGAGATCGAGAACCCGACCTATCACCAGGTCTGCTCCGGGGCGACGGGTCACGCCGAGGTGGTCCAGGTCTCCTTCGACCCGGAGGAGATCTCCTACCGCCGCATCCTGGAGATCTTCTTCACCATCCACGACCCGACCCAGCTCGACCGCCAGGGCGCCGACATGGGCACCCAGTACCGGTCGATCATCTTCACCCACTCGGACGAGCAACGCCGGACCGCCGCCGAGGTGATCGCCGAGATCGGCCCCCTCTTCTCCTCGCCCATCGTCACCCGGGTCGAGGAGCTCCCGACCTTCTACCCGGCCGAGGACTATCACCAGGACTACTACCGGCAGCACCAGTCCCAGGCCTACTGCCAGGTGGTGATCGACCCGAAGCTGGCGAAGTACCGGGCGAAGTTCAGGTAGCTGGTCCGCCGACCTGGGTCCCCCCTGCAACCCCCCGTCCGCCTTCTCTCCCCCCGGACGCCGCCAAATCGGCTACGATCCCCGGCCATGGCTACCGTGACTCTGCGTCCCGGCCGGGACGCCTCTCTCCTCCGCCGCCACCCCTGGGTCTTTTCCGGGGCGATCGCCTCCATCGATGGCTCGGCCGAGCCGGGCGACACCGTCGACGTGTGCTCGGCCGACGGCCGGTTCGTCGGCCGCGGCGCCTGGTCTCCCAGCTCGCAGATCCGGATCCGCATGTGGACCTTCGATGCGGACGAGGAGGTGGGCCCCGACCTCCTCCGCGCACGCATCGAGCGGGCCCTCGCCTGCCGCCTGCCGGCCAGTGAAGAGCCTGCCGGCCGGCGCCTCGTCCATGCCGAGTCGGACGGCCTTCCCGGCGTCATCGTCGACCGCTACGGCGACTTCCTGGTCTGCCAGCTCCTGTCGGTGGGCGCCGAGCGCTGGCGAGAGGAGATCGTCGACGCGCTCCGCGAGACGGTCGCGCCGGCCGGCATCTGGGAGCGCTCGGACGCCGAGGTGCGCTCCAAAGAGAGCCTTCCCGAGCGGACCGGCCTCCTCTGGGGCGACGAGCCCCCGGAGCTGCTGGAGATCGTCGAGGGGCCGTGCCGCCACCTGGTCGACCCGCGCAAGGGCCACAAGACCGGTTTCTACCTCGATCAGCGGCGCAACCGGGCCGAGCTGGCCGAGCTCGTCGCCGCCGGCGCCCTGCCGTCCGGCACCTCTGGAGCGCGGGTGCTCAACTGCTTCTCCTACTCGGGCGCCTTCGGCCACGCCGTGCTCGCGGCCGGAGGCGGTGCTGGCGGGAACCAGGGAGCGGTGGAACGCGTGACCCACGTCGAATCGTCGGCGGATGCCCTGGAGCTCCTCGAGCGGACCGCCCGGCTCAACGACTTCGACCCGGACGCGGTCGAGACGGTCGAGGGCAACGTCTTCTCGGTGCTGCGAGCCTTCCGGGCCGAGGAGCGGCAGTTCGACCTCGTGATCCTCGACCCGCCCAAGTTCGCCGACTCCCGGCGCCGGCTCGACGCCGCCGCCCGTGGCTACAAAGACATCAACCTGCTGGCCTTCCAGCTCCTCGCCCCGGGCGGGCTGCTCGCGACCTTCTCCTGCTCGGGAGCCCTCCAGCCGGACCTCTTCCAGAAGATCGTCGCCGACGCCTCCCTCGACGCCGGCCGCGACGCACGGATCCTCCGCCACCTCGCCCAGGCCGACGACCACCCGGTGGGCCTCTCCTTCCCCGAGGGGCGGTATCTGAAGGGGATGATCTGTCGTTGATCCCCCACCGGACTCCTCGATCTCCCTCCAAACCCCTCGGTTCCCATCCGCCTACACCGCGTCACACCTTGCTCGCACGAAGCGCATGAAGCGGCCGGACCTGTGCCGGCCGATCGGTGACGCCACGAGCTCGTCCCGACTCCCGACGAACTAGGGTCGCTCGCTTCGCTCGCACTTCGGCCGGCACAGGTCCGGCCGCTTCATGCAAGCTTCACCCACGTAGGCTCTATCGCCTCTCGCGTCACCGGCTGCGACGTTGCCTGGGAGCGGGTGTCTCGGAGCCGGCGGCTTGGTTGCCCTGCTCCCAGCGACCTTTGGAGGGATGTCCAGGGGAGGACCGGGGGCTCACGGTCGCAGGTGTCGGCGCCCGCGGGCCCTCTACACCGGTGACAGGGCAACACCAACACCACCTGCCCGCGAGGCGCTGGCAGGCGGAGCCCCACGGCCAGAGTCCCACCAGGCGGAGCCATGCCGGAGACCGTGAGCCCCCGGTCCGCCCCGGGTGCCACGGCATCCTGACCGAGCCCTCGACCGAACGCCCCGACCCCGGACCCGGACCCTGGCAATACCTTCCCACGCCGTACCGGCCCACACCCCCACCCCACTCACGCATTCGCAGGAAGAGTAAATAGCCTCCACGAACGCAACCTTGCCTCCGTATAGGGGTATAGCACCTCGGAGGAGACACCCTGTGACCACGCCGTACCCCACGCCCAGGCTCCGCCTCGCACCGCTCGCCACCGCCCTCGCCCTCGCCGCCATCCTCTCCCCGACCCTCGCCGGGCCGCTCGGCGCCCAGGAGACCGCGCCGGCCGGAGAGGAAGCGCCGACCCTCCTGAAACGCCAGTTCGAGATTCACCGCGCAACCTCAGAGGTCAAAGTCGACGGCACGCTCGACGAGCAGGCGTGGGCGGACGCGCTGAGCTTCGACCTCCCCTACGAATGGAACCCGGGGGACAACGTCGCGCCGCCAGTCGAGACCGAGTTCCTGGCGACCTACGACGACCGCAACGTCTACGTCGCCTGGCGCGCCTTCGACCCGGAACCGGACCAGATTCGCGCCCACATCATGGACCGCGACTCGGTCGACACCTTCGTCCAGGACGACCACGTGGTGCTGATCCTCGACACGTTCAACGATGAGCGCCGCGGCTTCCAGTTCCGCATCAACCCGCTCGGCGTCCAGATGGACGCGATCCTCAGCGAGTCCGAGGGGATCGAGGACTTCTCCTTCGACATGATCTGGGACTCGGCGGGCCGCGTGACCGACGACGGCTACGTCATCGAGGTGGCGATCCCCTTGAACCAGCTACGATTCCCGCGCACCACGGGAACCCAGACCTGGGGCTTCGACGTCGGCCGCTCCTACCCACGGAGCGTCCGCCACCGGATCTCCGCCGCGCCCCGGCTCCGGGGACTGACCTGCAATCTCTGCCAGGTGAACAAGGTCACCGGCTTCGAGAACGTCCAACCGGGGCGGAACCTCGAGATCACCCCCACCCTCACCTCCACCCGCACCGATCAGATCTCGAGCTTCCCCGACGGTGACCTCGAAGCCGGCGACGAGGACTTCGAGCCCGGCGTCACGGCCCGCTGGGGCATCACCCCGGGAATCAGCCTGAGTGGCACGCTCAACCCCGACTTCTCCCAGGTGGAGGCGGACGCGGCCCAGCTCGAGGTCAACGAACGCTTCGCCCTCTTCTTCCCGGAGAAACGCCCCTTCTTCCTCGAAGGGATCGATTTCTTCTCGACCCCCATCCAGGCGGTCTTCAGCCGCACGGTCGTCAACCCGGACTGGGGAGCCAAGGTCTCCGGCAAAAAGGGCCCGCACGCCTTCGGCGTCTTCGTCACCGAGGACGAGGTCAACTCCGTCCTCGTGCCGACCAACCAGCAGAGCTTCTCCACCGCCCTGCCGGGCACCGTCACCAGCTCGGTGATGCGCTACCGCCACGACGTGGGCAAGACGTCGACGGTCGGCGGCCTGTACGCCGGGCGCGAGGGGGACGGCTACCACAACCGGGTGTACGGCCTCGACACGTTCATCCGCTTCGACGACGCGAACACGCTCCGGGCCCAGGTGCTCCAGTCGGACACCCGGTACCCGAGCACCATGGACGAGGCGCTCCGGGCGTCGCTCGACGAGTCGACCGGCGAGGCCTACTTCATCGACTTCGACCACTCCACCCGCAACTGGTTCTGGTCCGCGGCGTACACCGACCGCGCCCCCTCCTTCCGTGCCGACAGCGGCTTCGTGCCCCGGGTCGACATCCGACAGGCCGAGGCGATCGGGCAGCGGACGTTCTGGGGCGAAGAGGGCGACTGGTACACGCGGACCCAGGCCGGCGTCTACGTCCGCCGGGTGGACGATCACTCCGGCACCCTGACCGACGAGACCGTCAACGCCTACTTCAACTTCAGCGGTCCCTACCAGTCGTTCGCCGAGGTGGCGCTCCAGCAGGACGAGAGGTTCTTCGAAGGCAGGCGCTACGAGGGTCTGGTGACCAGCCAGCTCTACGCCGAGGCCCAGCCGAACGGCATGGTCAAGGGGGAGATCTTCGTCAACGTGGGAGAGACGGTCGATTTCCAGAACAACCAGCCGGCCGACCTGCTCCAGATCTCGCCAGCGGTCGAGGTCAAGCTCGGACGCCACGTCAACCTGAGCCTGGACCACACGCTCCGGCGCCTGGACGTGGAGGGCGGCGAGCTGTTCGAGGCGAACCTCACGGAGCTCCGGGCAATCTACAACCTGAACGTGCGGACCTTCGTGCGGGTGATCTTCCAGTACCTCGATCTCCAGCAGGACCCGTCGCTCTTCCTCTCACCGGTGGAGCCGGAGGTCCAGGACCTCTTCACCCAGCTCCTCTTCTCCTACAAGGTGAACCCGCAGACGGTGGTGTTCGTGGGCTACACGGACTCGCGGCTCGGCCTGCAGGACATCTCACTCACCCAGACAGACCGGACCTTCTTCGTCAAGCTGGGGTACGCCTGGACGTTGTGACCAGACTACCCTCCAATCCCCTCGATCCCCTTCCTCCCTCACGGGAGGCAGGGGACGCCACCGCCCGACCCTTCGCTGCGTGGCGCTGGGGTGCCCTTCACTGCGAGCCCTTCGATCTCTACCCTTCCCCAGCCGAAATCGCCGGCAGGGTCCGGGGCCGGGGCGTTCGGGCGACGGGTGCTCAGCGGGCGCGCTCACGAGCACGTCCCGGAGTCCGGCCCTGGGAAACGCGCCCGATGGGCAGGCGAGGCCGACGCGCCGAAGTCCCAGCAGCCGAGCCGGCCCTAGCCCGAACGCCCCGGACCCGGACCCTGACATCACGCACCAGACCCTGCCGCGGTGCGCTCGAGCGCACCCTACTCCCGCGGCGTGACGTTCTTGACCTCGCGAACCTCCGCCTGCTCGCTCTCGGTGACAGGAGCGTCCTTGCGCAGCGAGCCGAGGAGCACCGTCAGCAGGCCGAAGAGGATCTCGTCGGCGAACGGCACCGGGTCCGGGAAGATCAGGTCGATCAGAAAGAGGGCCAGTACCGCCCAGAAGAGCTGAGGGAACCTGAGACGCCCCGCGACCTTCTCGACGAGTTGGGTGATCAGAGAGGGCATGGGTAGACCTTACACGATCTCCCCGAGGTGACGCCGCGAGCTCAGTCCCCCTCCACCAGCAGCCCGAGCAGGTCCGACGTCGTGATGATGCCCACGGCCCGCCCCTCCTCGATCACCAGCAGCCGGTGGATGTGGTTGTTGAGCATCGCCGTCGCCACCTCGGAGACGGTGGCGTCCTCGGGCAGGGAGTGGACCTCGGGGTTCATGATCTCCCCCACCAAAACCTCGCCGAGCTCGTCCTCGAGCTCCAGGTCCTCCCGCGCCTCTTCGGGCAGCCGCACCTCCCAGCCCTGGGCGAAGAAGTCGGTCGCCCCCGAGCCCTCCTCCTCCTCTTCCTCCCCCGCGGCCATGTCCGCGATGTCGACCACCGACACCACGCCCACCAGCCGTCCTCCTTGGTTGACCACCGGGGCGCCGGTGATCTCGTTGGCCATCAGAAACGACGCCAGCTCCCGCAGAGTCATGTCCTCGCGGACGGTGAGCACCTCGGGGTTCATCAGGTCGGCGGCGGTGATCGGTCGCATGGTCGGCTCCTCCGGTCTCGGCGCTCCGGGTCGAAAGGAGCGGAGGCCCTTCGTACCATAAACCCGGAACCCAGAGAAGACCGTCGTGGGCACAAAAGCCCGCGGAGGGCAGGATCAGTCCCCGGAGATGACGTCGACCGTCGGATTCTGGAACCGACGGAGCAGAATCACCGCCACTACGATGGCCACGGTCATCACCGTCAACAGCCCGAGCTCGATCATCCCCATGCGGAACTCCTCCGGGTTGACCTCTCCCAGGTGCCAGGCCTCGGCGGTGATCACCAGGATGCGCCGGACCCCGGCGATCAGGCCGACGATCAGGAAGGGCTCCGGGATGAGACTATGGGTGCGCAACGACGCACGCACCGTGTAGAGGATCTCGACCAGCATCAGCACCAAGAGCAGCCGGTCGAGCATGAAGAGCGCCGCCTCGCCGGCGCCCTCGTCGCCCAGGTCGACCGCGAACTGCCAGGAGGCATTGCCGAGAAGGGCCACGGCGGCGACCACGAGAAGCACGGCGGTGATCAGGTAGACGACGGTCTCAGCGCCGGTCAACCAGCGGTCGGTGCGGCTCTGGCGGCCCTGTTCTGGCTTGAAGTCGGCGCCTCGGCCGGTGCCAGGGGGATGTCCAGATGTCATGGGAGCCTCCCAATTCGGTTGCTCGAGAGCAATCCGGTCCGGGGAGCGCGCACGAACAGTGTACCGCAGCCCGGCGGCCGTCCGGCCCGGGCTACTCACCCCCACAGCCAACTGGAGGAGCCCAGATCATGAGCCCTGACGCCAAGCTGAACGAGCAGCAGACCCGGTGGTGCGAAGAGAGCCGCTGGGACTTTTCCGACCTCTCCGCCCTGTTCCTCAACTGCACTTTGAAGCCCTCCCCCGAGCTCTCCCACACCGAAGGGTTGATCGCCGTCTCGAAAGCGATCCTCGAGACCAACGGCGTCGCCGTCGAGGTGATCCGCCCCGTCGATCATGAGATTCCCCCGGGCGTCTACCCCGACATGACCGAGCGCGGTGCCGCCCGCGACGACTGGCCCCAGATCCAGGCCAAGGTGATGGCCGCCGACATCCTGGTGATCGGCTCCCCCATCTGGCTCGGTGACAAGTCCTCCGTCTGCACGCGGGTGATCGAGCGCCTCTACTCGACCTCCGGCCAGCTCAACGAGCACGGCCAGTACGCCTACTACGGGCGGGTCGGCGGGTGCCTCATCACGGGCAACGAGGACGGCGTCAAGCACTGCTCCATGAGCATCCTTTACTCTCTCCAGCACCTGGGCTACGTCATCCCGCCCCAGGCGGACGCCGGCTGGATCGGCGCGGTCGGCCCGGGACCGTCCTACCTCGACCCCGGCTCCGGTGGGCCGGAGAACGACTTCACCAACCGCAACACCACGTTCCTGACCTGGAACCTCCTCCACCTGGCGCGCATGATCAAGGACGCCGGCGGTCTCCCGGCCCACGGCAACCAGCGCTCCGCCTGGGACGCCGGCTGCCGGTTCGACTTCCCGAACCCCGAGTACCGGTAGGGCCTCGCGCCCCGTCCGAGGGCGCGAGGCCGGGAGATCTGCGCGGGATGAGAGACTGCGCACCATGGGATCGACCTCTCCATGGTCCGGCTGGGCCAACGCCGAGATCTACGACGCCTTCGCCCGCGAGCACACCATCTACCGCCAGCTCAACGAGCACCTGGTGCGGGCGGCGGAGATCGCCACCGCCCGCCGGGTGCTCGACCTGGCCTGCGGCACCGGCCTGACCGCCGAAGCCTGCCTGGCGGTGCTGCCGCCGGACGGGGAGCTGGTCGGCGCCGACGCCTCGGCCGAGATGGTCGAGCTCGCGCGGAGCCGGGTCACCGATCCGCGCGCCAGCTTCGAGGTCGTTCCCGCCGCCCGCATCACGCGAAAGCTCGACGGGCCCTTCGACCGCGCGGTGTCGAACGCCGCCTTCTGGCAGTTCCCCACCCGCCGGCCCGTGCTCGCCGCGCTGGCCCGCCTGCTCGAAGCCGGCGCGCTCTTCGCCTTCAACGTGCCCGCCGAGCGCCTCTCGGGCGAGACGACGGAGATGCACCCCTTCCAGGCGGCCCTCGCCCGGGCCATCGAGCGTCGCAACGACCGCCCCTTCCCGCGCACCGCGACCACCCTCGAGCCGAAGCGGATCGAGCGTCAGCTCGCCGAAGCGGGCTTCGAGCCCACGCGCAGGGAGCGCCTCGACGTCAGATGCCGCCAGCGGGAGCTGATGGAGCTGATGGAGATCCCGGCAATGCTCCGCCCCATGACGCCGGACCTCGAAGAGACAGACCGCGAGGAGCTCCTCGCCGAGGCCCGAGGGCGCTCCGACCCGGATCAGCGGGTGACCGTGCCGTGGGTCGTGTTCGTCGCCACGAGGCGCGCGGACTGATCGCTCGGCCCGCCGCCGGCGCACGGACTCTCCGGGAAGTACTTCTCGCAGAACGGACATCCCAGAACCGGTAGCCAATCGGGAAAGTGGTAGTACGTCCGGCGTACCGGGTCGAGCACCCCGTCCCGGTAGGCGGCGTACCGAAACCCCTCGCCCGCCAGAACGTGGAAGGTGGCACCGTGGAGCTCGAGCTCCGCGGTCTCCAGCCGCTCGAACCAGGGACGGTAGGTCTCCGCCGTGAAGGGCCGCTTCGACACCACGACCACCCGCTCCCCGTCCCAGGCGCGGAAGTCGGTCAAGAGGTCGTCCTGCCGGGCGTAGTGGCTGCCGCGGCCCAGCACCGCCACCGTCTCGCCCCCGGCGTAGGAGAGGATCGACGCCAGGGAGTAGCCCGTCGACGCCAGGTGGGCCTTGCCCCCGGCGCCGGCCGCGGCCTGCCCGGCCCGCAAGGGCTCGAGCCGCGCCAGGAGCTCCCCCGGCCGCTCCATGGTGACCATCGAGCGGTAGAAGCCCACGTCCTGCCACGCTTCGAGCGGGGCGAGCGCCGCCGCCCCCACCACCAGCGCCTGCACCCCGCCGAAGACCCCCAGGAAGAGCGCGGCGCGGACCAGCTCCCGCCGGTCGAGCACCCGGTGCAGCAGCAGAAAGAGGAACGGGTAGAACGGCAACACCCAGTAGGCGCCGAAGACCGACGTCAGGGCGAACAGCAGCAGGAGCGACATCGGCACGCCGAAGGCGGCGACCGCCACGCGGAAGGTCGGCTCGGCGAGGGCATCCCGAAGCCTTCGCCATCGCCGCACGAGGTACCAGAGCACCAGCGGGGTCGCCATGTAGAGGTGGGTCGCGACGTAGAACAGCAGGTTCCGGGAAACCGAGTAGTTGTGCCCCTCGCCCACGTGCCGGGAGTAGAGGTTGAAGAGGACGTTCGTCCAGCAGTGGGTGGCGTTCCAGCCCAGGTTGAAGAGGGCGAATGGGGCCGCCGCCGCCATGAGCAGGACGAACCCCAGGGTGCGCCGGCCGACGCGCGCCCGTCCGTCTCCGGGTATCCGAGCCGAGCCCAGCCACCAGACCAGGTAGCCGGCGGCCAGGAGCACCGCCAGGTACTTGGCCAGGAACGCAAGGCCCAGGGCGAGGCCCGAGGCCGCGTACCAGCGGAGGTCGTCGTCCTCCACCGCGCGCATGAGCGCCACCCCGGAGGCGAACGAGAAGAGGACGAGCGGGGTGTCCGTGAGGGTGAAGACACCGACCAGGTGGATCGGCAGCAGCAGAAAGAGCATCCCCACGAGGTAGGCCCGGTCGGCGGCGTCGCGGCCGGCCTCCAGGTCGGGGGAGGTCGAAGAACCGGTGCCGCCCCGGCGTCGCGCGAGGAGCGCCACCGCGCCGAGCGCCATCAGGCTCGACAGCAGGACGCTCGGCAGCCGCAGCCAGGGCAGAGACCGCCCGAAGACCATCGAAGCGGCCAGGAGCCAGCCGACGAGCGGCGGGTGGTCGTAGTAGCCGAGGGCGGGGTTCGACCCCCACTCGAAGAAGTAGGCCTCGTCGCCCAGCACGGGAACGCTGGCGGCGAGCACGAGCTTGACCGCCAGGGTCAGGGCGAAGAGCGCCCAGAAGACCGTGCGAATCCGGGGGGCCGGGCCTCGTTGAACTGGTCTCTCGGGGAAGTCGAGGGGCTGCTCCATGGGGAGGCGGGATCGTAGCAGGAGCAGCCGGAAGAAGGATGGGCCTGCGGCCCACCAGACCGGCACGGAGGCCGGTGAGGCAGCCCCCTGACGGGGGCAGTCGGCCGGCACAGGTCCGGCCGCTTCATCTAGACGGATCGTTGCCCAACCTCCATCCGGAACCGAAGCGGCCGGACCTGTGCCGGCCGAAGTGCGAGCGCAGCGAGCGACCTTACCGGCCGGCGGCGAGGGCTCCCCCGCCGCCGGCCGACAGGTCAGGGCTCAGTTGGCCGGGCCACGACCCTCGAGCCGCGCGGCGGCGTCCAGGAGGTCGGGACGGCCGAACGGCTCGGCACGCATCTGGCCGGCACGCACGGGGTGCGTGGTGTACGCGTCGAACAGCGGAGCACCGAGACCGTTGGGCATGGCGCCGGTGGTCGAGAGCGCCACCGTTCCCAGGCGCAGCGGGCCGGAGACGTTCCGGTCGTGGAACATCAGGCCGTAGAACGACAGGTCCACCCAGTGCACGCCCGGCTCCAGCTCTACCGCGGTCTGGGCCCAGCCCACGGGGTCACCGGACATGGTGTGGAGGGCGCCCTCCAGGTGGAAGCGGCCCGAGCGCTCGACCGACACCTCGGCCGACACCACCAGATTGCCGTCGACCACGCGGTCGCGGAAGCTCCCGGTCAGCTCGGCCCACGGCGAGGTGTACAGGAACCCGGCCGCGACGCGGCGGAAGTCGCCGTTGTCGAGACCGGCATCGACCTTGACCAGGTAAGCCTGGGCGAGGTCCGGGGTCGCGTCCGCCGGCATTTCGAAACGGGCCGAGTAGATGCCGTCGTGGGCGTGGGCGTCGGGGGCGACGCCGTCGTCGAGGTAGATCACCTCACCCACCTTGCGGCCGGTCGCGTCCTCCACGTCGCCGGTGATGACGGCGGTGTGGCGGCCGGGGCCTTCGAGGGTGGCGAAGAGGTCGATCGGCGCCGGAGCCTGGAAGGCCACGGCACCGGCCCAGACCGACAGACGGGGCAGGGCACCGTCCGGGCCGCCCAGGGAGTGGCGGGTCGGGGTGTAACGGTCGGCGACCGGGTCCGGCCGGCCGGCGTCGAGAGCCCGGGAGTGCTCCGGGTAGCGGGCCTGCGCGCGGTAGTCCGCCGCGGCGCTCGCGGCGAGCGTCGACGAAGAATTCTGGCCGGGCTGGGCAGCGGCCACCGAGGGCAGCACGCCGAGCACGAGAAGCGCCAGGGACAGGGCGCAGGCGACGGTACGGATGGTGGAGCTCATCATCTTGTTCTCGTGGGTCATGGTCGTCTTCCTCCGCCTAGTAAAGGATGCTCACGAACTCGGCCGTGGTCATGGAGCTCTGAACCGTAGTGTTCGGAGCGCAGGGCACACCGCTGCAGGTCCAGATCCCGTCCGGAATCGCCTTGCGGGTATCGGAGTCCGACGCGTTGCGGATGTCGTCGTGATTCTCGTGCGCACCGTCCAGGTTCAGGAAGCCGAAGGACTCCTGCTTGTATGAGTTGTTGCACACGTTCGAGTTGTTGTAGCTGGACGTGGCGCTGCCGTTGCAGGCGTAGATCGAGGCGTACTGCACGATGCCGTCGTCCTCGCCGGACAGGCAGGCGCTGGCGCCGAAGATCGCCTCGTAGCCACCGGTCAGATAGATGTTGCGGGCCGGGGCGCTGGCGTAGGTCTTGACCTGCACGGAGTCGCTGCTGCGCAGCCAGTAGGTGGCGTCGTCGCAGTCCTGGATGAAGAACGCGATGAAGTTGCACAGGAAGCTCGAGTTCCCGCACACCGCGTCCGCACCTTCGGAGCCCCGGTGGGCGCCGGAGAGGGTGACCACCAGGCCGACGCGGCTCGCGACCGTGCTGTAGGGCCCGTTGAAGTTGTAGTTGGGGTCGGAGGAGTCGTTGTTCCCCATGATGAAGTCCATCACCGGCCCGCCCATGGAGTGGGCGATGACCCAGAACGTGCCGCCCTGGGAGGCCGACAACGCACACCGATGGCCGCCGCCGTCGGCGCCGCCGTTGGTGGCGTTGACGATCTCGTTCGCCACCTCACCGGCGGCCTGGGCCTCGAAGTACGGGCGGCTGCCGTTGTAGCCGACCACGTAGTACGACGCCGCGAAGTTCTTGGTGGCGGTACGGATGAAATCGTTCGAGCCGCTGACCCAGTAGTTTCTGGCAGCGCTGTAGCTGGTGTACGTGTTGGTGTTGGTCTGCTTGCCGTGGACAAAGATCAGGCAGGGGTTCTGGGCCTGGGCAGCCGGCACGGCCGCCAGGGTCATCGCCACGAGGGCGAGGCCGAGAACCGTCCATCGGAGGGGGGAACGCATCGAAACAGTCTCCTTTTCCTCGATTGACTCGATGGATCCGATCGGGCCGACGAGCCCCGAAGGGTATCGGTCCAGCCGATCGGGTCGGAAGAACCGCCGCACCAGAACGGGCGGCGGCGCAAAACTTACTTAAGCCCTTGCAAGTCTGCGCGGACTACGATACATGGGTGTGTGCCGAGCCCGGATCGGGACAAGGACGATCAAAGAAACATACAATCGACCGTCGCCGCCCCTCCGGCCGGCCGGCGCACGAACCCAGCCCATGCCTCGCTTCGAACCCGATCTCCGCCGCCGCCTGGCGGCCAACCTCGCCCGCTTCGAGCGCCGGTCGCAACCCGACGGCGATCGCCGCCGCGCGGCCGTGGCGGTCGCGCTCTTGCCCGAGGAACCGTCCGGGCCGGAGCCACGGGCCTGCTTCGTCCTCACGGTGCGCGCGGCCGGACTCAACCGGCACAGCTACCAGTTCGCGCTGCCCGGAGGGCGAATCGATCCGGGGGAGACCGCCGAGCAGGCGGCGCTTCGGGAGCTTTCCGAGGAGGTGGGCCTGAAGCTCGGGCCCGAACGGGTGCTGGGCCTGCTGGATGACTACCCCACCCGCTCCGGCTTCCTGATCACCCCGGTGGTGGTCTGGGGGGACCGCACCCAGCGCCTGGTCAAGGAGCCGGGGGAGGTGGCGGAGGTCTTCCGGGTGCCGGTCGAGGACCTGGAAGCCCCGGACGTGCCGATCCTCGAGACGATCCCGGAGAGCGACCGCCCGGTCCTCTCGCTACCGCTTCTGGGCTGGCAGGTGTTCGCGCCGACGGCGGCGATCCTCTACCAGTTCTCCCAGGTGGCGGTCCTGGGCAACGCGGTGCGGGTCGCCGACTACGACGAGCCGGTCTTCGCCTGGAGGTAGGGACTCGGCCGGTCGACGGCGGGCGCCTCGAACACCAGCCCGGCCTCCTCCAGCAGCTCCACCTCCTCCGGGCGCATGCAGAGCGCCTCCCGGTAGAGGGCGTCGAGACGCCGGCAGAGCTCCTTCTCCCCGACGCCGGCCGCGCGGAGCTCCCGGACGAGCCCCGCGGCCCGGTCCTCCAAGGGCGACGGCGGAAACGGCCGCCGCCCTCCCGGCTCGGCCGCCGCCACCGTCAGGTACTTGTCCCGAAACGCCTCCGCCGTCGGCAGATGGAGGTGGAGAATCGACGGGCCCAGGAGGACCCGGCAGGGCTCCTCACCCGGTCCGCCGGCACCGCCCTCGAGAGACCAGCCGTGGACCCCCGCCGCGGCCCTGCCCGCCGCCACCCGCACGGCGGCCTTGCCGTTCCAGTAGGCCCGGAAGTAGGGCCGCGGTCCGTCCTGCTCCATGCCGAGCTGCTCCACCATCCGCCGCCAGCCGACCGGACCCAGACGGATCGCGGCCAACCGCGGGTTGAGCTTGAAGCGCGGCGGCCCGGCGGAGCCGGAGGACAGCAGGAGCTCGTGGTTGGCGTAGCGGAGCGCCCGATGACCGGCGGCAGCCGCCGCGGCGAAGTGCTCGTTCAGGTCCGCTCCTCCCCGGTCGCGCCCCTCCAGGTGGAAGAGCTCGTCCGCGTCCAGGTGGAGAAGCCAGTCGAGGAACACGCCGTGGAGGTCGCCGCACCGGGCCGCCCGGAGCGCCGCGGTGGCGTTGAGCGTCTGTCGAGCGGCGACCGCGTGGGTGGCCGCTCCCCCGTCGGCGGCCCGGGCCAGCGCCTCGAAGCCCGGCTGCACGGCGGCGAGGGCCCGCCGCCGGTCGGTCGCCTCCGCCGGCGCCCAGATCTCGATCCGGTCTCGATCGATCGCCGCCGCCATCTCGCCGGCCCGCGCCACGGCGTTCGGGAGTGCCGTGTCGTCGATCACCAGAAGCAGGTGGCTTGCCCCGACTCCCAGGTGGTACCGGCACCAGCGCTCGAGCCCCTCCCCCACGCGGTGCGTGGTGCAGACCAGCCCGACACCGACTTGGGCCACGTCGGGCGAGCCGGCGGCGTCGACGGGGATGGAGACCGACTCCACCTGGACGCCTCCGACGAATCCGGCCACCTCGGCCCCCTGCCCGCCGCTCACCGAACGGAGCAACACCCGCCCCGCGGGGAGCGGCACACTCTCCACCGCCTCGAGCACCTCGCCGATCGTCGGCTCCGGCGGCTCGGCGCCCCGCGCCTGGGGCCGCGACGCGTCCGACAGCCAGACCACCGCCGTCCAGCGGTCCGGCCCCTTGCGCAGCGTGCGCACCTCGTGCACCACCCGCCGGGCGTCGAAGGCGACCATCGTGCCGCCGGTCGCGGCCAGCGCCTCCGGGTGCTCCCTGATCTCGAACGGCGCCCTGGACGGGTCCGCCGCCTGGCCCCCCGCCCCCGCCGGGTTCCACAGGGCGATCTCCCCGCCGTTGCACGGCGCGTCCGGGGCGTTGAGGTAGGTCACCACCGTGAGCGCCCGGGCGTTGTCCGCCTCGCCCCCGGGGTTGTCCAGATGGGGCGCAAACCCCCGGCAGGGCGCACGGTAGCGGGCGAGCATCACGCTGCCGGGGGCGTGGAGCCGGAGCTCGCCTTCCGTCTCGCTCACCAGCCGCGCCAAGGATCGGCACAGGAGCCATTGGATGAAGGTCGCCGTCGCGGGCGCCGCCCGGAGGAGCTCCCTCTCGAAGCCGGTCAGGTAGGCGACCCGGTCGGTCCGGTCCGCGGACCGGCGGTCGCTCTGTCCCACGCCGCCCCGGGAGAGCTCCAGGACCCCGGCCTGCTCGGCGGCCATCAGCTCGCCGTTGAGGCGAGCCACGAGCTCCTCCGCCAAGGCACCGGGGACCGCCCGCCAGCCGGGGCCGGCGGCCGACGTGAGCGCCGCCGAGAGCTCCTCGACCGGGGGCAGCCGCACCCCGAACGAGGGAGCGCCTGAGCCGTCGCCCGGCGCTGCCTCCTCCCCCGGCGCGTTGCCCTCGAAGGCCTGCCAGTGCTCCTCGAGCGCCGAGAGCGCCGGAAGCGGTCGCCACCAGAGCGGCACCCCGGAGTCCCAGAAGCCCCCCTGCCGGAGCTCCGCTTCGAGCCGTTCGAGCGTCCCCCGCAGGCGAGCCACCGTCGCCACCGGAACAGCTCCGAGCGCGGCGCCCCCCACCGCCGCCTCCAGCAGCCGACCCGGGCCCCACCCCTCCTTCCGGGAGGACGGTCCACGCCGGAGAGCCGCCACCAGGGCGGCCCGCAGCAGGCGGTCGAGGAGCCCCGGCCCGCCGAGCCGCGCGAGCCCCGGCCCCGGGTCTTCCTCCCGCGCGAGCAGGCGAACCAACCGGTCGAGGGGGTTTTGATAGTGGGGCTGCTGGTGGCCGGAGCCGAGGTCGTGTGCCATGGTCGATCCAGAACCGTCCCGGAGGTCTCCGCGAGCCGCCAGCCGCCCAGGTCTTGGACGATCGTCCGGGCCCCCCCCGG
>Ga0210123_1000242_pt1 | contig 36328 bp, 27 predicted proteins | sample Muzzi_PWB_D2_FD_185535 | JGI IMG/M metagenome (GOLD analysis project Ga0210123, IMG submission 185535) | Wetland microbial communities from San Francisco Bay, California, USA, that impact long-term carbon sequestration - Muzzi_PWB_D2 (SPAdes) | ecosystem: Environmental > Aquatic > Marine >... | reverse complement strand
GGTGACCCCGAGCGGGCCGAGCGGGCCGAGCAAGCGGCACCCGGAGGGGAGCAAGGCAGCCTGTTCTGAGAAGGCCCGGGCTCGTCACATCTCCATCACCGCGGCCACGTCCTCCTCCAGGGCGTCGCCGTCCGCGCTGCCGAAGAGCCAGCTCCAGACCAGGAGCACCGAGAACGACGCGGCCAGCGCCACGGCGCTCGCCAGGACGCCCTCCGGCAGCAGCCCCTCCGGTAGCCAGCCCCAGCGCCCGCCCAGCTCGAGCCCCAGGTTCAATCCCGTGCCGGTGGCGATCGACGCCACCGCCGCCCCCGGCGTCACCCGGCGCCAGTTGAGGCCGACGGCCAGCGCCGGCGCCAGCCCCGCGGCGAACGTGCCGAAAGCGAAGGTGCCGAGGAGAGCGATCAGGTCGCCGTAGGACCAGGCGAAGAGCGCGGCGGCCACCGCCACGCCCGCCACCGCCCAGCGCCCCCAGCGGAGCTCGTTTTCCACCGGACGTCCGAAGGCGCGCGGGAGATCGCGCACCAGCGCCGCCGACGCGATGTTCACCAGCGAGTCCGCCGTCGACATGATCGCCGCCAGCACGCCGGCGAACGCGAGGCCCGCCACCGCCTCGGGCGCGAAGCCCAGGAGCAGCTCCGGCGCCGCGCGGTCCGGATCGGCGAGGGGCGCCAACCGCCCCTGGGCCACCAGAGCCGGCACGGCGAGCCCCACCCCGAGCCAGATGAGCACGCACAGGCTCTGGGAGACCGCGATCACCGCCGGCATCCACTTGAGCTTCCGCGGGTCGTCGAGCATGTAGAACTTGTGGAGCATCTGGGGCTGGCCGAGCACGCCGACCGAGAACACGAAGAAGAACCCGAAGGCGGTCGCGACGGGCACCGTGCCGAGCGGGTCGAGGAACCGCGCGCCGAACTGGTCGGAGGCGGCGATCGACGAGACGATCCGCCCCGGCCCGCCGGCGGCGACGACGGCACAGACGAACACGGCCACGCCCGTCGCCGCCATCAGCAGACCCTGGAAGAGGTCGGTGTAGACCCCCGCCACCATGCCGCCGGCCACGGCGTAGGCGAGCACCAGGGCGACCCCCAGGACCATGGCGAGGGGCAGGCCCCACTCCCCGGGCAGCCAGCCGGGCCGGAGCGCCTCGCCGAAGATCGCCTGGAGCACGATCCCCAGCGCCTGGAGCTGGGCCCCGAGGTAGGCCACGGTCCCCGCCAGCACCGCCCCGGCCGCCAGGCCGGACGCCCAGCGGCTCCGGAACCGCGCGGCGATGGCGTCCGGCACGGTGTAGACCTCCCGCACCTCGGCCAGCAACCGCAGCCGCTTGCCCACGGTCCAGCAGAGCAGCCCCGAGGTGAACGAGACCGACAGCACGACGAAGAGGGATGCCACCCCCAGCCGGTAGGCGAGGCCCGGCCCGCCCAGGAAGACGAAGCCGCTGAACGCCGCCGACATGGTGGCGAGCCCCGTGACCAGAAGACCGATCCCCTGGCCGGCGATGAAGAAGTCCCGTGCGCTCCGCGTACGGCGCGCCGCCCACACCCCCACCGCCACCATGGCCGCGAGGTAGAGGAGCGCGCAGAGGACGATCACCGGCCGGTCGAGAATCGGCATGACGGCGGCTCAGCTCTCCCCGCGGTCGTCGCCCGCCTGACTGCCGAACCGGCGCCGGAGCGACTCGAGATCGTCCGGGCGGATGCCCGAGCGGTCAAAGGTGAGGGCGTAGGCTAGAGCGACCAGGGGCAGGGGCAGGAGCCAGAGGCCGACGATCTGGACCACGGCTGCCCAGGGCAACCCGCCCAGCGCCGCCATTCCCTCCTCCGGGCCACCGGAGAGGGCGAGCACCGCGCCGGCCGAGAGCTCGAGAATCACCAGGAGCGCCATCAGCGCGCCGGCCAGGCGGCGATCGAGACCACCGCCAGGGCCGCCCCTGCCGCCCCGGCGGGCACCAAGCGCGACGAGGGCGACCGGAAAGGCGACCGCGCCGAGAGCGAAGACGACGGCAGAGACCGGCCCCGGAACCAACAGACTGCCGGTCAGGAGAAGCGATGGCAGAAGGAGAAGGGGGACTCGGCGGGGCCTGCTCACGTCCGGCGCGTCACTCGTCCTCGAGCAGCACCGGCACCTCTTCGAGGGTATCGATCACCTCGCTGGCCTCGATCAGGCGGCTGGGGGCCACCCAGATCTCGAACGCGCCGTTGACGCGCCCGCCCGGCTCGTGCACGGAGAAGGCGATCTCCGAGCCTTCGAGCGCCGAGCTGACCAGCGAAACACGACAGAGGTCGTCGGTGCGCAGGAGGGGAACGAACCGGTGCTCGTCCTGGTCGGGCCGCACCGGGAGATCCGTCTGGAGCGGCACGCCACACTCCTCGCAGCGCTCCGCCTCGCAAGGGTAGCGCCGGCGGCAGCGGGGACAGAAGCGGCGGCCGTCGTCGCACCAGACCTCGATCTTCTCCACCGGCGCCTCGGCCAGGTCCGGTACCGCCCGGGCGAACTCCACGAGCTCTCCCTCGGGCTGCTCCAGATTCGGCATCGCACCGCGGGTCGGGCGGAATCCGTGCGCTCGGAAGAAGCTCCGGGCCGCGCCGTCCTCGACCTCGATGCCCGCGGTGACCTGGCGGATGCCGCGCTCGGCGAGGATGCCGAGGCACCGCCTGAGCAACGTGCTGGCGATCCGGTTGTGCTGCCAGGCCGGACGGACAGCCACCCGAGCCACCTCACCGACCGAGCCTTCGAGCACGAGCTCGGCGAAGCCGACCACCGTCTTCTCGACCGTGGCGACCAGGAACTCCGAGGTATGGCGCCCGATGTCCTCGAGCAGCGCCCGCTCCGAGTACATGTGACCACGGATCTCGCCCCGGTCGAAATCTCCCAGGAAGCCCGCGAACGTCTTCTCCCAGGCCTCGCGGGCGACCTGCCGGATCGCCGCCGTGTCCCGCTCCTCGGCCGGGCGGATCAGAAGCTCACACTTGCGGGGGGTCAGAGTCATGTCTCGCACGCCATCGAGAAAGCGGAATCGACGGGGCAAAATCGCCCGTCCGATGGTCTCAGCTTAGCATGCCGCGAAGGCCTTTCGGGCGCCCCGGAGATGGCCAATCGGCCCTCTGAAATGGTCGCCCGAGGGAGCCGGAAAAGGGGCGAGCGCCGCGGCCGGGGACAACCCCCGGCCCGACTGACACTCCACAGGTCGCCACCCCACCTACACGCGACCGTCCGCAGAACAAGGCCCGGGAGGAGGCGCCCTCTTCCCCCCGCGCGGGGGCGAAGAGGGACGGGGTGTTGGGGGGCGATCAGGTCAAGGCGCGCAGGGGACGCCGCTCAAGAACCGGTCGACCCGCTCGATCGCCCGCTCCAGCTCCTCCGTCGAGCAGGCGAACGAGATCCGCACATGCCCCTCGGCGCCGAACGCGATCCCGGGCACCACCGCCACGGCCGCCTCCTCGAGCAGCTTCTCCGCGAACGCGAGCGAATCCGACATGTCGCCGCAGAGCGCACCGGAGACGTCCGGGAACGTGTAGAAGGCGCCTGCCGGAGGACGGCACGAGATGCCGGGCAGCTCGTTGAGCTTCGGGATCAGCACGTCCCGTCGCTGCCGGTAGGTGGCGATCATCCGCTCCACGTCCGACTCCGCCTCGGCGAGCGCGGTCAAGGCCCCCGACTGGGCGAAGCTCGTGGGGTTCGACGTGGCGTGGCTCTGGATGTTCGAGACCGCGCGGATCACCGGCGGCGGGCCGAACACGTAGCCGATCCGCCAGCCCGTCATGGCGTAGGTCTTGGAGAAGGATCCGACCAGGATGACCGTCTCCGGATAGCGCCCGGCGAGGGCCGCGGCGCTTGCATGCTCCCCCTCGTAGACGAACCGTTCGTAGGTCTCGTCCGCGATCAGGGCGATGCCCCGCTCGGCGCAGGCCGCGGTCAGGAGCTCCAGGTCCCCGGCGCCGATCACGCCGCCCGTCGGGTTGCACGGCGAGTTGATGATCACGGCGCGCGTCCGGTCGGTGAACGCCTTGATCACCGGCTCGGCCCGGATGCGGAAACCGTCGTCCGGATCGGTCGGCACATCCACCGGCTCGGCCCCAGCGAAGCGGAGCTGCTCCGGGAAGCTCACCCAGGAAGGGCTCGGGATCACGACCTCGTCGCCGATGTCGAAGAGCGCCAGGGCGAGCTCGAAGAGCGCCGCCTTGGCGCCCACGGTCACCACCACGTCCCCCGCGCCCCACGGCGCCGAGTAGGCGCTCTGGTACCGCGCGGCCAGGGCCTTCCGCAGGGGCTGGATCCCGGGGACCGGGGTGTACCGGGTCATGCCGTCCGAAAGCGCCGCGCGCGCAGCCTCGACGACGACCCTCGGGGAGTCGAAATCGGGCTCGCCGACGCCGAGGTCGAGGACGTCGACCCCTTCCGAGCGCAGTTGAGATGCTCGCCGCGAAACCCGCAGGGTCGCGGACTCTCCGATCCTCGAGACACGTTGGGCTAAGCGCATGGCGGGCGGATCGTAGCATCGAGCCGAGCGCTGGGCGATACCCACGCGGGTGGGGGGGGCTGACGCTCCCGGGAGCCCCAGCCTCCTTGTCGTGATGGAAAAAGCGCGGACCGGGCCCAAACGGAAAGCCCCCGCCTCCGCCCTGTCCTCGGAAGGACGTGGACGAAGGGCGGGGGCCGGGCCCGCAAACGTCAGAGGTCTGCTCGGCTACTTGGTCCCGCTGTAGACCACGCACAGGGCGGCGTGGTCGATCGGGAAGAGATCCCGCTGCACGCCGCCGTAGACCGGGTTCATGACGCTCTGGGGCGGCGCGCCGAAGTGGCCGAGGCCGAGGGCGTGGCCGAGCTCGTGGAGCGCGGTGGTCTCGATGTCCGTGCCGGCGTCGGTCCGGTTGACGGTCCAGTCGAAACTCGGGTTGAAATAGATCTCGTTGTGGGCGGTGTCCATGCGGCCGTCACCATCCACGTCGGTCGGAACGCCCGCGCCGTCGATGAAGATGAAGGTCACCGAGAAGGCCACCGTCTCGGGGTTGAAGAGGGCCGCGATGTCGCCGTTGAAGCCGGCCGCCACGATGTCCGCGGCGAACGGGTCGCCGACCGTGCCGCCCCCGACCAACCCGTCGAACACCGTCACGTCGCTACCGGTGTACACGACCTCTCCGAGCGGCGTCGCGGCCAGACACGCATCGGCCGCCCAGGTCGCCCTGGCACGGCTGATCGCGTTGCCGACGGCCGAGGTTCCGACGGAGGCGGTGCCACCGTTCTCCTCGTCGAACATCACCGCGAGCGACCCGTCGACCGCACCGCGCCGCGAGTCGCCGGGCACCCAGTGGAACTCCTTCTGGAACAGGCGGGCGGACGCCCGGCTGCCGTCGCGATGGAAGTAGTCGATCTGCTGGACGATGTAGTCCATCCCCTGGGCCCGCAGGCCGTCGTTGGCGGACAACATGATCGTCAGGGATCCGGCATCTCCCTGCTGAGCGGCGCCGGATGCGGGCAGAAGCATCGCGAGCGCCAACGCTGCAGAGAGGACACCGAGAGGGACACCGAGCGCACGGAGACTGATCATCGTTTCGCTCTCCTTAGATTCTGAGGCGAGGAACCGGCGGCGCAGGGGGGTTAGCCGACCTCTTCTTCCGTCTAACGGGACCGCCAAGGGACTGCGAAAATCCAAAAGACGGTATCAACGACATCATCACCTGTCAAACCCCTTCCGGTGGCGGCGCCTGAACCCCCAGCCACCAAGAGGATTTCAAGGAATGGGACCTACCTACTACCGTGTTCCCGTTGGTAGGCTGCGGGACACCGGCGGGACACCGGACGGTTGCTCCCGCCCCGCTCGATCGCCATTCGGCACGTCTCGGACCCAGCTTCTATCCACCCCAGCTCCCGTCACCTCACCGGACAGAGCCCATGCAACGACCGACCATTCCTCCCCACCGCTCTTCGCTCACACAGTCCGTGCTCGCCGGCCTGGCCCCGATTGCCGTGATCATCGCGATCGCCGTCGCGAGCGCCCTCCTGCCGGCGGCCCCCACCGCCGCCCAGGACTTCGGCGGACCGCCCAAGGCGAAGCTCGAGCTGATCGCCGATCGCACCTCCTACCCGCCCGGGGCCACCGCGACCATCGCCGCGCGGGTGACGATCGACGAAGGCTGGCACATCAACAGCCACGAGCCGACGTTCGAATGGCTGATCCCGACGGAGATGGGGATCGAGCTTCCGGACGGCTGGGGCGATCCCCTGATCGTCTACCCGCCCCACGTCCTGAAGACCTTCGCCTTCGAGGACGAGCCGCTGGCCGTCTACGAGGGCGAAGCGGTGGTACGGATCACCCTGACCATCCCCGAGTCGGTCGCCCGGGACGGGGTCACCGACGTGCCCCTGGACGGCACCCTCTTCTTCCAGGCCTGTGACGACCACTCGTGCCTGCCGCCCGCGGACGTGACCGACACGGTCCACCTGGCGATCGGCGAGCTCGGCGAGCCGGTCGAGGCGGCGCTCTTCGACGGCAGCACCGGAACGCCGCCGAGCGCCGGCCCGACCCGCCCGGCCCAGAGCCTGGCGCTGATGCTCGCCCTGGGCGTCCTCGGCGGCCTCATCCTGAACGCCATGCCCTGCGTGCTCCCGGTCCTCTCGCTCAAGATCTTCGGCATGGTCAAGAGCGCCGGCCAGGGTCGCTCGGCGGTCGTCGGCGGGTCGCTCGCCACGGCGCTCGGCATCCTCCTCTCCTTCTGGGCCCTCGCCGGCACCGCGGTGGCTGCCCGGGCGGCCGGTGCCGCCGTCGGCTGGGGCGTCCAGTTCCAAAACCCGGTCTTCGTCGTCTTCCTGCTCGTGGTGGTGATGCTGTTCTGCCTCAACCTCTGGGGCCTGTTCGAGATCCCGCTGCCCCAGTTCGTCGCCCGGGCCGCCGGCTCCGGCCCCACCGAGGGCGTGGCCGGGCACCTGGCGTCCGGCCTCTTCGCCACGCTCATGGCGACCCCCTGCTCGGCGCCCTTCCTGGGCACCGCCATCGCCTTCGCCCTGGCGCAACCGGCCGGGGTGATCTTCGCCATCTTCACCGCCGTCGGCTTCGGCATGGCCCTCCCCTACCTGGTGCTGGCGGCCGCCCCGCGGCTGGCCGGCCTGCTGCCCAAGCCGGGCGCCTGGATGGACACGCTCCGCAAGGTCATGGGCTTCCTCCTGGCCGCCGCCGCCATCTGGCTGCTCTACGTGCTGGCGAGCCAGGTGAGCCGGGAGTCCCGGGCCTGGATCGAGCTCTCCATGCTCGGCATGGCGCTCCTCGTCTGGCTCCGCCAGCGGACGCTCGAGGGCGCTTTCGTCAAGCGCCTGGCCGACCTGGGCGTGGTGGCGGTCGCCGTCGGAGCGCTCGCCATCGGCTGGCAGGCGAACGCCGCCCAGGCCGCGACCGTCCAGAGCACCGACGAGAGCAGCCTCATCCAGTGGGTGGACTTCGACCGCGACCGGGCCGAGTCCCTGGCCAGCGACGGGGTGTTCGTCTTCGTCGACGTCACCGCCGACTGGTGCTTCACCTGCAAGTACAACGAGCGCCTGGTGCTCGAGACCGAGCAGGTGGCCGACGCGTTCGAGCGCCACTCGGTGGTGCCGATGAAGGCGGATTGGACCAACCGGAACGACACCATCGCCCGCTTCCTGGCTGATCACGGCCGCTACGGCATCCCGTTCTACATGCTGTACCGGCCGGGCAAAGAGCCCCACGTGTTCAGCGAGCTCCTGACCAAGGACCGTCTGATCGAGGCGCTCGAATCCGTGGCGACAGACGGCATCTCCGTGCCGGAGCCGCCGCAGGCCTCAGCCTCCGGCTAGCGGCTCCCGGGGCGCGGCACGCCCTCGGGCGGCACGAGAAGAGCCCCGTAGACCAACCATCCCTTCAGCAGGGATGCCGTCCATGGCGCGAAACCGGATCATCATCACCCGCCGCATCCCCCAGGCCGGAATGGACCTGCTGGAAGAGGCCGCCCGAGATGCCGCCGGGCGCGGAGCCGAGATCCATCTCCAGGTCATCCAGACGGATGAAGAGCGGGGCCTCACGCGGGAGCAGGTGCTCGCAGCGGCCCGGCCCGCCGACGTGCTCCTCTGCCAGCTCACCGAGCCCATCGACCGGGAGGTCCTCTCGGCCAGTCCGAAGCTCCTGGGCGTCGCCCAGATGGCGGTCGGTTACGACAACGTGGAGGTGGACGCGGCCACCGAGCTCGGCATCCCGATCGCCAACACCCCGGGCGTTCTGACGGAGACGACGGCCGACCTCACCTGGGCGCTACTGATGGCCGTCGCCCGCCGGATCCCCCAGGCCCACGACTACATGCGCTCCGGTCGCTACAAGATCTGGGGCCCCAACCTCCTCCTGGGCGCCGACATCTCCCCCGGCGGAAGCGGTAGGAAGAAGGTGCTCGGCATCGTCGGCTACGGGAGGATCGGCCGGGCAGTGGCAAAGCGCTCCGTCGGCTTCGACATGGAGGCCCTGGCGTTCGATCCATCCAACCGGGAGGCCGTCGAGGCCGACGACCTCGCCACCTGGGCGGGGCTCGACGAGCTCCTCGCGCGGAGCGACTTCGTCTCCCTCCACCCGACGCTGACGGAGGAGACCCACCATCTGATCAGCGAGACGGAGCTTCGGCGGATGAAGAAGACGGCCTGCCTGATCAACGTCTCCCGCGGCCCGGTGGTCGACGAAGCGGCCCTGGTCCGGGCGCTCCGGGAAGGCCGGATCGGCGGCGCCGCCCTCGACGTCTACGAAGACGAGCCGGCCATGAGCCCGGGCCTCGCCGAGCTGGCCGACCGGGAGGAGGGCCCGACGGTCGTCCTCGTCCCCCACATCGGCAGCGCCTCGCGAGACACCCGCGACAAGATGGCCACCATGGCCGCCACCAACGCTCTCGCCCACCTCCGGAGAGAGCGGGCACCCAACTGCGTCAACCCGGAGGTCTACGAGTGCGCGGCGTACAGGAAGCGCGTCGGGTGAGCGCCGGCGCCTCACCTCCCATGACCAGCCTCCGCGAGCACGCCCTCTCCTGCATTCACGCGGCCATCGCGGCCGTCGACCCCGAGCGCCTCACCCACGAGTGGCTCACCGGCCATCCGAACATCCTCGACTGCAACGGCCAGATCCACTTCGTCGCCGTCGGCAAGGCAGCGGCCGGCATGGTGCGCGGCACCCTGGCCGTGGCTGCCGACCGCGTCGCCCGAGGCATCGTCATCGTCCCCGAGGAAACAGAAATCGACGCCCCGGTGCGCTTCGAGGTCTACCGAGGCGGCCACCCCGTTCCCAACGAAGAAGGCGTCCGGGGCGCCCAGGCGATCCTCGACCTCGCCGAGAGCCTCGGCGAGGGAGACCTCCTCCTCACGCTCCTCTCCGGCGGCGGCTCCTCTCTCATGACCCTCCCGCCGGAAGGCATCAGCCTCGATGCCATCCACCAGACCACCGACGCTCTGCTCCGTGCCGGCGCCGACATCCGCCAGCTCAACACCGTCCGCAAACACCTGGATCGGCTCAAAGGAGGGCGGCTGGCGCGCGCCGCCTCCCCGGCCCGGACCCTAGCGCTCGTCCTGTCAGACGTCGTCGGCGACCGCCTCGACGCCATCGCCTCCGGCCCGGTGAGCGGAGACCCGACGACCTACGAGGACGCGCTCCAGACACTCGACCAGCTCGGGGTCGCGGACGCCACGCCGAACGCGGTCCACGACCACCTCGAGCGCGGCCGGGTGGGCGAGATGGACGAGTCCCCCGACCCAGGGGACCCGGCCTTCGAGCGGGTCGAGACCCACGTCATCGGCAACAACCGCACCGCCGCCGAAGCCGCCCGAGACGAAGCCGAACGCCTCGGCTACGACACCATGATCCTCTCGACCATGATCACCGGCGAGGCACGGAACGTGGGAAGGGTGCTGGCCGGAATCGGTGTCGACATTCTCCGGACCGGCACCCCACTCGCCCCGCACGCGTGCGTCATCGCTGGCGGCGAGACCACGGTCGCCGTGGTCGGGAACGGAAAAGGCGGCAGGAACCAGGAGCTGACGCTCGGAGCGGCGATTGCGCTCGATGAGCTCCTCGGCGAAGGAAGCAAGGGGGCGAACGAACGGGTGCTCGTGGCCTCGGCGGGAACCGACGGCATCGACGGCCCGACCGACGCCGCCGGAGCGGTTGCGGACGGGGAAACGGTGACGCGAGCGCTGCAAAGCGGATTCGACCCGGCACGATCGCTCGCCGACAACGACGCCTACCCCCTCTTCCGCACGCTCGGCGACCTGATCGAAACCGGGCCGACCGGCACCAACGTGATGGACCTGGCCGTCGTCCTCACCAGGTAAAGCCCGACCACCCGACCGAACCATCTGTAGTGTTTGGCCAGGTCGTGTCGAGGACGCACCTTCCCGAAGCCCCAACTCCCTCGGGAGCCGAAGCCTCTCTGGCGCCAGGTAGAATTCTCCAGCGGGCAGGGACACCGCTCTCACATTCCTCCGCCGGCGCTTCGGGGTCGACCTGCGACCCATCGGCGAACCGCAGGATCGATGAGCTGCGACAGCCTGCTCGCTCGACGTCGCTCCCGCGACTCAGACCACCCCGCAGGGTGGCAGCTATTCTCAAGTTTCATGATATGAGTGCATTCGGGCAATTGCCGGCTCGCAGGTGAGCACGACGGCTGCCTGGTGGGGCGGATCCTTGAATCCTCGCTTGGCTGGACAACCCGAAAGACCGCCGCGGCCGGCCCGCGATCGACCGAGCTCGAACGCTGGATGGCCTGCGTCGGTTCGGGGCGCGGAATCTTGCCAGCCCAAGAGAGGAGGCAGACGCCATGAAAGCCGTCAGCAGTCTCGTTGCTGGCCCCCATCCCGCGAAACCCGGAGCCACGCTTCACCGGGTGGGTAGCCTGTTGTGGTGGCGTTTCGTCGATTCCGCCACCCCCTTTCCAGACCTCGCGAAGCAAGCACACAAGGCAGGCTTCCCGGCGCTATTCCTCCCGGTCCCCTTCCCGGTCTCCAATGGTGTCGCCTTTCAGCGCGCGCTCCGACGGGCAACGAGCAGCGTTCCCGATGACATCGGTGGCCGGTGGACGCACGACCGTGTCCCGACATCCAACGTGAAGCCGCTCCTGAAGAAACACGGCGTGGACCCGGCGACCTGGGAAGCCTGGTTCGCGGTGGACGGCTGGGTCTCGCGGCTCGACCTGCAGCGGTTTCCGAAGGAGCTCGGGATCGACGCGGACAGATGGAAGAAGCTGCTCGAGATGCCGCCGGACGGAGTCGAACAGGTCGAGCGGTTCGACCCCACCTCGAGCGCGGCGCGACCCTGGCTGGGGAAGCTCCTGTGCGCGGTCGAGCCCGTCAGCGGACTCCTGGTCTTCCTCGTGACGTCGACCAGTCCCTCGACGGACGGAACCCTCGAGATGATCGAGCGGATCCGCACGATGTATGACGAGGAACGGACCCTGGCGACGTATCCCGAGATCGGCGACGGTGTGGTTGCGGCGCTCGAGGACGTGGGCGGCGTGAAGCTCCGCCCCGGGCTCTGGGCGCTCCCCGGCGATCGGGGGGTCGAACGAGCGGACACCACCCTCGAGTACCTCCGCCAGATCGGCTCCTCCAAGGCCGGAATGATGGACCTGTACAGACAGAAAGCCGACGATCCGGGCGTCGAAGGCCTGATCCAGATCGCGCTCGCGGAGGAGATCGACTCGCTCGCCAGGAAGCTTCAGGAAGACCGTCTTGCCGAGATGCAGACCGGCGCGCTGCGTACCGCCTGGAACCAAGTCGCACAGACCGAGAGCCGGATCGAGGTCAACCGGACGGTCCTGGGGCCAGCGGCCGACGAGCTCCACCAGCAAATGCACCCCTTGAAGCTGCGGGTCGAGGAGGCAGCCCGCAACCGGGAGAAGACGGTCGAGCTTGCGAAGTACGCCAGCAAAGCCGACGTTCGGCACCTCCGTGAGGCGTTGAGCGCGCTGCGCGCCGCGGCTCAGAAAGGCAGCTCCGAGATGCTCCGCAATGCCCGGCCGCTCCTGACGCGCGCACGGGCCGCGGCCCGCGCCGGCGGATTCATCTCACTACTCGACCGGCTCCAAAAGCTCGTCGACGCGGCCGAGCACGTTCACGAAGGCCCTGTCTACGATGCGCTCGAGGAGGCGGTTGGCTTCGTCGAAGAGCGGGCCCGCAAGGCCTCTGGGATCAAGCACCTCTTCGCCACGGCCTGAGCACGGAGATCCGTGCGGCGGGGGGCATGCGGTGGGGTGCCGGGTGCGGCGGCGGATCCAGCGTGTGGACCCTCCGGCAGTGGGCACCGAAGAGCGGGTGCCCACACGCTACGATCCGTCGCGTTCTCACCCCTCGTCAGGGACGGATCGGACCGCAGTAGCAGCTCCCGCTCTCGCAGAATCCCTCGGCGCACGTGCCGCATCCCGGCACGCATGGAAGATCCTGGATGCACTTGGATCGCGGCTCCGAACAACAGTCGTTGCAGTAGAGCGCGGCCACCCCACACCTGACATAGCCCTGGACGCCGCCACTGCAGTAGTCGTCGGTCGCGCTGCACGAGCACGAGCTGGTGCTGTCGCACGTGCACGAGAGCGTTCTACCGTCCGCGCACGTCGCCTGTGCGGTGCAGGCACTTGTCGCGCCGATGTCGAACATGGGAAGCGGAGACAACTGCGCCCACCCCGAGCTCACCCCACAGAGACTGGATGGCGTGGAGACGTCTGCACCCTGCGCCGGCGCCGGGTCGACCTGGCCGGCCAGCACAACGGCGGGCGTGACGAGCAGCAGAGCAAAGAAGACGGCAGAGACTGCTGAGGCTCTCATGGTGTTCCTTTCCTGGAGCTGTTGAAGATGGACTGCGATTTATCCTTCATATGATTATACACTCATATGCGAGTAATCTGCCCAAACCTCGTTCGGCTCCACGTCGGAGTAGGATTCCCCCCTCACTCAGAACGGAGGGCACCATGAGCGAACGAGAGGAACAGAATACGACCGGCTCTGCGACCGAGAGCACGGGCCGGCTGGCGGTGGTCGGTGCCGGCAAGATGGGCGGCACCCTGGTGCGTGCCCTGATCGAGGCGGGTAGCTACCGGCCGGAGGACGTGGTCGCCACCGTCGGCCACGAGACGAACGTCGAGCGCGCCCGGGAGCGGCTGGGGGTCGAGGTGACGACCGACAACCGGGCCGCCGTCCAGAGAGCCGGCCTGGTGCTCGTCTGCGTCAAGCCCCAGCTCCTTCACCAAGTGCTCGAGGAGGTGGGGCCCCTGCTCGAACCCGATCAGCTCCTGGTGTCGGTGGTCGCCTCGGCGGGGACCTCGTACATCGAGTCCCACCTTCCCCGTCCGGTGCCGGTCGTCCGCGCCATGCCGAACACCCCGGCATTGATGCGTGTCGGCATGACGGCGCTCGCCCCCGGCCGGCACGCCCTGCCGGAGCATCTGGCGCGCGCCGAGGCGGTGTTCGGGGCGGTGGGCCGCACCGTGGTCCTCGACGAGGTCCACTTCGACGCGGTGACCGCCCTCGGCGCGAGCGGCCCGGCCTACGGCTACGTGGTGATCGAGGCGCTCGCCGAAGGGGGCGTCAAGGTGGGCTTGCCCCGGCACGTGGCGACCGAGGTGGTGACCCAGGCGATCCTCGGCGCGGCCACCATGGTGCTCCAGACGGGCAAGCACCCGGCACTGCTCAAGGACGACGTCACCACCCCGGCCGGCTGCACCATCGACGGCTTGCTGGAGCTCGAAGCGGGTGGCCTCAGGGTGTCGCTGATCAAAGCCGTGATGGAGTCCGCACGGCGCTCGGGCGAGCTGCTGCCACCCGGTTGATCGCGGCTGACGCCGCACCACCACGGTTTGACTGGCACTCCGATTCCTCCGACCTCTCGAAGAACCGGCACCCGACTGATCAAGCAAATCGGCCCTCTCGACAGGGTCATCGAACCCAGCTCGAGAAGAGCACCCTTCGAACAATTGCCTTATGATCACTTGCGACATCGATTTGGTACCGGGGTCGGGCCGACCTCAGTGCGTCCTCTTTGCCGCCTCTTGGAGTGCTTGCCATGTCGCGAAAAACCTTGCTCTCGACGTCGCTCCTGGTCCTTCCCGTACTGCTCGCCTTGGGTTCGGTCGCGGAGGCCGGGGTCCCGTACCGGCTCGGAGACCTCCGGACCGGCGACGAGGCGTCCCAGAGCTCGTACCCGAGGGGATGGATCGAGGCTGGAGACCATACGTTCTTCCTCGCCCAGCATCGGCTCCTCGGTCCGGAGGTCTTCGCCACCGGCGGAACGCCCGGGAGCACCTACCTGCTGGCCGATTCGTCACCCGGGGCGGCGTCCGCGAACCCCGCGCCCTACGGCGTGGATGGGGGGCGCCTCTTCTGGTGGGCCTGGACGGGGGAGGCACGCTCCGGCCTCGGGCTGCTCGGTGCGCTCTGGATCTCCGACGGCACTCCCGAAGGCACCCGCCGGGTGCTTCCCTCCGAGATCCTGATCCCGGACCGGGACCTCAATCCCTACAATTCCGCGTTCACCGACGGCATCCTGCACTTCGTAGGCTGTGAAGGCGCGGAGTGCTCCCTCTGGAGGAGCGACGGCACGAGCGCGGGCACCGAGCCCGTCCACTCCCTGCCGGGGGGGCATCCGGCCCGCGAGATCGTCGTCGCGGGTGAATCGGTCTTCTACACGGTCGACGACGGCCTGTGGTCCCTCGATGCCGGAGGTGACGCGACCTTGCTCGTCGATGGCGGGGACGCGCGGACGCCTCCGAGCAGCCTCGCCGCGATCGGGTCGAGGCTCTTCTTCTTCCTCGAGCCCCACTTCCAGGGCCACCAACTCTGGACGAGCGACGGAACGGCTCAGGGAACGGTCCAGGTCTCGAGCTTCCCGACGACGAGCCGGATCTCACCCTGGCGGCGGGTGGTCGGCTCGAGGCTCTACTTTCTCGTCGAGGAGGACGGCAACCAGGGGTTCGAGATCTGGCGAAGCGACGGCACACCGCAGGGCACCCAGCCGGTCACCGCGTTCGACTTCCTCCACGCCTTGCGCATACAGCTCCGAGACCAAGACGTCGCGATCGTCGGGGAGCAGGTCTTCGTCATCGCCCAGGGCGACGAGAGCTTTACGAGCCGCTCGGTCTGGGTGTCGGATGGAATCCCCTCGACCACGCGCGACCTCCTCGACCTCACGGGGTGCCAGCAGGACTGTCCGCTCCTGGTCTCTCCTCTGGCTGCCGCTGGGAGCCATGTGGTCTTCATCCTCGCCGTCGACGATCATCTGGAGCTCTGGAGCTCCGACGGCACGGTCCCCGGAACGGGGCTCGTGGCCAGGCTCTGCGAGGCCTCGTGCACGAGTACCTTCGTCGCCTTCAGCCAGCTCGGCCAGGAGGTCGGTTTCCTTGCCGGCGATCGGGTCTGGATCACCGACGGCACGGCCGGGGGCACCCGAGCGATCGACGGCCCGGGCGTTGCGCCACCGGCAGCCGGAGGCTCCGTCGGCCGCGTGAACGACTGCTGGCTGTTCCCGGGGGAGGACCAGCGAGGGATCGAGCCCTGGTGCAGCGAGGGCCCGCCCGAGAGCTCACACATCCTGCTGGACATCGACAGGTCTCCCCCCTCCAGCGATCCGGGAGAGGTCGTCGCCGTGGGCGACCTGGCGGTCTTCTCGGCCCGGGACGACTCGGAGTTCCTCCAGGTCTTCTCGAGCGACGGGACACCGGGGGCGCTCCGTCGGCTCACGGATACCCAGACCAGCCGAGGCACCGACCGCCGCGGGTTGGCCAGCGGTGGCAGCTTCGCCCTCTTCGACGAGCCCGGTACGCCTCAGAACCTCTGGCGCACCGACGGTACGGACGACGGGACCTTCCCCATCGGCTCCCTCTTCCGTACCGCCGACGTCGCCTACCATGGGCAGGTCTACTCGTTCGGCTTCCGCAACACGGGCAACCAGAACGGCATCTGGAAGATCGACGGCACCTCCGCGGGACCGCAACTCGTCGTCCCGTTCTCGGGCCTCGGCGGCTTCGCCTCCTACCCGACCGTGGTCGGCGACGTCATCTACTACCGACGGAGCGAAGACGGCGAGCTGTGGCGGACCGAAGGAACCGCCGGGACGACGTGGAAGGTCAGCACCCTCCCCGAGAGGGCCCGGCTGGAGCAGCACCTCCCCATCACCGAGCTGAACGGCCTGATCTACTTCGTGGTCGACGCCCCCGGGGACGAGCTCTGGCGCACGGACGGAAGCCCCGACAGCGCGGAGCGGATCATGGCTATCGGGGACTTCCAGGAGAACGGCGCGGTGCCGGGAGGTGGGCTCTACACCCATCAGGGTGCCATCTACCTGGCCGCGACCACCCCCGACTCGTCCGGCGGGAGCAGGACCGGCGCCATCTTTCGCTTCACCGAAGCGGAGGGCCTGACCTCCCTCGTGAGCTCGGGGGCCCACCTCTGGCCGACCCCGTTCGTCAGCACGGGCGAGGACCTCTTCTTCATCTTCGATGATGGAATCCACGGCATCGAGCTATGGCGTACGGACGGGACGCCGGCCGGCACCATGATGGTCGCGGACCTCCATCGCGGTGGCTTCTCCTATCCCACCGAGCTCACCGTGGCGGGGGATGAGCTGTTCTTCGCCGCCACCAGCGACCGCGAAGGCCGGGAGCTCTGGCGGGTCGACAGCACGGGCCAGGTGCACCTGGTGGGCGACCTCGCCCCCGGTGCGTTCTCGTCCGAGCCTCAGGGGCTCGCGGTGGTCGGCGACACTCTGTACTTCTCCGCGGACGACGGGGAGACGGGCCGCGAGCCGTGGGCCCTGCCGCTCACGACATCGGGCCCGCCGGCCCCTCCGCCGGGCCCCTACCTGACGAGCGCGGCCGTCCCCGGGTTCCGTTTCAAGGTGCGCATCACCGGCGCCCAAGGAGCCTCTCTGGCGGGGCGGCAAGAGCCGGCGTGCATCCCGGAGACGTTGTGCGTGTCGGGGGCCGTGCCCGGCCGATCCGAGGTCTTCCTCCGCGTCGTCGGACCGCGCGCGAACGGGTTCCTCTGGCCGACCTTGGTGAAGTTCTCGACCTCGCGGGTCGAGGTCTGGGTCGAGCAAGTGAGCTCCGGACAGGTGCGCTACTACGACCTGGCGCCGGCGGCTCCCGGCTTCGACGAGCTGCCGGGCCTGTTCGACCGCGAGGGCTTCGCCGCGAGCTTGCAGTCGAACGGCGCTCCCGCCCCAGGGCGAATACTCGGCGACACCCTCCCGACGGCGATGCCCTCCAGTGGACCGTTCACATCGGCCGCGCTCCCCGGCGTCACCTTCCGTGTCGCGATCACCGACCAGCAGGGCCACGAGCAACCGGTACGGATCGAGAGCACGTGCATCGAGGAGACCGTCTGCCTCTCGGGCGCCATCCCCGGGCGCTCCGAGCTGTTCTTGAGGATCGTCGGACCCAAGCCGAACGGCTACCTCTGGCCGACCCTCGTCCGCTTCTCCACGTCCACGATCGACGTCTGGATCACCCAGACGGCTACCGATATCGAGCGGCACTACCACCTCGACGGTGCGAGCCCAGGCTCTACCGACCTGTCGGGGCTCTTCGACCGCGAGGGCTTCCTCCCCTGACGCGACCGGCCGCGCCCCCGAGCGCTCACAGGTAACGGCGGGCCATCCACCGGTAGATCTGGAAGCTGCCGGAGAACCGCGCCATGCGCCGCGCCCAGTCCACGGCGTCCGAAATCGTCCGGTCGAGGCCGAAACACCGGTCGGTCAAACCTGGAGCGTCGACGTAATGGGGGCCGTCGAAGTAGTGCTTGCCGAAGTCTCCGAAGAGCCGAAGCCGGGGGACGAGCCGCATGAGCCGAGGCGAAATCAACCGCGGAGTAGAGGGGCGTCCGGCCGCATGGTTCAGGGTCTCGAAGAGCTCGGTATACGGAGTGTTGTCGCCGGTGGCGAGAACGTGCCCCCCACCGCCGGTGGTGAGGACGTCGAGCACGGCCCGTGCCACGTCACGGACGTCGACCAGGTTGACGCCATGAGGAGGGGCCCAGGTCAAGGGCCGGAACAGCACCAGATGGAACAGGGCTCCGAAGTAGGTGGGATCGAGCTGGTACGGCCCGATCATGTAGCTGGGAGAGACGACGTCCAGGGCCAGACCGTTTCGTGAGGCTGCTTCGGAGAAGATCCGGGCGCTCGCCAGCTTGGCCTTCGAGCTGCAGGCTCTGGGCGCGAGCCGCAGGAGCTCCTCATGCGAGGGAGCATCGGACGGCGCGGGATCCGCGCTGTAGCTGCCGATCGCCACGATGCGCCGCACCCCGCCGTCCTCGATGGCGGTGCGGACCAGCCGTTCGGCACCCTTGACGTTCACCTCCGTGAGGTAGCGCGAGCCCCGCGAGTACTCGTGACTGTGTGCCGTGTGGACGATCGTATCGACCCCCTCCACGGCCCGTTCGAGGGTTCGCTCGTCACGCAGGTCGCCGTCGACGACCGTACACTGATCGAGGATGCCGAAGTCCGCGCTCAGCTCGACGAGCCGGTCCAGCTTCTCGCGGGACCGGACCAGCAACCGGAGCGCCGGGAAAGGTACCTCCCGGGCACTCAGCTCGGCCAGGATGGCAGCGCCGAGGTGGCCTGTGGCGCCCGTCAAGAGAACATTCGTCGCAGGGTGTCGACGATCCGTGCCGGAGCTGTTCAGGGTAGCCGCCTCTGTCTACCGTCCGGCGACCCTCAGATACCAGCGAATTCGTTCCATCAACATGCCGGATGCCGCCTGAGGGGACTCACCGTGGGCAGCCACCTCCAGAACGACGTCGTACAGGGACTCGACGATCTGGGCCACCATTTCGGGCGCACCGGGGTCCTTGTTCTTGACCAGGTCTATGGTCGAGCGTCCGGCAACGAAGTCGTCGATCGACGCCTCGAAGGCGCTCCCGGCGTCGTTCTCCCGCGCCTCGGAAGCGATCACGCGCCGGTGGGCGGACGCTCCTCCCCAGCGGCTGTACTCCCGCTGGACGGTCTCGTCGAGGAACCAGTCCAGCAACGCGATCGCCGGCCAGTAGTAGCGGGTGCCCTTCGCGACGCAGAGAACCCAGCCTTCGACCTGCCCGTGGCGCAGCTCGGAGTCAAAGGCCCTCGGGACCGGCAAGAACTCGACCCGCGCCTCCGGCACCGAAACCTGCATCTTCTGGCGAAGGGTCTCCAGGGCGTCGTTGAACACCAGGTGCATCAACAGGTTGCCACGACTGAACTGCTCGATGCCGTCGTCCCAGTTGGCAGTGGAAAAGTGCGGGAGCGTATTGGTGTGGGCGTTGTGCCGGGCGAGGGCGGAAACGACCCGCAGGAAGGTATGGGTTCCTTCGGCCAGCGACTCCGCCACCTGCTCCACCGGATAGCGCTGGGGGCAGTAGAGCAACAGGTCGTTGGCGTGGTGGGCGTAGAGATAGTTCAACCAGTTGTACCAGAGGCTCACGTGCCAGCGGCCCTCGAGGAGATCGGGAGCGAGCGGAAGCGAGCCGGGCCCGTGACTTTCGATCAGGTCGACGTATCCGGTCCAGGTGTCGGGCGGTTCCAGGTCGAAGCGCTCGAAGACGTCGGCCCGGATCGCCAGGATCATCGTCAAGGCCGAGAGGGGAACGCCGAAGAGAGCGCCATCGATCATCCCCATCTCCCGCCACCATATGTAGTCCGCACCGTGACGGCGGCCGAGGTCCGGATCGAGCTCCTCCACGAGTCCCTTGTCGACGCAATACCCGAGAGCCCGGTACGGAAGAGCCACGAGATCGTAGGGCAGGCCGACACGCGTCGGTGTGTTCCGCAGCTCGGCGAGGATCCGCCGATGGGTGTTGCCCTGGAAGCGAACCGCCGAACGGACGGGGAGCTCGGGCAGGTCGGGGTGAACCCCCTTGTGCGCGCCCTCGAAGACCTGTTGCAGAGCGCGGAACGGGTCGTAGTCCTCGCCCAGGATCCGGAGCGGCTCGTTCGGGAAGAGGTGGAGGCTCGTCGCCGGCGGTAGCCGAAGTGGCGGGGGAGCCTCTTCCTCCCGTTCAACCGGGCCGGTACGCAGGTCCTGGATGGCCAGATGAATGCCGCGAGCCACGTCGGCCAGGGCTTGATCCTCGTCGTCCCAAGTGCTGATCGGCTTTGTGCCGGTGGGCAGGGCTTGGAGTCGAGCGAACTCGGCGATCTCCCAGTAGCAGGGTCTGAGGATGACCGGGATCACCCGGACACTTCCCTCGCGCTCCTTTTCGAGAGCACGCTGAAGCTCCGTCTTCTTGATGTACTCGGACGCAAGAAAGTCGGAGCTGATCAACAGGAGAATGATGTCGGCGTGCTCGAGCTCGCTTCGAATCTCGAGATCCCAGTCCTTTCCAGGTTGGATCTGCAGGTCGGACCACGGCTCGAGCTCACCCTGGTCCTTGAGGACGCTCAGGTGACTCTCGAGCTTGTCCCGCACGGCCCGATCCTCGTGCGCATAGGAGTAGAAGAGCTTCGCCGGCTTTCCGTGTCGCTTGGCGCCGTGCATGTTCGAAACAATCATCACATAAAAACTTCCTGTATTTCTATCGAGCGGCGCCCGAGGGCACCACGACTCGTCGGCGCCACGAAGCTCGAGTGTCTGCACGCCTTACCGCGGTCGTCTACGAGGACGGCTGGTAGTCTAGGGCCGGCAGCGGCGTCGGCAGGCGTGCACGGGCTCAACGGGAGGTCAACATGATCACCTTCGTCACCCTGTTTCTTGGATTGGTCACCGGACCTCATCAGGTCCAGGTCGCGGCAGGCGGCCAGGTGGCCGCTCTCGAGCTCCGTCTTGACGGTCAGGTCGTGGCGGTCGACCACGAGGAGCCCTGGTCCGCCGAGTGCGACTTCGGCACCGAGCTCCTGCCCCACCGTCTCACCGCCGTCGGCCTCGACGAGGACGGCAAGGAGGTCGGGCGCGCCGATCAGTGGATCAACCTTCCCCGCCCACGAGTCGAAGCGGGATTGGTGGTCGAGGCAGGAGAGGACGGCGCCAGGAGGGTCCGTCTGGTCTGGGAGAGCATGGAGCACGATCGGCCGTCGTCGATCACCGTGAACCTGGACGGAGAACGCCTCGCTCCGGGCACCGACGGAACCTACCCCCTGCCCTCCCTCGACGAAAGCCACCCCCACATCCTCCGGGCCGAGCTCCTCTTTCCGGGCGACGAGCGCTCCCATGTCGACGCCGTGGTCGGTGGCGAGCTCGGCGAGGGCGTGAGTGTCGCCATGACCGCCGTGCCGGTGCTGGCCGAAGGACGGAAGGAACCGACTGCGACGTCCCTTAGCGGTTCCGTCCTGACCGGGAACGAGCCGGCGGAGGTGATCGCGGTGGAGCGAGGTCCGTTCGAAGTGGTGGTCGTCCTCGAGCAGAGCGCGGTTCCCGGCCTCGGCGGCCACGGACGGTTTCTCGACCTCACCCCCGCGTACGCCAGCACCGGAATCCGGCTGGACGAAGGAGACGTGGTGCGCTTCATGTCCGCCACGCCGACGCGGGTGGCGAGCGGATCGCTGCCCTACGACCTCTTCCCCATCTCCACTCCCTTCACCAGCGACGACGGCGAGCTGCCGTACCTCCTCACCCACGTCAACCTGGGGTCGGCCGAAACCGGGCAACGCGTCGCGGACGCCGTGGCCACCGCCGGAGTGCAGGCGGCGGCCGGCAACCGGCGCCGGCTCGTGCTCCTGATCCTCGGCCATCGGTGGAAGGACGAGAGCCAGCTCTCGATCGCGGAGGCGAAGCGCTACCTCGAGAGCCTCGATGTGCCCCTGGAGGTCTGGACCACCGGCGCCGCCCAGAGCCGCACCGTCTCCGACGACCGCATTCCGATCACCATGAAGACCGAGTGGGGGAAGGCGCGCAACGTCGCGACGATCACCCGGCTGCTGGAGAACACCACCACGCTCCTCGACATCCTCTCCAAGCAACGGATCGTCTGGGTCGAGGGCAACCACCTGCCGAGCCAGATCCGCCTGACGAAAGGCGCCAAGGGCATCGAGCTCAGCCGCTGAGCCAGCGAGCCCAAGAGTCGACGAAGAGCGCGCCTCGCAAAGGGTGCGCCCGGCGTCAGCCCTCGAGGCTCAGGGTGCTTCGAGGTGCGGGGCCGGCGAGCTCAGTTGACGAACCGGTAGCCGGTCTGGCCGTCCGTACACTCGATGCAGGCGTCCGGGTCGCGCAGGTTGAAGCGGCGAGCCCAATCGCCCGTGCAAATCACGGTGCCGTCCGCCGCGAGATAGCGGAAGTGGCCGATCGTGTTCGCAGCCAGCGGGCAGGTCCCGCTGTCCGGGCAATCGACACAGAGGGTGTCGCCCGAGGCGAAGCGGCCGCAGTCGCCACTCGTCGCGCCGATGTTGTAGACGCAGTAGACGTCGAAGGCGTCACCGACCCCGGACACTCCGCTGGGGGCGTCGGTGAAGTCGACCACCTCCTCCGGCGGTGCCAACTCGGCGTTCTCGGCGGCGCCGGTGACGCCGGCCAGAGCCAACAGCAGGATCAAAGCGAGGGACAACGACGACAGGTTCCGAAGCATGGCGGCCTCCTTTGGGTAGACGTGCCCTTACTTCATTTTTCGTTATCTACTAAGAAGTAGTGCAGGCCGCCCGAGAATCTGAGACATCCCGCCCTCGCCCCTCGAGGCTCCCTCGGCCCCCACACCCTGGGACCCGGAGCTCAGCCGGACGATGACCGAAGCCGGCGTGGCCGTCGAAGAAGAAGCGGTCCTCGACGAGCTCCTGGCCGATCTGAAACCGTAGCCGTCGCCATTGCGGGGCGCCGGCCGGCGCCTCTACATCGCCCCTTCGTCCGCCGACGGGCCGTAGATCGCCGGCACCGGCACGTCCAGCAGCCGCATGTAGACGGTGAGCTGACCCCGGTGGTGGATGGCGTGGTTGAGGATCATGTTCCGGAGCACCGCGCCGCGGGGCACGGTGAACACCACCTCACCGCCGTTTTCCAGGCTCCAGGGGTCCCCCATCTTGGCCTCGTCGACCGCCTGGAGGGCGCCCTCCGCCGCCGTCAGGTTGGCGTCGAACAGGGCGAGGATCTCCGCCGTCGTGCCGGGCGCCTCTCGCTTGCCCTCCTCCTGGCCGGTGGCGACGTCGAAGGAGTCCCGCTCGACCGCGACCGAGGCCCAGTGCGGGATGGTCGCCAAGTGGGTGGCGAGCTCCCCCAAGGTCCACGACCGCTCGTGGGGCCGCCAGCCCAGCTTGTCGTCCGGCAGCCGCTCGAGGGTTCTCCGGGTCACCTTCATCTCTTGGTTGAGCTCAGCCAGCAGTGTGTCGCGCAGACCCATGGTGCACCTCCTCCTTGAAGCTCCAGGTCATATGGAAAACGAACGTTTCAAGCCTCGAAATGTACAGCCCGTGGCCCAAACGAACAGATCATCTCAAAGGAGCCAGTCGCCGTACAGGTCCGGCCTGCGGTGGTGGAAAAAGAGCTTCCGCGCCGCCGAGCGGTCGACCTGCGAGAGGTCGAGGTCGGCGATCACCAGGTCCTCCTCCAGGCGGGTGCCGCGGGCGAGGAGGCGGCCCTCCGGGTCGACCACGAACGACTCGCCGGCAAAGGTCAGCTCCTCCTCGTCGTCGGCCCGGGGCGGCTCCTCCCCCACCCGGTTGCACAGGGCGGCGAAGTAGCCGTTCTGGAACGCCGCCGCCCGGACCTCGGCCTCGTACATGCCCTCCGGCCACTCGCCCAGCACCCCCGCCTGGGGGATCACCACCACCTGGGCACCGGCGAGCCCCAGGGCGCGCATGTACTCGGGGTAGTGGCGGTCGTAGCAGATCGCCACGCCCACCCGGCCCGCCTTGGTGTCGTAGACCGGCGCTCCCCGGTCTCCCGGGTCGTAGTAGTCCTGCTCGCGGAAGCCCGGGTAGTCGGTGATGTGCACCATGCGGGTCACGCCGAGCAGGCTGCCGTCGGCGTCGATCACCGGTGAGCTGTCGAAGAAGTGGCCCTCTTCCGTCCGCTCGTAGAGGTTGAAGACCACCACCAACCCCAGCTCGCGGGCCAGGCTCGCCACCCGCTCGGTGGTCGGGCCGGGCACCGACTCGGCGAGCAGAACCGCGCTCCGGTCGCCGGACCGGCAGGGGAAGAAGCGGTCGACGGCGAGCTCGGGGAAGACCGCCATCTCCGCCCCCCGGCGGGCGGCCTCGCGCAGGGTTTCGAGGGCGCGATCGAGATTCCGCGCCCGGTCGGGCGATGCAGCGACTTGAGCGAGAGCCAGGCGCATGGTGCTCCTCCGAATCGGCTTGCGCCGGGCCGGCGTCGACGGACCTCGGCCGGACGCAGTGGAGTTCTCTCGGATTGTAGCGCCGGAAAGCCCCGAGTGCTCCAATGCTCAAGAGAAGGTCGAACCACCCTGACTGCTAGACTTGCCCGTCATGGACTCGCGCACGCCCCCGTCCCCTTCGGCCCAGACCAGCGCGGCCACCACCGTGGCCCCCGCCGACGAACCCGCCTGTACCGAGACCCCGCGCGATCGCGACGAGGCGTTCGCGCGGTTCCTCGAAGCCTACCCGGAGTACCGATCGACCGAGGCCCTCGACGCCCTCCGCGCCGAGGAGTTCTCGCGCCTGGACGACCAGGGGCACGTCTACCTGGACTACACGGGCGGCGGCCTCTACGGCGCCTCCCAGGTCGAGCGCCACCGGGAGCTGCTGCTCTCGACCGTGTTCGGCAACCCCCACTCGTCGAACCCCACGTCGCTCGCCACCACCGACCTGGTGGAGCGCTGCCGGCTCCACGTGCTCGAGTACTTCGACGCCTCGCCGGACGAGTACGTGGCGATCTTCACCGCCAACGCCAGCCAGGCGCTCAAGCTGGTCGGCGAGTCCTACCCGTTCCGGCCCGGGGACCGGTTCCTGCTCACCTTCGACAACCACAACTCGGTCAACGGCATCCGCGAGTACGACCGCACCCACGGCGCGGAGACCACCTACGTGCCGGTGGTGCCGCCGGAGCTGCGGGTCGACGACGAGACCCTCGAGCGCCACCTCGACCGGGCCGAGTCCTCCCGAGCGGGCGGCCACAACCTCTTCGCCTATCCGGCCCAGTCGAACTTCTCCGGCGTCCACCACCCGCTCGAGTGGATCGAGATGGCCCGCTCCCGCGGCTGGGACGTGCTCCTGGACGCCGCCGCCTTCGTGCCCACCAACCGACTCGACCTCTCCCGCTGGAAGCCGGACTACGTGGCACTCTCGTTCTACAAGATGTTCGGCTACCCCACCGGCGTCGGCGCCCTGATCGGCCGGCGCGAGGCGCTCGCCAAGCTCCACCGCCCCTGGTTCGCCGGCGGCACGATCTCGGTGGCATCGGTTCAGGCGGACCTCTTCAGCATGGCCGCGGGTGCCGCCGCCTTCGAGGACGGGACCCTGAACTACGAGATCCTGCCGGCGGTCGACTTCGGGCTCGACTTCCTGGAGCGGATCGGCGTCGACGTCATCCACGAGCGAGTCTGCTGCCTGACCGGCTGGCTGATCGAGGCGCTCCTGTCGCTGCGCCACGACACGGGCGAGCCGCTGGTGATCCTCTACGGCCCCGCCGACACCGAGGCCCGGGGCGGCACGGTGACGCTCAACTTCCGCGATCGCCACGGCAACGTCGTCGACCACGAAGAGGTCGAGCGTCAGGCGAACGCGCGGAAGATCTCGCTGCGCACCGGCTGCTTCTGCAACCCGGGAGCCGGCGAGGTGGCCCTGGGCCTCTCGGGCGAGGAGATCACCGGCTGCTTCGCCCGGTCGGGCCGGCGCATGAGCTACGACGACTTCCGCCGCTGCGTCAACGACAAGTCGACCGGCGCGGTGCGGGTGTCGGTAGGGCTGGTGAGCAACTTCGAGGACGTGTTCGCGTTCGTGGAGTTCGCGCGCGGATTGCTCGATCGATAGGGCCGGCCCGTCCCCGGGGCCAACCCGACCGACCCCCAACGGGGGCACCCTCGTCGCCTCAGGAGCACTCTCCTGCGCCCGATCCTCGGACCGGGCCTGGCCCGGTAGCCGGCCTTCCCAACCCGCGGGAGGAACGGAGTTTGCTTCTCTATCTTGTTCCGTGTCCGCGGCAGCCGGGCGCCAGCCGCAGGACGATTGGACATGAACCCCCGAGACGAGGAAGACCGATGAACCAGAAGACCCTTACCGTGGTGTTCGCCATCCTGACCGTGCTGGCCGGGGTCGCCGGAGCGGGCCCTGCCCTGGCGCAAGGACAAACCCAGGGGCAGCCCTCCCCTTCCGAGTCGGCCCAACCGACCCAGTTCGAAGAACAGATCGAGGTCAGCGAGGTGCTCCTCGACGTGCTCGTCACCGACGGCCGCGGCAACGTGGTCCTGGGCCTCGGCAAAGACGACTTCACCGTCCAGGAGGACGGCGAGCCCGTCGACCTCAACAGCGTCACGTTTTACAGCAACCGAGAGTTCCTGGAGTCCGCCGAACGGGCGCGCGAGATCGGCGTCGCGGCGGACCAGGTGCCGATCGACCGCTACTTCGTCCTCTTCTTCCACGACCAGCGGAGCCTTTTGCCGAGGCTGACCGCCCAGATCCTGGACGCCGGCCGGCGCGCCAAGCAGTGGACCCGCAGCATGCTCGGTCCCAACGACTACGTGGCGGTCGTCTCCTACGATTACCAGCTCAAGATCTTCCAGGACTTCACCACCGACCGGGAGGCCATCTCCCACGCCATCGACCAGGCGGTGCGCGGCGGAGAGGATCCGGGCACCTGGCCGTCGCGTCGACCCACGGGCGAAGGACCGTCGCTCTTCGACGGTATGCCGTCACCCAACGAGATTCGCAAGGGGAGCGAGCGCTTCTACGGCGCCATGGAGCTCCTGGCCCAGGCAACCGGCCCCATCCAGGCGCGCAAGAACGTCATCCTCTTCTCCCTCGGCTTCGGCGAGGTGCGCGACTTCGGCTTCTACGCCCCGGATTCCCGCTACTACCGCCCGATGATCGAGGAGCTCAACGACGACAACGTGGCCGTCTACTCGATCGACCTGATCTCGATCGACCCGGGCGAGCCGGTGCTCGAGAACGTCTACGGCAACTCGCTGTCGAGCATCTCGGCCGACACCGGCGGCCGGTACTACTTCAACTTCGTCAACTTCACAACGCCGCTCGAGCAGGTCGCGCGCGACAACAACGGGTACTATCTGCTGTCGTACACGAGCCGTCATCCGCGGGGCGAGTCCGGGTACCAGGAGGTGACGGTGGAGACGAAGAACCGCCAGTTCCGGACCCGCGCCCGCGAGGGGTACCGGTACGGCGAAGGCCCGTAAACGCACGCGGCGAACGCAGGAGGAGGCAGTGCCCAAGACCGTCGAAGTCCCGGACTACGAGATCGAAGCCGCGGTCGCCGTCGAGCCGGCGGCGACCGCGCTGGTCATCGTCGACATGCAGCGCGACTTCGTCGACCCGGACGGCGCCCTCCCGGTTCCCGGTGCGGCCGAGAGCGTGCCCCGCATCCGGCGCCTCCTCGACTGGGCGCGGGACCGGGGCATCGCGGTCGTCTACACCCAGGACACCCACGACCCCGGCGACCCGGAGTGGTCGATCTGGCCCCGCCACGTGGAGCGTGGCACCGCGGGGTGGCAGATCGTCGGAGAGCTCGCCCCCCGTGCCGCCGAGCGGATCTTCGAAAAGGCCCGCTACGACGGCTTTTACGGCACCGGCCTCGATCACGCGCTCCGGGTCGCGGGCGTCGATACCCTGATCATCTGCGGCACGGTCGCCAACATCTGTGTCCACTACACCGCGGCGAGCGCCGGGCTCCGCTGGTACCGGGTGATCCACCCGGTCGACGCGCTCTCGGCGCTCACCGAGTTCGACATGGAGGCCGCCCTGCGCCAGGCGAGCTTCCTCTTCCAGGCCACCCTCACCACCGTCGACGGATTGATCACCACCTGAGCTTCGCCACCGCAGCAAACGCCGGAGCGCCGAAGCCGGAAGGTTCTCGGCATGCGGCCGGTTCTGCCTGACGAGATGTCCGACCACTCGAGCCGAAACCCGACTCTCCCGATCGCCGACCAGGACCCGAACGGCCACCCGGAGGAGCTCTTCGACACCCTCGGCGAGGCCATGAACACGGTGTTCGAGTCCCTGGGCCGGGCGCTCATCTGCCTGGGACCGGATTTTCGCGTGGTGCGAGCGTCGGACGGGATCGACCGCCTGGTCGGCGAGGGCGCGGCGCTAGAGCTCTTCGGCCACGACGCCGGCGAGGTCTTGGGCGAAGAGCTCTTCGGCACCTCGGGAACGCTCCGCCAAGCCCTCGAGGCCGGCGAGCGCCGCGAAGGCTGGGGGGCGCGGATCCAGACCCCGTCCGGGGCCTCGCGCCTCCTCTCGATCACCGTCGCTCCGGTCAAGCACGGCCCGGGCGTCACCTGCGATCCACGGGTGCGCTACCTGATCGTCGCCCGCGCCGCCGACGAGAGCCGCGCCGACGGCGAGCCCACGGCCCACCTGATCTCCGGCCTGGTGGCCCGGGCGCCGTCGATGGTGCGCATCATCCGGCTGATCGAGCACCTGTCCGAGAGCGAGGCGACGGTGCTCATCACCGGCGAAAGCGGCACCGGCAAAGAGGTCGTGGCCCGGGCGCTCCACTCCACCTCGCCGCGGCGCAAGGGAGAGTTCGTCGCCGTCAACTGCGGCGCCTTGCCCGGCGAGCTCCTGGAGAGCGAGCTCTTCGGTCACGTGCGCGGCGCCTTCACCGGCGCGGTCCGCGACCGGGTCGGCCGCTTCGAGCTCGCCTCCCAGGGAACCCTCTTCCTGGACGAGGTGGGCGACCTGCCGCTCCACCTCCAGGTCAAGCTGCTCCGCGTCCTCCAGGAACGGACCTTCGAACGGGTCGGCGAGAACCGCACCCGCCGCACCGAGGCCCGTATCCTCGCCGCCACCAACGCCGACCTCCGCCAGGCGGTCGCCGACGGCAGCTTCCGCGAGGACCTCTACTATCGGCTCCGGGTCGTACCGATCGAAATCCCGCCGCTGCGCGACCGCCGGGAAGACATCGACCCCCTGGTGCACCAGCTCCTCTCCCGGGTCTGCGCCCGCCACGGCCGCTCCCTGATCGTCAGCCCCTCGGTCATGGGCGCGCTGCTGCGCTACGACTGGCCGGGCAACGTACGCGAGCTCGAAAACGTCCTCGAGTACGCGGTCGCCGTCTGCCAGGGCCAGACCATCCAGCTCCACGACCTCCCCGACGAGGTCCTGGGCGGCGTGCCGGCGATTGAGGTCCGCAGCACCCGCCAGGGCCGGCCATCGATCGACCCCGCCTCGACCGACCCCGAGCGCGAACGGGACCGAGAACGCCTCCGGTCCGCCCTCGACGCCCACCGCTGGAACCGGGAGGAGACGGCCGAAGCCCTGGGCATCAGCCGGACGACCCTGTGGCGAAGGATGCGGGAGCTCGAGCTCCTCGATTGACTAGACCCCCCTCCTCGGTGTCTAGCCCCCCCTCCTCACCCCGTCCCTCTCCTCTCCCCGAGGGGCAGGAGAGGGCGCCCCCTCCCGGCACATCTGCTACTCGACAGCCCAGTAGGGTGCGCTTCAGCGCACCAAGCCATGGTCCGGTGCGCTGAAGCGCACCCTACTAGACCCCCCTCCTCTCCCCGTCCCTCTCCTCTCCCCGAGGGGCAGGAGAGGGCGCCCCCTCCCGGCACATCTGCTACTCGACAGCCCGGTAGGGTGCGCTTCAGCGCACCAAGCCATGGTCCGGTGCGCTGAAGCGCACCCTACGCAGCCACGATCCAACCACCGCCCCGCCCAGCCCTACCCAACCTCCCCATCCCACCCAGGCAAGCTGGTAGGCGTGGCCGGGGGCTCGCCTCCGAAGGGGCTCAGCGCCGGCGCTCCTCGCAACCGGCCGCAGTGAAGGGTAACCGTCGCCGGCGATGGGCAGCCGAGCGCCCCCCTCCACGAAGCTCCCCGCACGCGAGGCGTCCCGCAGGAGGCGAGCCCCCGGCCACGCCGGCCATCTCCACGCCGGCCCCCACCACGCCGACCCCCAACCCACCACACCCACCCACCCCACGTTTCAACACGTTTCACCCACCCCACCGCAGCGAAACCTGACGTTTCAATGCACGTTTCAAACACCCCACCCAACAGGCCCCATAACCCACAGCAAACCACCTATTTTCAACAACTTGACCACCTTGGCATCGGACGTGCTTTTCACAAGGTCGAAACGACCAACGGAGACACACACCCATGCCACACATCTCCCGACGACGCTTCCTGAAGGTCACCACCGGAGCCGCCGGCGTGGCCGCCGGAGCCGGGCTCGCCCCGAAGCTCCCGGCCTGGCTGGCGGACACCGGCGTCGGCACTCCCGGCCAAGACGACCACATCGACCGCGTGGCGACCTTCTGCGACGTCTGCTTCTGGAAATGCAACGCCGTGGCCTCACTCAAGAACGGCCGCCTCTGGAAGATCGAAGGCAACCCGGACGACCCCCTCTCCCGCGGACGGCTCTGCCCCCGGGGCACCGGCGGCGTCGGCGCCCACTTCGATCGCGACCGTCTCACGAGCCCCCTCATGCGGCGCACCACCCGCGGCGCCGAAGAATGGGTCGAGGTCACCTGGGACGAGGCCCTCGGCCACATCGCCCAGAAGCTCGACACGATCCGCAAAGAGCACGGCCCCGAAGCGGTCGCCCTCTTCTCCCACGGCATCGGCGGCGGCTGGTTCAAGCACCTGTTCAAAGCGTACGGCACACCCAACATGACCGCCCCTTCCTACGCCCAGTGCCGCGGCCCCCGCGAGGCCGGCTTCCAGCTCACCTTCGGCGAGGGCATCGGCAGCCCGGAGCGAACCGACATCGCCAACACCCGCTGCCTGGTGCTCATGGGCTCCCACCTGGGCGAGAACATGCACAACTCCCAGGTCCAGGAGCTCGCCGAGGCGATCGGCAACGGCGCCACGGTGATCGTCGTCGACCCCCGGTTCTCCGTCGCCGCCGGCAAGGCCAAGCACTACCTGCCGATCCGGCCGGGCACCGACCTCGCCCTGCTGCTCGCCTGGATGAACGTGCTCGTCACCGAAGGGCTCTACGACACGGAGTACGTGGAGCGCTACGGCTTCGGCTTCGACGCCTTCAAAGCCCACGTCGCCCGGTTCACCCCGGAGTGGGCATACCCCGAGACCGGCATCTCCCCCGAGACGATCCGCGAGACAGCCCGGGAGATGGGCCGCAACAAGCCGGCGACCCTCGTCCACCCCGGCCGCCACGCCACCTGGTACGGCGACGACACCCAGCGCCTGCGGGCGGTGGCGCTGGTCAACGCGCTCCTCGGAAGCTGGGGCAGGGAGGGCGGCTTCTACACCCCGGCCGGCATGGACGTGGCGGGCTACCCCTACCCGCCGTTCCCCAAGCCGGAGCGCCCCTCGGCCGACAACCCGGACGGGCGCTACCCCTTCGCCCACGAGAGCCTGACCACCGGCATCCGGGAGGCGACCCTCACCGAGAAGCCCTACCCGATCAAGAGCTGGTTCGTGTACGCCACCAACCTGCTCCAGGCCCTGCCCGACCAGAAGGCGACCATCGAGGCGATCCAGAAGCTCGACCTGATGGTCGTGGTCGACGTGGTGCCGAGCGAGATCGCCGGCTGGGCCGACGTCGTGCTGCCCGAAGCGGTCTACCTCGAGCGCCACGACGACTTGAACGTGGGCTGGTTCAGGCGGCCGTTCGTGGCGCTGCGCCAACCGGTGGTCGAGCCCCCGGCCGACCAGAAGCCGGGCTGGTGGATCTCCCGCGAGCTCGGCCTCCGGCTCGGCCTCGAGCAGTACTACCCGTGGAAGACCGCTGAGGAGTACTTGAAGACCCGAGTCGAGCGGAGCGGCCTCTCCTGGGCCGACCTCCGGAAGCAGGGCGTGATCCTCGGCCCCCGCCAACCGATCAACGAGGAGGAGGGGCTCGCCCCGGCCTTCTACACCCCGTCGGGCAAGATCGAGCTCTACTCCACCCAGCTCGAGCAGGCCGGCCTCGACCCGATGCCGGTCTACACGCCGCCGGAGGATCCGCCTCCCGGCTCGTTCCGGCTGCTCTTCGGCCGCTCGCCGGTCCACACCTTCGGCCGCACCCAGACCAACCCGCTCCTCGCCGACCTGATGGACGAGAACGAGGTCTGGGTCAACGCCGACGTCGCCCGGCGCATGGGCTTCAAGGACGGCGACCGGGTGCGCCTCGAGAACCAGGACGGCGAGGTCTCCCTGCCGGTCCGGGTCAAGGCGACCCAGCGCATCCGGGGTGACTGCGTGTTCATGGTCCACGGCTTCGGCCACACGGCCCGGGGCCTCAAGAGCACGTTCCGGAAAGGCGCCTCCGACTCCGGCCTGGTGACCCGCTACAAGACCGACCCGGCCATGGGCGGCACCGGCATGAACGTCAACTTCGTGACCCTCAAGGCCTAAGGGAGATCTGAGCCATGCCACGCTTTGGAATGGTCATCGACACGCGGCGCTGCGTCGGCTGTATGGACTGCGTCGTCGCCTGCAAGACCGAGAACGAGATCCCCGAGGGCTACTGCCGCAACTGGGTGGTTCAGGAAGTGCGAGGCGCGTTCCCCGACCTCCAGATGGAGATCCGTAGCGAGCGCTGCAACCACTGCGACGACGCGGCCTGCGTCTCCGCCTGCCCGACCGGCGCGAGCCACCGGGAGCCCTTCGGCCAGACGGTCCAGATCGACAAGGACCTGTGCGTGGGCTGCAAGGCCTGCCTCGCGGCCTGCCCCTACGACGCCCGCTCCATCCACCCGGACGGCACCGCCGACAAGTGCACCTTCTGCATGCACCGCGTCGAGAAGGGCGACGACCCGGCCTGCGTCGCGGTCTGCCCCTCGCGGGCGCTCCATTTCGGCGACCTGGACGACCCCACGAGCGAGGTCTCGCGCCTGCTCGCCTCCCGGCCGAGCCACACGCTGATGCCGGAAGCCGGCACCAAGCCGCGCATCTTCTACCTGAGCTGAGGCTTTCGAGATGAATCCTATGATCGAGCTCACGTCGAGCCGCGCCAACGAGATGGTCGACCCCGCCCTCCACGTGTGGGGCTGGGAGATCCCGAGCTACCTCTTCCTCGGCGGCCTGGTGGCCGGGATGATGATCATCTCCGGCTACTTCCTCCTCCGGGGCAACGGCACGAAGCGCGACACCGTGACCTACCTGCTGCCCGGCCTGGGGATCGCGTTCCTGTCGCTGGGCATGCTGGCCCTCTTCCTGGACCTGGAGCAGAAGCTCCACGTCTGGCGCTTCTACACCACGTTCCGCGCCACCTCCCCCATGTCCTGGGGCTCCTGGATCCTGCTCCTGGTCTACCCGGCCATGGCCACCCAGATGCTGCTCCGGCCGCCGGCCCGGCTGGCCGAGCGTGTCCCTCCCCTGGCCGCCCTGTCGAAGCGACTCCGGGCGATCCCGAAGATGGAGTCGATCGTGGCGGTGGCCAACATCGCCCTCGGTACCAGCCTCGGCGTCTACACCGGCGTGCTCCTCTCCACCCTGGGGGCCCGACCCCTCTGGAACAGCGCTCTCCTGGGGCCGCTCTTCCTCCTCTCCGGCCTGTCGGCCGCCGCCGCGTTCGTCCACCTGGTGGCCCGCGACCGGGACGAGCAGGTGCTCCTCGCCCGGGCGGACAACGCCTTCCTGGGGATGGAGCTCGCCGTCATCGGCCTCTTCCTCATCGGCCTCGTCACCTCGACCCAGGCCCACGCGGACGCCGCCTCGCTTCTCCTGGGCGGCCCCTACACCGCGGTCTTCTGGGTGTTCGTGGTCGGGGTCGGCCTGGTCCTGCCGCTCGGCATCCAGAGCCTGGCGACCCGCCACGTCATCCAGCACACGCCGGTGGCTCCCATCCTGGTGCTCGCCGGAGGGCTGTTGCTCCGCTTCGTCATCGTCTACGCGGGGCAGGCGAGCCATTGGAACCTGATCTGAAGCCCGAATCGACACTGGAGGTATCGATATGACCACCGCGACCGACGTCGCACGCATCGAGGCGCCACCCGCCCCCCTGGCCGTCTCCAGGACCCGGGAACGCTCCCAGGCCGAGACCAGGCCCGCGGCTGCCTTCGCCAACCCCTACCTCGCCGGCATCGGCCTCGGCCTGGTGCTCCTCGCCGCCTTCGTGGTGATGGGCCGTGGCCTGGGAGCCTCCGGCGCCTTTTCGGCCTTTGTCGCCTGGACGGTCGACGGCGTCGCCCCGGCCCACGCCGAGGGCAACGGCTTCTACCAGAGCTACCTCGCGTACGGAAACCCCCTCAAGGGATGGCTGGTGTTCGAGGTGCTCGGCATGGTGGTCGGCGGCCTGGTCTCCGGACTGCTGGCCGGCCGGGTCCGCCCGGTGATCGAGAAGGGCCCGCGGATCGGCACCGCGGGCCGCCTGGGGCTCGCCTTCCTGGGCGGTCTCTTCATGGCGGCCGGGGCGAAGCTCGCCCGCGGCTGCACCAGTGGTCAGGCCCTGACCGGCGGCGCGCTGCTCAACGCCGGGAGCTGGGCCTTCATGCTCGCGGTCTTCGCCGGCGCGTACGGCGTGGCCTGGTTCGTGAGGAGGCAGTGGCGATGAGCGCACCGCTCTTCAAGTTCGGCCTGTTCGGCGACGAGGTCTCGCTGCTCGTCGCGTTCGCCATCGGCATCGGCTTCGGCTTCGCCCTCGAGCGCGCCGGCTTCGGCAGCGCCAAGAAGCTGACCGGCCAGTTCTACCTGACCGACATGACGGTGTTCAAAGTGATGTTCACCGCCATCGTCACCGCCGGCCTGGGCGCCTTCTACCTCGGATGGCTCGGCGTCCTCGACCTCTCCCTCGTCTACATGACCCCGACTTACCTGGCACCGCAGATCGTCGGTGGTCTGCTCCTCGGCATCGGCTTCGTGGTCGGCGGCTACTGCCCCGGCACCTCGGTGGTGGCGATGGCCACGGGGCGGATCGACGGCCTGGTGGTGGTCCTGGGGCTCTTCGCCGGCATGTTCGTCTTCGGCGAGATCTTCCCGGCGATCGAAGGCTTCTACCACTCGACCGCCTTCGGCGCGCAGAGCCTGCCCGGCGTGCTCCACCTGCCCTACGGCGTGGTGCTCTTCGCCGTCGTGCTCATGGCGATCGGCGGCTTCGCCGGCGCCGAGTGGGTGGAACGCTGGTCGGCCCGGCGGACCGCGGAGGAGGCGTCATGAGCCGCTTCATCCCCAAGACCCTGAAGGGCAAGCTGGCGCTCACCGCCGTCGCCCTCGGCTTCCTCGCTCTCTTCGGCAACCCCTACCGGGGCGAGACCGTCACGGTGGCGACCCAGGACCTGGCCTGGAACCTCCAGCAGGCCGACCGCCTGAGCGCCCCGGAGCTCGCCGACCGACTGATCTCCGGCCGTACCGACCACCGCATCCTCGATCTCCGACGCGCCGAGGCCTACGCCGAGTACCACGTGCCGGGAGCCGAGAGCGCGCCGGTCGGAGAGCTCGCCGACTACCCCCTCTACCGCAACGAGACGGTGGTCCTCTACGGCGAGGACGCGGTGGGCACGGCCCAGGCCTGGCTGCTGCTCCAGGCCCGCGGCTTCCACGGCGCCGTGCTCCTCGACGGCGGCCTCGATGCCTGGAAGCAGCAGGTCCTCTTCCCGGCCCTGCCGGAGGGGAGCGCGCCCGACGTCATCGCCCGCGCCAAAGCCGTCGCCGAGCACTTCGGCGGCCAGGCGCGCGTCGGTGGCGAAGCGGTCGGCGACGCGCCCATGGAGATGCCCAAGGTCGAGGCTCCCGCGGCGGTCGCGCCGGCGGCCCGGAAGCTGAAGCGAAAGGAAGGTTGCTGAAGATCCATCCCCCACGCGGGCCGTCGCGGCCCGCGGACTCCTTCGCCCCCACGGAAGGGCGCATCGGAGGTCTCTCCTCGGCCGGCCCTCCTCACCGGGCCGGCCTCTTTCTTTTCCGGGCTCCGGGCCAGGGTGACGGGACGCTCGTTCTGCCCGCCGACCCGCAGAATCGGTCCCGCCCGAATGGGTAGGGAACCAGGACCCCCCGAACCGTCCCTGAATTCCGCACCGCCCCTTGACTCGAACCACCCAAACGGGTAGGTTCTGGCCGCTCGCTTGACTACATGTTGGACAGCGCCGCGGCAATGCCGTGGCCACACCGCGGTTCACCCGCGGCGTCAGTGGAGGCTTACGCGCTAATGATTCGGCTGGCAACGCTCATCGGGTTCATCGCTCTTCTCACCCTCGTCTCCTGCTCCCCTTCCGAGCAGTACGGTGGCACCCCTCCGGAGAATCCGGTCACCCCGGAGCTCTCCGGCACCAACTGGGACGGCACGCCCTACTCGCTCGCCGATTCGAGCGGCCACCTGGCGCTCGTCTTCTTCGGCTACACCTACTGCCCGGACGTCTGCCCGCTGGCCCTGGCGAAGATGAAGCAGCTCTACTCGGTCCT
>Ga0210123_1000241_pt1 | contig 36365 bp, 29 predicted proteins | sample Muzzi_PWB_D2_FD_185535 | JGI IMG/M metagenome (GOLD analysis project Ga0210123, IMG submission 185535) | Wetland microbial communities from San Francisco Bay, California, USA, that impact long-term carbon sequestration - Muzzi_PWB_D2 (SPAdes) | ecosystem: Environmental > Aquatic > Marine >... | reverse complement strand
CGTTCGCGCAGGGCCGCCATCACCGCCGCCTCGTCCGCCGGCTTCGAGCCGGGGGCGAGACGCACCTGGATGCGCGCCACGTTCTCGCCCTCGGTGCCGGTGTTCGACAGCGCCAGCCCCGCACCGCCGGCGATCGACGAGAACCCTTCCACCCGCGGATCGGCCTCCAGCACCTCCTGGAGGTCGGCCACGAACCGGTCGGTCACGGGCAGCGGCGTGCCCTCGGGCAGCTCGACCCGCACGCCGAACTCCCCCTGAGAGATCGCAGGAATCAGGTCGAGACCGAGGAGCGGCACCAGGGCGACCGCCGCGGCGAGCGCCACCACTGCCATGGCCAGAATGAAGACGGGGGCGTCGAGCGCCCGCCCCAGAGCCTTCGGATAGGCCCGGCTGACCGCCTCCATGCCCAGGTCGAAGAGCCGTCCCACCGGCCGGAGCGCGAACGCCACGGCCCGAAACGCCCAGCCGAAGAAGATCCGCACCAGCCGGAGCAGAAAGGCCGGCGCCGACACCAGCGCGAGCCGCCGGCCGCGCCGGACCCGCCCCCGCCATCCGGCCGGAGCGTCTTCCGCTTCCGGCTTGCTCCATTCGTCATCGGCCCCCGAGTCCTTCCGATACCCCCCGGAGAGCACCGCCGCCAGCACTGGGATCAGCGTCAGCGAGACCGCGAGCGACGCCATCAGTGAAAAGGACACTGTCAGCGCCTGGTCGCGAAAGAGCTGGGCGGCGATGCCCTCCAGGAAGACCACAGGCAAGAACACGGCAACCGTCGTCAAGGTCGAGGCGGCAACGGCCCGGCCCACCTCGGAGGCGCCTTTCATGGCCGCCTCGAACGGGGGGATCCCCTCCTCCCGGCGCCGGTGGATCGCTTCGAGCACGACGATGGCGTTGTCCACCAGCATGCCGACCCCGAGGGCGAGGCCACCCAGGGACATGATGTTGAGGCTCGTCCCGGTCCGGTACATGAGGAAGAACGTGGCGACGATCGAGAGCGGGATCGACAGGCCGATCACCAGGGTGCTCCGCACGTTCCTGAGGAAGAGCAGCAGCACCAGCACCGCGATCCCACCACCCAGGGCGGCGTTGCCGAGCACCTCGCGGATCGACGCCTCGATGAAGCGGGACTGGTCGACGCCCGCCACCACCGCGATGCCGGGGGGCAGCTCCTTCTCGATCTGCGCCAGGCGCTGGCGGACCGCCTTGGCCACCGCCACGGTGTTGGCGTCCCCCTCCTTGTAGAGGGCGAGCTCCACCGCCTCCCGACCGCCGAACCGGGTGATCACCTCGCGGCGCTTGTGGGTGCGCTCGACGGTCGCCACGTCGGCCAGCGTGACCACGCGCTCGCCCCCCTCTCCATCGGCCAGGACCACGGTGTCCAGGATGTCGCCCAGGTCCTCGAACTCATTTCTAGAGCGGACGAGATACCGGGCCTCCTCCTCGTAGAGGCTACCGCCGGCCTGGTTGACGTTCTCCCGCGCCAGGCGGTCCCGGACCTCGTCGATGCCGAGGCCGAGGAGCGAAAGCTTGCCCTCGTCGATCCGCACCTGGATCTCTTCCTCGTGACCGCCGGAGACCTTGACCGCCGCGAGCCCCTCGGTCGACTCCAGGTCCTTCTCCAGCACCTCCTCCCCCAGGTAGCGGAGCAGGAAGAGGTCCGCCTCGCCGGCCGGCCGGTCGGCCACCCGAACGGTGGAGCCGTCAGCCTCGACGGAGCCGTCAGCCTCGACGGAGCCGTCAGCCTCGACGGAGCCGTCAGCCTCGACGTCGCCCTTTGCCCCGGCGCCCGTCTCCGCGGCCGCCGTCTGGGTGACGTAGAGGCGCATGATCGGGTCGTTCTCCGGATCGAAGCGCAGCAGCAACGGGTCGTTCGCCTGCTCGGGGAGGGTGACGAGCTCCAGCTTCTGGCGCACGTCGAGGGCGGCGAAGTCCATGTCCCGGTCCCAGTCGAACTCGAGGGTCACCTGGGAGAGGCCGGGCCGCGAAACCGAGCTGATCCGCTGCACCCCGGCCACCACGCCCACCGCCTCCTCGACCGGCCGGGTGAGGAGCGACTCGACCTCCGCCGGCGCCGCGCCGGGGAACCGGGTCTCGACCGTCAGGCTCGGGTAGGAGATGTCGGGCAGCAGGTCGATCGGCAGCCGGCTGAACGCCACCACACCGAACAGGGAGACGGCGAGGGCTGCCATGGCCACGGTGACTCGGCGTTTGAGGGAGAGCTCGACGATGCGCATCGGGTGGCTCCAGTCTGCTTCCAGCTCGTTCGTTCAGATACAGGTCGGGCGTATGGGCCCCTCGGGGCCGTTCGGGGTGCGGCGGGGCGGACCCCGCCGCGACACGGTTTGCGCGTCTAGGGTCTACGGGGCGTCGATCTGGGCCACCTGGACCGTCTGGATCTTCTGGATGGGGGGCTCCTTGATCGAGGCACCATCTTTCAACGCCCCCTGGCCGGCGACGATCACCCGCTCGCCCTCCGCGACGCCGGAGAGCGCCTGAACCACCGCCCCCTCTTCGAGACCGAGGGTCACCTCGCGCTTCGCCGCGAGGCCGCCATCGGCCACGAAGACGAAAGTCTTCTGGAGCTCGCGGATCACCGCATCCTTCGGCACCACCACGGCATCCGGGCGGCGCTCGCGCACCACGTCGACCCGCACGAAGGCACCGGGACGCACCTGGGGCGGCACCCGATCGGCCCGGATGGTCACCTTGACGGTGCCCGTGCCCGGGTCGACCACCGGGCTGATCTGATGGATGCGCCCGCTCGCCTCGATCGACTCGTCCGCCTTGAGGACGATGCGCACCGGCCGGCCCTCGGTCAGGGTCAGCACGTCCTTCTCCGCCAGGTAGATGCGCGCCACGAGCGGCTCGAACTGGGCGACGGTGAAGAGCTCGTCGGCCACCCGCACGTCCTGACCCACCTGGGCCGCCCGCTTGGTGAGGCGACCGGTGAACGGGGCGCGGATCTGCGTCTTTTCGAGGCGCCACTCGGCCTCGGCCAGCTCCTGGTTGGCGACACCCAGCTCCATCACCGCCTTGTCGTGCTCCTGGGGCGAGACCAGCCCTTCGTCGACCAGCTTCGAGGTCCGGTCGTAGTTGAGCTCGGCGTTGGTCAGCCGGACCTGGGCCTTCTGGGCCGCGATCTCGGCGTCGCCCTTGGCCAGCTCGGCGAGCACCTGGCCGGCCTGGACCGGCTCGCCCTCCTCGACCGGCAGCCGGGCGAGGCGGCCTTCCCGCTCGGCCAGCACCTTGACCTCGTTCTCCGGCACCAGGTTCGCGGTGGCGCTGATGTAGGCGGCGAGATCCGTCCGCTCGACGGCCATGGTCTCGACCGGGATCGCCGCCTTCTCCTCCTCGGTCTCCGCCTCGGCGCCGTCCTTGGCCGCCTGCTCCTCGGCGGTGGCCCCCGGGGCCTCGTCGTCCGAGCCGTTCTTGGCGGCGTAGACGGCGAACACGCCGCCCAGGGCGACGACGGCGGTCAGGACGAAGATCGCCAGGTGGCGCCAGCGGCGACGGCGATTCTTCGTGGCGGCAGTGGGGGTGATCTGCTCGGGGGCTTCTATGGCATCGGCGACCGGGTCGCCCGTCGTGGCCTGCTGTTTTGCCTCGTGCTCGCTCATCATCTCCTCCGGGGTCAGGCTTCGGGGGGGAGCGCGACCGCCGGTTCTACGACCGCTTCCCTCATCCGGTGTTACGCCAGAAATCCGGAGAATGTTTCGCCCGAAGAGAAAACCGAGAGCCAATTTACGACTACGGCAAACTTTCAAGGATTAGGGTGTGCCCCTCGCCACGAACGCTTCGTGCCCCCCGCACCCGGTACACCGCACACATTGGCTCGCGCGCCCTGGCCCGGGCCATGCGAGCGGCTCGGCGTCCACCAACCCACCGACCGTTCACAACCCCGCGAGCTCCCGGTCGAGCTGGTCCTGGATCGAGCGCAGATCGTCCCGGCGGCGGGTGAGCTCGGCTTCCAGATCGATGATCCGCTGCTCGGTCTCCACGATGCGGGTGTCGAGGATCTCGAGCTCCCGTTCGGCTTGGCCGATCATCTGTTCGTACATGGGTCGGCGGCCCTCGAGGTCCTCCGGAGACATCTCCTCGAGCTCGCCCGCCATCATCTCGAGCCGGGAGCGGATGCGGTACTGCTCGTCACTGAGCGAGCTCCTCCGGTCTTCGGCGTTCCGGAGGTCGCGCTCCAGAGTCTCCACCCGCTCGCTGCCGAACTGCACCCGCTTGAGCGCCAGGTCGAGGCGCTGGCCCTCCACCTGGCGCTCGAGGAGCTCGGCGATCCGGGTGAGGGTGCCGTTGAGCTGGTCGAGCCGCTCTCCGACCGTCCGCTCCGGCGGGGGCTCCCCTGCCGCCTGCTGACCGGCGACCGGAGCGCCCAACAAGGCCACGAGGAGCGACAGGGCGACGGCGTCGCGAACCGTGCGGAACCTACTAAACCGACTAGACATGGGGGGGCGCCTCCTTTCTCCATCGTGTCTACGCAAGGACGCGGCGACGGTTCTCGCCCCACTCCGATACACTGCCGCGGCGAACCGCACGATTCCTATCCGTGGAGGCAGACATGATCTATTTGGCGGTGGTCCTCGTGTACCTGGGTTTCCTCATCGCTGTGGGCGTTTACCGCAGCCGGGAGGTGCACAACCAGGATGACTTCATGGTGGCCGGACGATCGGTTCCCACCTCGCTCCTGGTGGCGACGCTGGTGTGCACCTGGATCGGCTCGGGGAGCCTGTTCGGTGGCGCGGGCCGGGCGTTCCGCGAGGGCTTCTCGGCCCTCTGGCTGAGCGCCGGCGCCTGGGCCGGTATCGCCATCGTCTACTTCCTCGCGCCCCGGGTGCGCAGGATCGCCCAGTACACCGTGCCGGACCTCCTCGAGACCCGCTACACGCCGCTGGCCCGGCTGCTCGGGACGATCTCGATCGTCCTCGCCTACCTGACCATCGCCAGCTACCAGTTCATCGGCGGGGGGCGCCTCTTGAGCATCGTCGTGCCGTCGCTCGACCCGCGGGCCGGCCAGGTCATCATCTGCGTCTTGGTGGTGATAGTGATCGCGCTCGCCGGCATGAAGTCGATCGTCACCCTCGACCTGGTCAACGGCATCCTGATCACCGGCGGCATCCTGCTGGCAGTGCCGATCGTCTACCACCTGGCCGGCGGCTGGAAAGGGCTCTCCACGACCCTTCCCGAGACCCACTTCACCCCCATGGGCGGCCCCGGCGTGCTCGCCGCCCTCGGCCTCTTCTTCCCCACCTTCTTCCTCCTCCTCGGCGAGAGCGGCATGTACCAGAAATTCATGTCGGCCAAGAGCGAGCAGGATGCACGCCGGGCGGTGGTGGGGATGATCATCGGCGTCATCGTGGTCGAGACGGCGCTCGCCGCCACCGCCGTCTTCGGCGCCGCCCTCTACTGGAACAACCCGGCCTTCCACACCGCCGGCGGCTTCGACACCGCGACCACGGAGACCATCATCCTCGAGCTCGCCCGCCACGACCTGCCCGTGCTGCCGGGGCTCGTCCTTCTGACCGGCGCGGTGGCGATCATCTTCTCCACCGCCACCACGTTCCTGATCGTGCCGTCCACCAACATCGCCCGCGACCTCTTCCAGCGCTTCATCGCCCCGGACGCGAGCCCGGAGCGGGTGGTGCGCTTCCAGCGCTGGACGGTGGTGGCGCTCGCCGCCGTCTCCCTGCTCCTGACCACCTGGTTCGGCAACATCCTGGAGATGGCGCTCTTCGCTTACACCATCGTCGGCGCGGCGGTCACGCCGGCACTCCTCGCGGCCTTCCTCTGGCGCCGGGTGACCCCGGCCGGCGGCACCGCGTCGGTGGCTGCGGGCATGCTCACCACGCTGGTCTTTCTGGTGCTCAAGGAGGTCGGCTGGGAGACCATCCCCATCGGCTTCGGCCACACACTGCCGCTCGAGTACGACTACGTGATCTACCCCGCGGGCCTGGCCTCGATCGTCTGCCTCATCGGTGTCAGCCTGCTGACCAAGCCGTCGCCCGAAGAGAAGTGGCGACCCTTCTTCAGTTAGCCTGGAGGTCGCGATGCCCCACCCCCAGAGCACCCCACCCGTCGGCATTCTCGGGCTCGGCGCTTACGCCCCGGAGCGGGTGATGGAGAACGCCGAGTGGTCCGAGTACGTCGACACCACCGACGAATGGATCCGCACACGGACCGGAATCGAACGGCGGCGGATCGCGGCCCCGGAGGAGACCACCGCCACCATGGCGGTCGACGCCGCCCGCCGGGCCCTGGACGACGCCGGCATGGGACCGGAGGAGGTGGACGAGATCATCGTCGCCACCGACACGCCCGAGGTCTACATCCCGGACACCGCCTCGTTCGTCCAGACCCTGCTCGGCACGCGCAAGCTCCCGGCCTACGACCTGGCCGGGAGCGGCTGCGCCGGCTTCCTCCAGGCGCTCGACGTGGCCCGCTCCCGCGTGCTCACCGGCAAGCGCCGGGTGCTCGTCTGCGGCGTGGAGCTCTTGAGCCGGCTCATGAACTGGAGCGACCGGTCGACGGCGGTCCTCTTCGGCGACGGCGCCGGAGCGGCGGTGGTGGGCCCATTGAAGGACCCATTGGAGGACCAGGTGGAGGGCGAGCACGAGACCCGCGGCGCGGAGCTCGTCGCCACGGTCGCCGGCACCGACGGCAGCCGGTGGGACATCCTCTGCCTCGAAGCGGGGGGCACCCGGCGGCCGTTGTTCTTCACCGGAGCCGACCGCTCGCCGGGCGCTCGACCGGAGGGAGGCGGGGAGTTCCACGACAGCATTTTCATGAACGGCCGGGAGGTCTTCCGGGAAGCGGTGGCCCACATGGTGGAGGCGTCGCGCCAGGTGCTCGAGGCGGCGGGCCGGACCGTCCGGGACCTCGCGATGGTGGTGCCCCACCAGGCCAACATGCGGATCATCCAGGCGGTGTCCAAGGCCCTCGAGGTGGGCATGGACCGGGTGTTCGTCAACGTCCAGGACTACGGCAACACCGGCTCGGCATCGATCCCCCTGGCGCTCTCCCAGGCCAGGGACGCCGGCCGCATCCACCCCGGGGACCTGGTGCTCCTGACGTCCTTCGGCGCCGGGTTCCACTGGGCGGCGACGCTGGTGCAGTTCTAGAAGACCGGGGCCTTCGGGCCCATCTCGGCCGCCACAAAGGTGGTGAAAGGCCGCGCCCCTGGCGGGGCGCACTTCGGCCGGCACAGGTCCGGCCGCTTCGATGCCGAGATGGTGTCTCCACACCGCGATCCACAGATGAAGCGGCCCGCCTCCGTGCCGGCCGAAGTGCGAGCGAAGCGAACGACCCTACCCGGACCTGTGCCAGCCGAGTGCGACCGAAGCGAGCGCCCCCACCCACCGTCCCTGCCGGCAACGACCCCCGCGCAGCAAACGCCCCTCACCGGCCCCCATCCCCGCTACAATCGACCCATCATGTCCGAGCAGAACGATCAGCGTGATTTCGGAGCCATCCTCGCCGAGTTCGAGGCCACCCACGCCAAGAGCGGCGGCAAGGACCCCAAGCCGGGCAGCCGCGTCTCCGGCACCATCCTCTCGATCGGCGAGGAAGCCGCCTTCGTCGACATCGGCGCCAAGTCGGACGCCGCTGTGGCGCTCACCGAGCTGACCGACGAAGAGGGTGCGCTCACCGTCGCCGTCGGCGACACGGTGGAAGGGATGATCAGCGGTCGCGACGAGGCGAGCGGCTGCCTGGTGCTGCGGGTGCGCCCCGGAGGCTCCGGCTTCGGCGGCGACGAGGTGGCGCTCGAGGAGATCGCCCAGGCCCGCGACCACGGCATCCCGGTCGAGGGCATGGTCACCGAGGCGATCAAGGGGGGCGTGCAGGTGGACGTCTCCGGCGTCCGCGCCTTCTGCCCCATCTCCCAGCTCGACCTGCGCTTCGTCGAGGACGCCGCCACCTACGTCGGGCGGCGCCTGACCTTCGCCGTCACCCGCTTCGAGGCCGCCGGCCGCGGCGGGCGTCCCAACGTGGTCCTCTCCCGCCGCGAGCTGCTCGAGGAGGAGGAGAGGAAGCGCCGCGAAGAGACCATGGCGCGCCTCTCCGTCGGCGCCGTCGTCCGCGGTACGGTCACCTCGGTCACCAGCTACGGCGCGTTCGTCGACCTGGGCGGCGTCGAGGGCCTGCTCCACGTCTCCGAGATGGGGTACAGCCGCATCGAGGACCCGAAAGAGATCCTCTCGGCCGGCGACGTCGTCGAGGTCAAGATCCTCGCCATCGAGGAGCAGGAGGGGCGCGACGGCAAGACCCGGCGCATCTCGCTCTCGACCAAGGCGCTCCAGAAGGACCCGTGGGAGGCGGTCGCAGAGCGCTTCCCCGTCGGCTCGACGGTCTCCGGCCGGGTGACCCGGCTCGAGCCCTACGGTGCGTTCGTCGAGATCGCCCCCGGCCTGGACGGCCTGGTCCACGTCTCCGAGATGGCCATCGGGCGCCGCGTCGCCCACCCCAGGGACGTGGTCGCGCTCGGCCAGGACGTGGAGGTGCGGGTGCTCGACGTCGATCCGATCAAGCGCCGCGTCTCGCTCTCCCTGGCCTCTCCGGTCGATGCCGCCGACACCCCGTCGGCCGCGGAGTACTCCGGCGAGGCCAAGGGCTCGGCCGGCGGCTTCGGGTCCCTGGCGGCAGCCTTCCAGAAGGCGAAGAAGGACGAGGACTGAGGACCCGGGCGCACCCGGCGCCCGCCGAGCCGCGTGGAGCCAGCCCTCTGTCCCAGGTCCGCCGGCTCCGCGCACCTTGAAGACAGAGAATCACTAAGTTTCGAAAGGCGCCAAGCGCGCCCAAGAGGCGAACCGGATCGCTCCGCCTCCGGTGCGGCCACTCGATCGCCCGTCGATCGGGTGGAGCCCGGTACCGGTCCCTCCAGCCGCCCCCCCGGGCCGACGGACGGCGCCGACCCGCTGACCTCGAGCTCGGAAAGGAGCCGACCATGCGTCGAGCGCTCAGTCTGTCCGCCCTGCTGGTGGCCGTCATCGTCCTTCCAGCCGCCGCGACCGAAGCCCCACCGGCGGCGCTCCAACTCCCCCAGGCCATCGAGTGCCCGGCCGTGGCCGCCCCGCTGTCGCCTCTGGCCCCGAAGCCGGAGCCGAGCGCCGAGGACTTGTTGAAGGCCGCCGGCCTCCTGCCGACCGAAGGGATCGGGGCCGACACGCTCCCCGCCTGCCCTTCCGTCTACAGTTGCCCCAGCGGACCGAACACCGTCTGCACGAACGGTAGTTGTACGACGTCCGACACGGGCTACACCGCCTGCCAGTCGGGCTCCACCTCCCTCTCCTGCCCCGCCGGCCAGACGATCCACGTGGCGCACTGCCAGTGCGTGACCGATATCCAGGCCCGCTGTTGCGTCAGATACCCGTTCTGTCTCTGCCCCAAGTGCGAGAGCCTCACCAGCCAATCGATCTTTTGCCAGTAAGGAGGCAACCATGCGTCGAGCACTCAGTCTTTCCGTCCTGCTGCTAGCCGTCCTCGCCCTCCCCGCCGCCGCGGAGACCGCCCCGCCGGCCTCTCTCCAACTGCCCCAGATGGTCGCCTGCTCGGCCTCGGCCGCCCCGCTGTCGCCCCTGGCGCCGGCCTCGGAGCCGAGCGCCGAGGAGGTCCTGAAGGCTTCCGGCCTCGTCCCGGGCGGAGCGGTCGCGGTCGATACACTGCCCGACTGCCCGGCCGTCCACGGTTGCCCCAGCGGACCGTACAACAAGTGCAAGGGCACCAACTGCGGCACGGTCGACACCGGTTACACCGCCTGCCAGTCGGGCACCTCCAAGTTCTCCTGTACCGGCGGTCAGACGATCCACGTCACCACCTGCCAGTGCACGACGGCGTTCCAGGCTCGGTGCTGCACCACCTTCCCGGCCTGTCTCTGCGTCCGGTGCGACGCGTTCACAAGCAGCTCGCTCTCGTGCCAGTAGCACGCTGAGAGGGGCCTGAAACCAGCCTCCCCGGGGTCGTCCGCCAGGCGCCCGGCCCCGGGGGGCGCCCCTTCTCCACCGGCCCCGAGCCCCGTGCTATCGTCGCCGCGGAGACCGGTCGATGGCTGAAGAGCACATGTACAAGATCCACTTCTTCAACCAAGGGCAGATCTACGAGATCTACGCCCGACAGGTCTCCCAGGGCACCCTGTTCGGCTTCATCGAGGTCGAAGAGCTGGTCTTCGGCGAAAAGACCCAGGTGGTGGTCGACCCCTCCGAGGAGCAGCTCCAACGGGAGTTCGAAGGGGTCAAACGGACCTACCTCCCCATGCACGCCGTGCTGCGCATCGACGAGGTCGACAAGCGCGGCGCGAGCCGCATCAGCCCGATCAAAGGCGGCGGCAAGGTGGCGACGTTCCCGTCGCCGATCTACACGCCGGGCAAATCTGATTGAGTCGCACGATGCGCGTAGGGTGCGCTTCAGCGCACCAGGCCATGACCTCGCAGTCCTGCCTGCTCAGAACTTGACGTTCCCCGTCGCCAACGTCGCGAGCGCCGCCTCGTGAACGCCGCCGTTGGTGACCACGATCCCCTTCCCCCGGAGACTCTTCCCCGAGCCGTCGTACAGGATCTCGTCGCCCTCGATGTTCGTCACCCGCCCACCCGCCTCGGTGACCAGAATGTGCCCTGCCGCCACGTCCCAGTCGTGAAGGGTCAGGTAATCCCCCAGGTACAGGTCGACCTCACCCCGGGCCACTTGCGCCATCTTGATGCCGGCCGAATACGTCTGCACCGCCCGCTCCGCACCGAACGCCTCTAGTAGCTCCCGCTCCCCCTCCGCACCCCTCGACCGGCTCATGGCGAGCGCCCGAGGCGTTCCCTCGGTACCGGTCACGGCACACCGCCGAGCCGCCCCCTCGCCGAACGGCTGGCGCACGTGACAGCCGTCGCCCACGACCGCATAGGTCACCCGGTCGATCGCCGGCTCGTGCACCGCCCCCACCACCACCCGCCCCTCCACCACCAGGGCGATCATCACCGAGAACTCGCCGTTCTTGCGCGCGAACCCCCGCGTGCCGTCGATCGGATCGACGACCCAGAACCGGCCGTCCCCGGTGGCCTCGGTCGCGAACCGCTCGCTCGACTCCTCCGCACACAGGCCGTCCCCCGGAAACGCCCGGTGCAGCCGCTCGAGGATCATCTCCTGAGAGGCCTTGTCCGCCTCGGTCGAAATGTCGGCCGGGGCGTCCTCGATCCGCTCGAAGCTCCGGTACCGGCGCAGGATCTCGTCGCCGGCGGCGTGGATGGTCTCGAGGACGGTGTCGAGCTCGCGGGTGTAGTCGGCCATCGGGTCAGTTCCTCACGGTCACGGTCAGGCGCAGGATGGGACGCTCGTCCGCGGCGCCGAAGATCTCCTCGAACCGCTCGCGGTCGAGGCTCAAGGTCATGGTCTTTTCGAGCCCGTCGCCTTCGCTCTGGGCCTTGATCGAGCGGCCCACGGGGAACTCGCCCACGGCGGCCGACTGGAGCACCTCGCCCCGCCAGACGAGCTCGGCGGCGACCTCGGCATGCTGGAGGTACTCGGTGCCGTAGAAAGCGGGGGTCACGTCGATCCGCACCGAGCCCCGGCGCTCGCTCCGCGTCAGGGTCACCTTGCGGACCGACACGCCACCCGAGACGTAGACCGAGGTCTCGTTGGTGCTCCAGGAGTAGGCCTCGGGGATCGACTCGATCGGGCCGATCGGCACCTCGAGCACCATCGGGGACTCCAGATGGATCCGCGAGCGCTGATCGATCGGCACCTGCTCCTCGGGCACCGCACCCGACGCGGCGCGGACGCCGGTCGGCTCCTTGGCGCTCGCCGGAGCGGGCGGCTCGGCCGCCGGGGCGGGCGCCACCGAAGGAGCCGGCGGGGCGGCCGGCTGCTCGACCGGCTGGGCGAGGGGCACGTAGGTGGCGTCGAACACCACCTCCCAGCTCTCGCCCCCGTCCTTCGAGTGCTCGATGGCGTGGTGCAGCCGCCCCCCTCCGATCGGCTCGACCACCGCGCGGGCGATGACGGCACTCCCGTCGGCCTCGACGGTCTGGCCCTCGAAATGCATGGCGCCATCTCGAAGCTCGCCGTCGTAGACCACCAGGGTGCCCGAGCTGTCGAACCAAACCTGCTTCCAGCGGCCGTCCCGCGGGTCGACGTAGTTCATGCTCTGCCCGGTCACACCGCTCTTGGCCGACGTCCAGTTCTCTTCGATCACGCAGCCCCCGTGGAGCCCGCGGACCCGGTTGATTCCCACCGGCTGGCCGTCGGTGCCCACCGCCTGCCACTCGCCCACCCAGAAGTCGAGCTGGCGGTGGAGGGAGTCGGCGCACGACGGAGACGGCGACGGCGCCTCCTGGGCCCGGGCCGGAGCCGGGGCGAAGATCAGCAGGGCGACCCCCGCGCCCAGAGACAGGGCCAGAGCCGCGAGGCGGCGGACGAACGAAGATCGGAAGCTGTGCGGTTCCATCGTCGGATCTCCAAGCAGGTCAGAACGGTCAGAGGGGCTCATCGATCGGTCTCGGGCGCTGCCGAATCTACCCCACCCGGGGGGAGATGGCCGAGCGCCTGGCCGACACCGCGCCCGAGGGCGTCCTCGAGCGCCTGCTCGACCAGCGCCACCACCTGGGCGACGGTCTCGACGTTCGCCTCGGCGCTGCCTTCGAACCGGCCGCGCCAGAGCTCGTCGCCGTCCGGGCCGATCAGCCAGAGCTCGACCTCGGCCCGACCCCTTTCGGAGCCGGCCAGGTCGATCTCCTCGACGGCCAGGAGCCGGCCACCCAGCAGCACATCGTAACGAGTCTCCGGGTCCGCCGGCTCGGCCAGGGCGATCCCGGCGCGTCCCTCGAGCAGGCGGGCAGCCGCCAGCGGCACCATCCGCTCCAGGGGCGCCGCCCAGCGATGGTAGCTGTAGAAGCCGACCCGCTGGGGCTCGGCGGCCACGCGGTAGACGATGCGGTCCTGGTCGTAGGGCGGATCGACCCGGAAGCGCAGGACGCCGACGCGGAGGCCCTGCGCTCCGACGGCGTCCGCGGCCCGCGGGACCTCCGGGGCCAGCCGGTAGCGCTCCACCTCCGGCGCTCCGGCACAGCTTGCCAGGAAGAGCACCAGGGCGAGCGCTACCGCGACGGCCGCGGCGACCGAGCCCGCCGTCCGTTCGAAGCGCGCGTGCCCGCTCATCGCCGCCCCCCTTCCCCGGTGCCGCCGGCGCCGTCGCCGGGCCGCCGCTCCTTCGGCTCGCCCAGACCCAGGAGCCGCGACGGACGCTCTTCGAGCCGCCGGGCGAGGCCTTCGAGGGCCGTGGCCACCGAGCGCAGGTCGTCCAGGGCCTGCTGGAGCTCGCCCCGGCTCTCGCCCACGGTGTCGAGGGCCTGGCCGGCCGAGACCAGCCCTTCGCGGGCCGCGTCGAGGGTACCGGCCAGGCGCGCCCCGTCCGGTCCGAGGGCGCTTTGCAGGTCGGCGGCCACGCCCGACACCTGGTCGATGAGGGCCGGCAGGTCCTCGGTGCTCTCCTCCGCCGCCGCGGCCACCCGGTCGAGGCGCTCGGCGATCGAGCTCACCCTGGGAGCCACCTCCTCGGCGGTCTGCCGGAGCGCCGTCAGGGTGCGCGAGAGCTCCTGGGCGTTCTCCGGCGAGAGCACCCCCTCCATCCGTTCGAGGAGCGGCCCGGTGCGCGCCCCCAGCTCGTCGAGGAGCGCCGTGGCGGAGGCCACCAGGGAGACCGCCTGGGCGGCCACCTCCTCGGCCCGGGCCACCGCCTCGTCGAACCCCGCGTCGCCGGTACCCCGGATCTCGGCTCCCTCGGGCAGCTCCGGCGCGCCCGGCGGTCCGGGATCGATCTCGAGGTAGATGCTGCCCAGGAGGCCGTCGCTGGTCAGCCGGCCGCTCGCCCCCTGGCGCAGGGCCAGCCCCGACCCCAGCAAAACGTGGAAGACCACCGGCCGCTCCTCGCCGGGGCGAAGCTCCACCCGCTCCACCCGGCCGGCGGGCACGCCGGCGATCCGCACCCGGTCGCCCCGGCTCACCCCGCCGGACTCGGGCGCCGCGACCCGGTACTCGGTCCGTTCGGCGCCGAACGGCGCCAGGCCGACGATCCACAGGGTGCCGGCGCCGAGCAGCGCCAACGCACTCACCACGAACAGGCCCACGGTCACCTCGGTGCCGCGGCGGCGATCAGGCATGATTCCCTCCTCCTCCTTCTCCCAGACTCGCCAGCAGCCCGGTCTCCACGGTCTCCTCCTCGGGCTCGCGGTCGAGGAAGCGGCGCACCACCGGGTCGTCGGACGCCTCGAGCTCGGCCGGTGTCCCCACCACCCGCACCGTCCCCCGATGGAGGAGCGCGATCCGGTCGGCGATGGTGAACGCGCTCTGGAGCTCGTGGGTCACCACCACCAGCGTCACCCCGAACACGTCGCGCAGCCTGAGCAGGAGCTGGTCGAGGCCGGCCGAGGTGATCGGATCGAGGCCGGCCGAGGGCTCGTCACAGAACAGGAGCTCCGGGTCGAGGGCCATGGCGCGGGCGAGGGCCGCCCGTTTCACCATGCCGCCGGAGAGCTCCGCCGGCAGCAGATGCCGCGCGTGCCCCAACCCCACCAGGGCGAGCTTGATGTCGATCACGATCCGGCGGGTCGACTCCGGCAGGTGGGTGAACTCGGCGAGCGCCAGGTCCACGTTCTCGGCCACGGTCATCGAGCCGAAGAGCGCACCCCCCTGGAAGGCGACGCCCATGCGCTCGCGAAGTCTCGCTACCGCCCGCCGGTCCGGCCCGAAGAGATCGACGCCCGACAGGCGCACGGTGCCCGCGTCGGGCCGTTCCAGGCCGACCAGGCAGCGCAGTAGCGTCGACTTGCCGCTGCCCGAAGCGCCGAGGATGACCAGGATCTCCCCCCGGTGGACGGCGAGGTCGATCCCCCGCAGGATCGGCTCGCCGCCGTAGGACTTCTCCAGGCCCTCGATCCGGATCGCCGCTTCGGAGCCGTCGCTCACGGCCCACCCCGCGCGTAGAGGAGACCGGTCACGAAGAGATCGGCGGCGATCACCAGGACGATCGAGCGGACCACCGCGGCGGTGGTGCTCCGCCCCACCTGCTCGGCGCCGCCGGCGGTCGAGAGGCCGCGCTCGCAGCCGACCACGCCGATGATGAGCGCGAACGCCGCCGCCTTGGCGATGCCGCCCCAGACGTCCTCCAGGGTGAGCGCGGTCAGGCTGTCGGTGAGATACCCGGCGGCGCTCAGGTCGAGCACTCCCACGCCGACCGTGAAGCCGCCGAGGATTCCCACCGCGTCGCCGAAGGCGGTGAGGCAGGGCAGGGCGACGAGCAGCCCCACCACCCGCGGCACGACCAGGTAGTGGGTCGGGTCGATGCCCATCACGTGGAGCGCGTCGATCTCCTGATCCACCTGCATGGTGCCGAGCTCGGCGGCCATCGACGAGCCGACCCGGCCGGCGACGATGACCGCGGTCAGAAGCGGCGCCAGCTCCCGGGTCACCGACACCGACACCAGCCCTGCCACCAGGTCGACCACTCCCAGGCGTTCGAGCTGACCGGCGGTCTGGAGGGCGAGGATCATCCCCACCAGGAGCGAGATGAGCGCCACCAGGGGGAGGGACTGGGTGCCCGCCCGGGCCACCTGGGCGATGGTGGCGCGGAGCCGCGGGGGCCTGCCGCGGAACGGGCCGACGACGGCCTGCTCGGCGGCGCGGCCGGCGAGGATCGCCATCCGTCCGGCATCGGCCAGCAGAGTGAGGAGCGCCTCGCCGAGGCGACCCGAGAGGCGGCCCCCGAACCTGGTCAGACCGCCGAGGGGCCGGTCCACTTCTCCGAGCGGCGTGCGGACCCGCGCCCCGCTCACGACACCACGAGGGCCAGCCGCCGCTCGGCCTCCTCGCGGCAGGACGTGCAGTGCTCGAGGGCCTCCTGCAAGCCGGCCAGCCGGAAGACCTTGCGCACGGCCTCACCGGCGCCGCAGAGGAAGAGCTGCGTCCCCCGCTCCCGGCTCACCACGAGCGCCTCCACCAGCACCGCCATGCCGGCGGTGTCGATGGAGAGGACGTCGGCGAGGTCGACCAGAAGCGATCCGTCGCCGGCCGAGTCGAGGGCGGCGAACACCCGCTCGCGCAGCTCCGGGGCCGACCGGTAGTCGATGCCGCCGGTGAGCGACAGAACGCAGACCCCCGAATCACAGGGGCCGGTGAGGTCGGTCTGGAGTGGTTCGGTCATCGGATTCCAGGGTTCGGTTGTCGAATCTATCACCGCGACGCCGGAGCCGGGCTTCACTGGGCGCCCTCCCCCCTTCTCGGCCCTTCGCTGCAACGGGGTGTGGTCGCGAGCGGGTGGGCGAGGGCGGGGGCGGACAGGGGCGGGGGCGGTGTTGCTGGGGGCCGGGCGCGGGCGCCCCCTTCTCCCCCTGGGGGAGAGAAGGGGGATGGGGGGTTGCAAGGGGGATCTAGATCACTCCCGACTCTTCCGCTCCACGTGCATCCGGTAGACCGTGCCGCCCGCCGGCTCGCCCGTACGTCCGGCGATCGACCCGCGGCAATCGACCCGCGGCACCGCATGGGGCGGCGGCTCCGGCAAGAACCGGTGCCGACGCAGACTCTCCACCAGTTGCCGCGCCTGAACCGGCTCCAGGGCCTGCCGGCCGTCGCACAACGCCCGGCACGGATCGGCGTGCACCTCCACCAACAACCCCTGAGCGCCGGCGGCGATCGCCGCCTGGGCGAGCGGCAACACCAGCTCCCGGGCACCGGCGGCATGGGACGGATCGGCGATCACCGGCAAGTGGGAGAGGCGCCGGGCGATCGGGATCGCCGCGATGTCGAGCTGATACCGCGTCGCGACCGAAGCCGGCGGCAGCACGCCCCGCTCACACAGGATCACCTGCGGATTGCCGGAGAGCATCACGTACTCCGCGGCCATCAACCACTCCTCGACGCTCGTCGCCGGACCCCGCTTGAGCAGCACCGGCCGCCCGGCCGTCCCGGCACGGCGCAGGATCTCGTAGTTCTGCATGTTCCGGGCGCCGATCTGGATGACGTCCATCTCGTAGCGCTGGAAAAGCTCCAGCGTCGAGGCGTCCCGCATCTCGGTGACGATCGGCACGCCGAAGCGCTCGCGCACGCGGGCGAGCATCTCGAGACCCGCCTCGCCCAGCCCCTGGAAAGAGTACGGGCTGGTGCGCGGCTTGTACGCGCCGCCCCGAAGCATGTGGGCGCCGGCCTCGAGGGCGGCCTCCGCCGAGCGCATGAGCTGGTCCTCGGTCTCGACCGCGCAGGGCCCGGCGATCAGGAGCGGAGGATTGTCCCCGCCCACCACCCGGCCGCGGACGCGGATGACCGTGTCCTCGCTCTGGCACCGGCGCGAGGCGAGCCAGTACCCGGAGCCGCTCGGCTCCAGGCTCGCGACCCCCGGCAGCGACGAGAGCACCTGGGGGTCGGGGGTGGCTCCGCGCACCGCGATGATCACGTGCTTCGGGCGATGGACCTCGGGAACACCCCCGAGGGATTCGATCTTGCCCAGGACGCGCTCCAGCTCTTCCGCGGTGGCGTCGGGCTTCATGACGACGAGCATCGGTGTGCCTCCTCAACTGCCAGGAGTAGGACTCGGTGTGGAATCGGCTCGTTGTGACTCGGCGGTGGCGATGGGCGACGGCGCCGGGGCCAGCAACCGCTCGGTGCCCCGGTCGAGGGCCGCGAGCAGCCGCCCTGTCGCCAGGTAGGCCGCCCGGGCCGTGTCGTCCGGGGCCTCGCCGTACAGCTCCCGGTACCGGCTCTCGAACGACTGCGGAACGATCGCCGCCCGCGGCCCCGCCACCCAGGGGACCCCAGTGTAATGGAGCAGGACCGACGGATCGTTGACCGTCACCAGCGGCCGGCGCAGCTTGGTCGCCACCTGGGCGGCGGCATGGCTGCCGGCGTGGTCGAGCAGGGTCAGCACGGCGTCCGCGCCGTCGCGCACCATCAGGTCCCGGGCGATCTGGGCGGCCGTCGACCAGGGCCCCTGGACCTCGAGGGCCACCAGGCGCACCCGGTCCCCCTGCTCCGCCAGCTCCTCGACGGCGATGCCGGCGCCCCGCTCGGCCGAGAGACCGGCCGCCCTGAGCTCGGCGAGCCCTTCGGGCACGTCCTGCCCGGGGCGCAGCAGCCCGATGGTCACCGGCTCGTCCCCCGTGGCCTTCGGGTGCCAGTCGTTCATCGCCTCGTGGCGGTACCGGAACGCCCCCTTCTGCACCTGGGCGAGGTAGACCGGACCGACGTCGTTGAACGTGTTGTCGAACACGATCAGGCCGGTCGCCCCCTGGTAGCGCTCGACGGCAGCCAGGGCGTCACGGATGCGCACCCGGTTGAGACCGGCCTTGCGCACCGCGTCCAGCACCAGGTTCATGCCGTCGAAGGCGTGGGCGGCGTAGGCGTCCGGCTCCTCGTCCCAGCGTGCCCGGTAGACCTCCCGGAAGGCGAGCCAGCGCGGGTCCTCCGAGGTCGGGTCGAAGCTCGCCGCGGCGACGAACCCCTCGGCGGCGGCGCCGGCCTCCCGCAGGAACCGGTCGCTGATCACCCGCGACGGCCCGAAGGCGGGCACGTCGAGCCCCGTCGCCCGCGCCTGGGCGAGGGCACGGCCGGACATCTCGGCCCCGCCCCAGATCACCAGCCCGTCCGGGCGCGTGGCCATCACCCGCTCGACGAGCGGCGACAGGTCCTCGGCGCCAGGGATCCAGTTGACCTCCACCACCAGCGGGTAGCCCAGCCGCTTGGCGGCGTCCCGGAGCTCGGTGATCCCCATGCGCCCGTAGCGGCTGTTGGCCCGAATCACCGCCACCCGGCGCAACCCGTGGTCGACGAAGATCGTACGCGCCAGAGCGTAGCTCTCCTGGCGGGCGTCGGCGATGCACCGGAACGCCCAGGGGATCCCCGTCTCGGTCAGCGTCGGGTCGCCTGTGGCGGTGTTCATCACCGGCAGCAAGGCCTTGAGCGCCACGCGGATGGCGATGTGGGTCGAGTCTCCGGAGACCGAGCCCAGGGCGGCCCACACCTTGTCCTCGTAGGCCATCTTGACGATGGTGTTGCTCGACGCACCCCAGCGGGGCAGGTCTTCGTACTCGATCAGGCGGAAGGGCGTGCCCCGGTAGCCGCCGCCGGCGTTCGCCTTCTCCACCGCCAGGATTGCCCCCCGCTTCATGCTCAACCCCTCGCGCCAATCGGGCGAACCGTCGCCCGGGGCGAGCAGGCCGAGGTCGACGGTCGAGAGCCCCTCCGGGTCCTCACCCTCCCGCCCGGGGCCGTGGAACGGCAACGGCTCGGGGAACAGGTTCCGGCGGTGGGCCTCTCCGAAGTCGCCGTACGGCACCAGCTCCTCCGGCGTGTTGCCGTAGGAGGTGTCGCGCGACGGCTGCGGCGGCTGCTCGCCGGCGTGGGCCGCGGGCGGTGCCATCAGAGTTGCCGCCAGGCAGAGCGTCACCGCCAGAGCCAGCCAGGCCGTCGGCGTGGTGAGCGATCGGGCAGCGTTCATGGCTACCTCCGGTCGGACGGGATGACGGCGATCGCCTCGATCTCGATCAGCAGGTCTTCGCGGCAGATCGTCGCCTGGATGGCGGTGCTCGCCGGGTACGGGTCGAGACCGCGGCTGTCGTAGAAGTCCTTGCGTACCTGGTTGAACACCTTGTAATCGCGGGACATGTCGCGCAGGTAGCAGGTGGTGCGCACGATGTCGTGCCAGTCGGCCCCCTCCGACGCCAGCAGCGCCTCGATGTTCTCGAAGGTCCGCTGGCACTGGGCGCCCATGTCACCGACGTGGATCGACTCCCCGTACTCGTTCACCGCCGAGGTGCCGCTGATGTAGAGGGTGGAGACGCCCGGCGTCTCGATCCGCATGCCCCGCGTGAACGGCACCGGCTCGTCGTAGTCGTAGGCTTCGTTGAGCGCCCGGGGAGCCTTGATCTGCCGCATCTCGAAGCGCTCGCGGTCCTCCTTGGCGGGGATCTTCCGGGTCGGGGAATCGGTCATGACGGTCATGGTCGGTCTCCTATGGTCTCAGTTGCCGGCTTCGGCCAGCTCGGTCGATGGGTTCGCTTCGGTCGCTCGAGTCTCTTGTTCGGGGGCGCTCGCGGGCCGGCCCATGGTCAGGCCGTGCTCGGTCCCGGCCCAGATCTCGTCGCCCCGGCGGACGATGCTCAGCACGAAGTCGTCCGGCAGCGATCCTTCGCTCGGGAGCACCCGCTCGCTGTCCGGCCCCTGAATAGTGATCGTTCCGTCCTCTCCTGCCGGGCCCTGGCGATAGGTGACCCAGGTGAGGCCGTCGGTGTAGACCAGGCCCCGGTCGGTGGCGAGCCAGACGCTGGTGCCCTCCGAGCGGACGAAGTTGACGAAGTTGCTGACCAGCGGCGAGTCCTCCTTGGCGAAGCTCGCCCAGCGCCGGCCGTCATAGCGGTTGACCCCGAAGTAGGTGCCCGCCCAGAGCACCCCGTCCTCGACCGAGACCGAAGCGACCACGTCGCTCACCGGTCCGTCGTCGCGGAGCAGGTCGAGCTCGAGCTCGCCGTCCGGATCGCGGAAGTCGCGCCAGTGCTCCCGCTTGCGGTCCCAGCGCAGCACCCCGCCACCCCAGACGGCCATGTAGACCTCGCCTTCGTCCACCGTCAGGCCGTAGCACCAGATCTCGTGCATCGGCGCGTTGGTGTTGGTGAAGATCTCCCAACGGTCGTTCCAGGTATCGAAGCGGCTGGCGCCGGCGGCGGTGGCCGCCCACACGTAGCGCCCGGCGACGGCGATGGCGTACACCACGTCGTTGGCCAGGCCGCTGGTGTTCTGGGTGTAGCTCTCGAAGGCGCCGCCCGAGAACCGGCTGACCCCGCCCATGGTTCCGATCCACAGGTCGCCGGTGGCCGGGTCGATCGCCAGCGAGGTGATCACCGGATAGACCAGGCCGTCCTCCTGGCCCCAGGAGGTCCACCGGCCGTCCTTGTAGAGGGCGAGGCCGTGCTCCGTGCCCGCCCACAGGCGCTCGCCGTCGGTGGCGAGGGCGAAGATCACGTCGCTCGGCAGGCCGTCGGCGGTGCCGAAGCTCTGCCACTCGGTGTAGAGGGTCGGGGCCTCGGCGGCGGCCGGAATCGCCGACGCCGTCAGCGCCACGAGCGCCGTCAGCGCCGTCAGTGCCAGGGCGACGAAGCACCGCGTCGGCCATCTGTCGCGTCGGTCCAGGGCTCGATGTCTCATTGGGGTCACGGGCAGCTCTCCGTCTTCGATGGGCTCAATAGGTCTTCAGATACTCGATGAGGGCGTTGAGCTCCTGCTTCGACAGGTCGTTGGCCCGGCCGTGCCGATCGTCCGGGTTGTAGACCGTCCAGAGCTCTTCCAGGCTCAGTGCCTTGCCGTCGTGCAAGTAGGGGCCGGTGTCCGCCAGGTTGTTGAGGCCCGGCGTGTCGAACAGGCCCTTGTCGTCGTGGGGCGAGCGGGTGCCCACGTCGAACGAGCGGTTGTTGGTGCCGCGCGGTCCGGCGTGGCAGAACACGCACCGGTTCGACTCCGGTATCGGCGCGCCGGTGTTGTCGACCTCGCGCCCGAAGATCTCCTTGCCCCGGGCCTGGAGCGGCGTGAGGCGAGGACGCCGGCCGCTCGAGCCCGCGGCCGGACGGTCCCGGTTCGGCTCGAGCGGAATCTGGGCCATGTAGGCGACCACGTCGTCGGTACCCGCGGCGCCGAAACCCATAGACCGGTTGATGAAGAGCGCCGCCCGCGGACCGCACTGGGTGACCAGGTCCGGGTTGTGGCCGGACCACTTGAACGGCGCCGTGCCGGCCACGCCGCGGAGCGTCTTCGAGTCGACCAGGTTGCGGCCCAGGCCGTCCGGCGAGATGTCGTAGACCAACCCGTCGTGGGCGCTGTCCGGATGGCAGGTCACGCAGGTGAACTGGCCGTGGAAGGTGGCGTCCGAGTTGTGGAAGAGAAGCGCGCCCCGGCGCACCTGGGTGATCTCTCGAGGCGCTTCTTCCGGGTCACGGAGGGCGATCCGCCGCAGGGCCGCGCGCCGGGCGGTGTCGACGATCGTCACCGAGTCGCCCAGCCGGTCGGTGACGTAGGCCGTGGCGCCGTCCGGCGACAGGGCCACCCGCCAGGGGTTCGAGCCGGTGGGGATCGCCGCCACCACGTAGCGCGGCGCGAGGTCGAGCCGATCGGCCAGGAACGCCCGGTCCGTGGGCCGCCCTTCATGCGCCACCTCCTCCGGCACCCGCCGGAGGGCGTCCAGGTCGAGCACCAGCAGGCGGTCGGCGCCGCCCGCGGCGACGTAGGCCCACCTGCCGTCCGGCGACACCGCCACGCCGTTGGGGTCGGCGTAGTGGGCGCCACGCGTGTCGAGGAGAAGCTGGAGCGGCGGCTCGAGGGCGGGGCCCTCGGCGCCGGCCGAGGCTTCCGCGCCCGAGCGTCCCGTTCGCCCCAGAAGGGGCGGCACCACCGCCACCGCGTTGGTGAACTGCCAGCCGCCATCCACCTGGATCAGCGGGATCAGGTTCTTCGGCCGCACCATGGTGACCAGGAACGACCCGTCCGGCAGCGGCGCCACACCCCGGAGGAGGTTGGTGTTGGCGAGCGGTACCCGCGCCGCGAGCCGACTCTGCCCCCGACTCCGAGAGGGCTCGCCCGCCAGATCGATGAGCGTCACCTGCCCCACCGGCGCCTCGTCCGGGAGCTGGGGATCGGACAGCAGGTTGGCCACCGCCAGGATGCGACCGTCCGGCGACAGCGCGAGCGCCCGTGGCCGGTCGCCGCCGCGCATGCGCTTGATCTCCCGCCCGCTCGCGGGGTCGATGAACGAGACGTCGCCGGAGCCACCGTTGGCGGTGACGACCAGCGCCCCGTCCGGGGTCGCGAGCACGTCCTGGGGAGAGCGGCCGGTGGCGTGGCGGGCGCTCGCCTGGCCGGTGGCGAGATCGACCACGGTCAGCGAGTCGTCGTCACGCCCGGCCACGTAAGCGCTCCGCCCGTCCGGCGACAGCGCGACCGCCGAGGGGTGGCGGCCCACCGGCACCTCGTGGCGGAGCGTTCCCGCCGGCAGGTCGAGGATCTTCAGCGTGTCGGTACCGGAGCAGGCCACCACCAGGGTGCTCCCGTCGGCGGTGACCGCCAGGTCGGTCGGGTCGACGTACCGCGGCTCGCCGGGGGCGCCCTGGTAGAGGGTGTCCGGGATGTCCAGGCTGCTGGTGAAGGAGAGGGGCCCGGCGGCAACCCCCATCGCGGTCAAGGTCACGGCGATCACCGCCGCGCCGACTGCGAGCGCCCTGCCGAAAGATGGGACAAAGGGCCCGTGACTGGAACGTCTCATGGCGCCTCCTCGATGGTCACGACCCGGTCGGCCGGCAGCTTCTCGCGGGTGGTCACCGCGCCCGAGGGCCAACGCACCGTCAGGCGCGCGACCTCGGTCGCCGCACCGAGGCCGAAATGGGCCCGGGGATCGCCCGAGGAGAGGTAACCGGAGCCGGCGCGGACCTCCCGCTTCTGGCGTAACGAAGCGCCCTCGCCTCCCGCCTTGCCGGCGGTCTTGATCTGGGTTTCGATCTCGACGAGCGCCCCCACGCCGCCACGGTTGCTCTTGGTCCCCACCAGGCGCACCTCCAGCCAGTGGTTGCTGGTCGCCTGGTCGTTCCGGAGCACCACCGCCCGGTCGGCGATGACGTTCATCACGATGTCCGGGTCGCCGTCGTTGTCCAGGTCGCCGACCGCGGCGCCCCGGCCCATGGTCGCCTGCTGGAAGTGCTCTCCCCCCTCGCCCCTGGCGTCCCGCAAGCGGGGCTCGCCCGGGGCTCCGTCGTTGTGGAGCAGCAGGTCCTCGGTCGGCTCGATGTCGTGCAGGTCGCCGGTGGTCATGAAGAGGTCGAGCAGGCCGTCGAGGTCGTAGTCGAGCAGATGGCCGCTCCAGCCCACGTACTGGCCGGCGACCAGCGCCAGGCCGAGCTGGCGCGACCGGTCATGGAACAGCCCGCCGGAGGCCGCGTCCCCGGCCGGGGTGGTGTAGAGCGTGCTGAAGCTCATGTCCGGCACGAAGATCTCGAACACGCCGTCGCCGTCCAGGTCGCCGAAGTCGACGCCCATTGCCGCCGTGGCGTTGCCGTTCTCCGAGTAGGCCACGCCGCTGGTGAGCGCCACGTCCTCGAACGTGCCGTCACCCCGGTTGCGGAAGAGCGAGTTGGCCATGGCGTCGTTCGAGACGAAGATGTCCGGCCGGCCGTCGCCGTCGACGTCCGAGACGCCGATGCCCATGGCCCGGCCCTCGGGGTTGGCGACGCCCGCCTTCTCGCTCACGTCCTCGAAGCGCCAGCTCGCCGGATCGGCGGTGCGGTTGAGCCAGAGACGGTCCGGAGAGCCCGGATAGGAGAGCGGCCCGGGGAAGCGATCGGTGGCGTAGTAGGCCCGGTAGTCGGGATCGAAGCGGACGTAGTTGCCGACGTAGAGGTCGAGACGCCCGTCGCCGTCCACGTCGAGGAGCGCCGCCCCCATGCTCCAGGCCGGCTCGGCGAGGCCGGTCTCGGCGGCCACGTCCGTGAACCGGGGCGTGCCGTCCTTGGCCGGGCCGTCGTTCCTGTAGACGCGGTTCGGGCCGTAGTTGGTCACCACCAGGTCGACGTCGCCGTCGTTGTCCAGGTCGCCGGCCACGCACCCCATGCCGAAGCCGGTGTCGCCCACGCCGGCCGCCTCGGTGACGTCCCGGAAGCGCATCTTGCCCAGGTTCTTGTACAGCCGGTTGGTGGGAAGCGGAGCGTCTGCCGCTGGCGCCTCGGCCGCCTCACCCTCCGCGGCCTCGTCGTCGAAGCGGTCGCTCACGCCGTCGGCCACCGAGCCGTTGACCAGGTAGATGTCGAGCAGGTCGTCGCCGTCGGCGTCGAACAGGCAGACGCCGTAGCCGCTCGACTCGACCAGGTTGCTCATCTCCTCGTCACCGAAGGTATGGACGAAGTCGACACCGGAGTCCGCGGTGACGTCGGTGAAGATGCCTTCGGCCGCGGCGGGTGCCACCCCCCCGAACAGGACGATCAGGACGAGCGCGACGAGGCCGGCCTGACCGAACAGGGCGGCCGGGCTCCGGAGCGAGTCGGTCAGTGGACTGAGCTTCATGGATGACATCCTCACGAGGTCCTCAAGAAGGGGGGCAGGTACGAATCGTCTCTGGGCGCCGCGCGCTCCTCGAGCGTGGGCGCGAGCCGCGCGGCCTCGGCGGCCGTCAGCACGTAGATCGCCGCCCGGCGGTCGCGTCCGGCACCGAGCGCCTCCCGGCGGGAGCGCCGCGAGCCGTCCCGCGGCGGCACCGGGCAGCGGAACTCGCACAGGCCGCAGCCGGTGCAGCGGTCGGCGATCAGCCGGGGCGCCTGGCCGGGCGCGAGACCGCGCTCGAACGCCTCGTAGGGGCAGACCTCGACGCACGCCCGGCAGTCCTCGCCGCCGTCGTCTCGGGCGGTACGCAGGCACCGATCCGGCTCGACCACCGCGGTGCCCAGCACCCAGGCCTTCTTCTCGTCCCGCGAGAGCTCCGGGATCGCCCCGGTCGGGCAGACCTCGCCGCAGCGGGTACACTCCGGGTCGCAACCTCCGAGGCGCATCACGAGTGCCGGCGCGAAGAAGCCGGCGAACGCCCCGGGCGCCACGTCCGGCTGGATGACGTTGGTCGGGCAGGCCTGCATGCACACGCCGCAACGCACGCAGCGGTCGAGGAGCTCTTCCTCCGAGGCGCAGCCCGGTGGCCGGAGGGTGCCGGTCGCGGCCCTGGTCGCCGGCCAGGCCACCCGGTCGGCCACCAGCACGCCTCCCAGGCCGCAGGCGGCGGCACCGAGAAACCGGCGGCGATCGAGGCGGGCGAGACGGGCGAGGCGGGCGGCGTGGTCGGGAGCGGGCGGGGCGCCTTGGGCGGCGGCCGGCGCCAGCATGTCCTCGAGCAGGAGATCCTCGATCGCGGGCGCCGACGGGCCCGTCGCACCGCTGCCGCCAGAGCCAGCCCGTCGCAGCCGCGCCCACCCCGGCGGCTCGAAGACGATCGACACGGAGGCGGTCGGGCAGCTCTCGGCGCAGCGCAGGCAGACCAGACATTCGGTCGGCACCGACCCGTCCGGCCGCTCGGCCAGGGCCCCCATGGGGCAGGCCGCCCGGCACTTGGTGCAAGCGAGGCAGGTGCCACGGTCGAGGCGCCGGCGCAGCCAGGGCCGCCGGCCGGCGATCGAGAGCACCGCTCCGAGGGGACAGGCGGTGCGGCACCAGAACCGGGGGGCCACCCGGTTGAGCAGCAGGATCACCCCCAGCAGGGCGCCCGAGAGCGCCGCCCCGGCGAACACGCGGTGAGGCACCGAGAAGGCGAGCGGCGTGGTCGACGTGACGGCGTCCAGGAGCTGCCTCGCCCCGCCGAGCCCCAGGCCGGAAGCCGCCAGCGCCAGCGGGTAGGCGAGGAGCGCCAGGGCGCGCCAGAGGATCGCCAGAGGATCGAACAGATAGGCGGCCGGAATGCCCGCCGCCGCCGCGATCACCAGGACGGCGAGGAGGGCATGCTTGACCCAACGCCAGCGTGCCAGGCTTTTCGTGGCGGCCTTGCGCCGCTTGGCGCCGCGCGGAGCCGTCCAGTCGAGACAGGCACCCAGGGGGCAGAGATAACCGCAGAACACCCGGCCGAGGACCACCGTCCCGGAGAGCACCACGCCGGCTGCCACCAGCGGCAGGACGAGGAACGCCCCGGCGGTGAGCGAGGCGGTGAGGACGAGCAGCGGATCGGAGAGGAAGTAGAGGTCGACCGGCACCGCCAGCCGCTCCGGCAGGCCGGTGGCGGCGAGCGCGAAGCAGGCCAGGAAGAGCGTGACGGAGGTGATCTGGATCGCCAGGCGCCGACGGCCGATCGTGGCCCCCAGCCCGTCCGCGGCGTCTGATCTGGCCACGGCGTTCGAGCTGGCCACGGCGTTCGAGCCAGCCGCGGCGCCGGTGACGCGCGGGCCGATCCCAACGAGCCGCTCCGCCCCGCGCCCCTGGACCTCAGTGGTCACCGCGGGAACCTCCGTTGCCACGCTCCGGCGCTCCGGCGGCCCGGCGCTCGTCCGCCCCGGCCGACCCGGCCGACCCGGCCGGGCCCTGGACGGCCTCGAAGACCGCCTCGGTGGCGGCGCTGACGATCGCCCGGGAGGTCACGGTGGCGCCGGTGACCGCGTCCACTTCCAGGGTCTGGGACTCCAGGATCCGCTCCGGCAGCACCCGGTAGGCGTCGAGGGGGCGCTTGTCCCCCAGGTCCTCGACGTGGAGCTCGGTGCACCGGCCGCCCTCGAAGCTCAGGCGCACGCCGACCGGAGCGTTGTAGCCGAAGGCCTCGCCCCGGTACTCGCCGTCGGGCACCTTCGAAAGCTCCAGACCCTTCACCGACAGGCGCCGGAGCGACGCCTGGGCCACGGAGCCCGGTGCCTTGTAGTTGCTCGGCACGGCGTCCGGCAGCCGGCCGGCGGCGGCCAGGGCCGCCCCGTAGGCGCGCCCGGCGGCGGCCCTGCCCCCGTCGCCCCCGTTCTCGAGCTCCAGATCGCCCATGTGGAGGAAGATCTGCGGCAGCAGAAGCGTCCCGTAGGGGTCCGGATCGAGCAGCAGGTCCCGGGCGAGGAGCCGGTAGAGCCCCAGGGCGTCGACGCCCCGCGCCACCATGGTCCCCCGCCGCTCCATGCCCTCGACGGCCCGGGCCACGGCGAGGTCCGCGGCGATCCGGTTCTGGCGCGCCTCGACCGGGTCCGCGAGCGGCGCCTTGCCACACCGGAGAGCCCAGCCGAGCGACCGCGCGTCATCCTGGAGGGCGCCCTCGTAGAGGTGAGCGATCTCGTGGCAGGCCCGGAGCCAGGAGCGCAGGTGCCCTTCGTCCGTGGGAACCCCCTGCTCCTCCCCTCCGCCCCCTCCGCCGATGGCGCTCTCGGCGATCTCCTCGAACAGCCGGATCGCCCGGTGTGGGCGCCCCTTCTCCGCGTAGGCCACCTGCACGAACTCGATCTTGGCGTCGAGGTCGTTCGGATCGGTGCCGGCGGGGAAGCGCGCTTTCGCCCCGTCCCACCACTCGGGCCGGGAGGAGCCCAGGCGGGCGACCTCACCCCGCCAGAGGAGAACGTCCACCAGGCGAACCAGCGCGGTCCGCTGAATCGTGACGCCCTCGCGGCTCCGCTCGGCGGTCGGCTGGCCGGCCGGCTCGGCCACCGGCTCGATGGTCGTGGGATCGGCTAGCTGTTGCGGCCGGACCGTCACCAGAAAGACGAGTGGCAAATCGGACGGCTCGAGCTCGTCGAAGCCGCCCAGGCTGACGCCCACCCTCGCCGCCGACCCGTCCGGCCGCGCCTCCAGGCCCCGGGCCGCGACCCAGCGACCGTTGAGCGCCGCACCGTCGGTTCCGGGCAAGGGGGTGATCGCCACCTCTACCCTCTCTCCGCGGGCCACCTCGCCCGGCGCCATCGGCAGGGTGAAGGCAACGACCCCCTCGATCCCCTCGATCGGGGCGGTGATCTCGACCAGCACCGGAATCGTGGCCCCACTCTCGGCGAGCTCTTTCTCCAGCCGATCCGCCGGGGTCGGGCGATCGGCCGCGGCGGACGGAACGGCGACGGCCGCTGCCAGCAGTGCGAGGGGAACCAGCCACCCCCAGGCGAGCCTCTCTCTCAATGGGAGCCCTCCACGAGCTCGGACCGGGGCCCGTGACGCTCGGCCCCCCAGCCGATCCACCGGGGTGCGGCGGTCATCGCCAGGGGCCGCACGTTGGGCGGCGCGTAGCGTGTCGACACGTGACACCCCATGCACGCCCGGCGCTCGTTCGGGCGGACCCAGAACGGCCCTCCCACCGGTCCGATCAGCGCGCCGTCGGCCCCCACCAGGGCCATGCCGTAGGGCCGGTCGGACGGCACCTCCAGGAATACCGAGCCGTCGGCCGCCGGCTCGAGGTCGACCGCCGTCGCGCCCCGCGGCCCGTCGCCCCAGGGGAAGATGCGCACCGCGGTGACGTCGGCGCGGCCGATCCCCTCGAGCTCCGGCAGATCGGAGCGGGCGGCGTCGAAGAGCACCAGGTAGCCGGTGTTGAGCTCCGGCTTGACGATCCCCGGAAGCGGCGTATCCGGCGTCCGGGGGGCGAGTGCCAGCGGCTGGAGCGCGTGGGCCTCGACGCCACCGACGTCCGCGGCGACCTCCTCGACCGCCCCGGAGCCTTCCGGGGCCACGCGACCCACCCGGAACCGCTCGCCGGGGGCGGCACGGTACGACACCAGGGCGCCTCCGCCCGGCAGGCCCACGGGATCGCGCAGCTCTGCCCCCGCGGCCATGCGCGCGAGCGGCTGAAGCGGCGCAAACGGATCGACCAGCGAGGCCCGGAACAGACCGGCGTCCGCCGCCCCGGCCGAGCCCTCCCCGACCGCCAGCAGGAGCCCGGCGGGCGCCACCGGCCGGGCGGCCTGGAGACCGGGGAACGGAGCGTCGCGCCAGCGGGTGGCCCAGGTGCCGTCGGGCTGGGCGGTCACCAGGAGCGGCACCCCGGCGCCGTTCCGGCTCGCGAGGAGCAGCCGGCCGTCGGGCAGCAGGCTCGCCGCCTCGAAGGCCCCGCCGGACGAGGTCAAGCGCACCGGCTCAGCACCGGCACCGGGCTCGGCTCCCGCAGGGGTGCGGTAGAGGTCCCCGTCGCAGAGGAAGCCCACACCACCGTCCGGGAAGAAGAAGGGGGAGCCGCAGCTTTGCTCACCCGAGGTGATCGGTACCGGCGTGGCGTCCGAGATGACCGGCACTGACGCGCCGTGTGCGTTCCCCTCCGGCGGCAGGGTGAGCTGCCAGATCCGCCAGGCGCCCTCCTGGCCGGAGCGCCCCCGGAAGACCAGCCGCCCGGCCGCGGCGTCGAGCACCGGATCGCAGGCGGTCATCGCGCCGCTCAGGACCTGCCGCTCCCCGCCCCCGCCCCACCGCACCACCCGGGAGCCCTCGCCGCACGGCGTCGGCTCGGCCGTGCTGGCAGGCACTTCGGTGACGATCAGGTCGAGCGGGGCGTCGAGGGAGGCCGGCGCTCCGGCGGGCGCCGCCACGACCGCGGGCACGCCCAGGGCGAGGAGCGCGAGCGCCCCGAGACCCGTGCCAATCAGAAGAACGGTCGCAAGGGTCCGCCTCACCGACCCGGCCGGCCGGCGGCCGCGAGGTTGAGACATTCGGATCTGATTTTCTGAATTATGGCGAGGGCTGCTCACTCTATAGCCTCCACGACCGCGCGGATCTGCTTCTTCTTCTCGGCCGCGCGGACCACATCGACCAGGGAGATCGATTCCATCTTGCTACGGAACGTGGCGCGGTAGCTCCTCCAGAAGTCGTGCATCGGGCAGCGCGCCTCGTCCGAGCACGCATCCAGCCCGAGCATGCATTCGGTGTCGGAGAGGGGGCCCTCCACCACGCTGATGACGTCGTACAGGCTGGTCTCCTCCGGCGGCCGGACCAGCCGGAAGCCACCCCCCGGCCCCTTCATGGAAACCAGGACCCCTTTGCGCGCCAGATCCTGGAGGATCTTGGACAGGAAGTGGTACGGGATGCCCAGGGCGTCCGCGATCTCGCGCGCCTGGACCGGCGCGCCGTCGCAGCAGCCGGCGAGATAGCAGACCGCGCGAATCGCGTACTTGGTGGCGGCGCTCTGAATCATCGTGCTGGCGATTCCGACCTTGGAGACCACCTTGGTCGATGGCCCGTCGATTCTCCATAGTTTCGAACCCTGAACGGGCTGGAACGCCGAAAAAGACTAATGGATCTGAAATTCAGGGTCTACCGCCCGAATGGGTAGGTATCCGTTGTCGCAACCGTGCTGGTAGGCTCGTCCCACGGTGGCGCAGACACTCTCCGGAACGCTCCGGAGGGACCCCGACGACGTCCGATCCAGCTCAGCCCGTGACTCCTCTCGCTCTGATCCGCCGTGCCCTGTCCATCCTGCTCGGCATCACCTTCCTGAGCCTGGTCTTCGTCTACTGGCCCCACGAGGTCCGGGCGCTCAACGCGAAGCTCGGCTGGCCGGTCTGGACCCATCCGCTCGCCCACGCCCTCGGGGTACTCCTGATCGCCGTCGGAGCCACCCTCTTCGTCCGCTGCACGCTCCTCTTCGGCCGCCGGGGCTCCGGTACGCCGGTGCCCACCGACCCGCCCGCGAAGCTGGTCATCGAAGGCCCGTTCCGGTGGAGCCGCAACCCGATCTACGTCGGCTACGTGAGCGCCCTGGTGGGCGAGGCCCTGCTCTTCGGCCAGGCGGCCCTGGCGCTCTACACCGTCGTCTGCACCCTCGCCTTCCACCTGATCATCGTCTTCGGCGAAGAGCCCCTGCTGCGCCACCGCTTCGGCGACGAGTACCGCCGCTACGCCGAGCAGGTCCCCCGCTGGCTGGGCTCCATGCGACGGACCGAAGCCCACCCGGAACCGACCGACCACGAAGCCCAGGCGTAACGGGCGTCGGGCCCGGACCTGGGCACCTCCCCCCACCTTTCTCGAGCGGGCGCGATCGACCGTGATCGGGCTTGATCGGGGATGGTCGGGGATGGGAGACGGTCCTTCGCCGGGGCAGGGTCGGGAGCGTCTCGGGGCCGCCCACGAGATGTCCAATCGCCACATGAATGGTTCGTCATACGGCCCGAACCGATCATTCAGCGCATAGACCGGCAGAGAATCATCAGGAACCTGCCAGCCGCACAGCCCCTCACCACCCTACCCCTTACAGCCGCGCCACGAGCTCTTCGAAGCCCAAGACCTCCGCGAACTCACCGTGCAGGCTGGCCAGCGCCGTGTCGTGGATCAGCTCCGCGTCGTACTCGGTGCCGTCGGGACCGCGCTTGCCGAACGTGGCCGTAGCGTCGGCCACCAGATGGGTCTCGAACCCGAGGTTGCCCGCCATGCGCGTGGTGGTCGACACACAGTGATCTGTCGTCAGCCCCGTCACGACCAGCGTCCCGATCCCCTCCCGGCGCAGGTGCTCCTCGAGATCGGTGCCGATGAAGGCGCTGTTGACCCGCTTCTGAACCAGCTTCTCGCCGGCGCGGGGCGCCACAGTCGCCTTGATCTCCACTCCCGGCTGCCCCGGCCGGAGCGGCGACTCCGGCTCCCGGGAGAGGTGCTGGACGTGAATCACCGGCCGCCCGGACCGCCGCCAGATCGCGAGCAGCTCAGCGATCCGCCGCTCGGCGTCCGGGTTGTTGCGCACACCCCAGCACGGGTCGTCGAACCCGTCCTGGACGTCGATGATCAGAAGCGCCGCGTCGTCAGAAATCCTGGAGAGAGGCATGCCCGGGAGTATAGATGCTGCGCGATAGCCTCCCGAGCAACGGTTAACCACGCCACTCCTGTTCCAGCCAAATGTTCGGTCAGCCCACGAGCGAAGCTCATCGCCGAAGCCCAAGAGCAACGCGTCACCGATCCCCGCGGAGATGCTCGCAGTTGCCTCGATCCAATCTCTCCCGAACGGATCAAGGAGGTTCACAGGGTCTCGGACAACATTCCCATAGAGGTTGGTGTCCCCACCCCCAAACCCGATCGGGTCCTTGCTCGTCCACCGCCCGGTCTCCGGGTCGTAGTCCCTGGCCCCGAAGCGCACCAGGCCGGTCTGGGGGTCGTACAGTCCTCCCGCAAAGCCGAAGGGCTGGAAGCCCGGGTTGGTGTCGAGCATGACCCGACCGAAGGCGTCGTAGTCGAGGCGCTGGGCGATGGTGCCGTCGGTGGTGTCGACGACGAGACGCACACTGCCCAGGTGGTCGGAGATCACCCGGTAGGTGGTGCCGCCCTTGACCATGGAATCGGGGACGTTCGGCTTGCTGGCGTAGACGAAGGTCGAGATCACCGCGCCGGTGCCGTCGAGCTCGGCCACCGGGTTGAGCTGGTCCTGGTAGAGGAAGCCCTTGCCGAGCACTCCGTCGACCTTCTTGCCGATCCGCCGGTTGGCGGCGTCGACCACGTAGTCGATCGTCAGGCCGTCCGGCAGCACGACCTGGCGCAGGTTCCCCTGGACGTCATAGTCGTAGGTGATCGTCTGAGCGCCGGAGGTCTTGGTCGCCAGCTCACCGTTGTCGGTGTAGGTGTAGGTCGTTCCGGCGTAGCTCGTGAGCCGGTCCTGGTCGTCGTAGGTCGCCGTTCCCGAGCCCCACGGGTCGGTCCAGCCGGTGCGGTTGGAGTTGGCGTCGTAGTCGTAGTGGGCTTGAAGGAGGCCGTCCGCGTGCACGTCGGTCAGCCGCCCGGCGAGGTCGTAGGTGTAGTCGTAGGTGGTGGTGACGCCGCCGATCGTCTCGACCCGCTGCTCGATCCGGCCGAGCTCGTCGCGGATGGTGAAGTCGACTGAGTAGAGCTCGGTGCTGCCGTCGTTCGCCGTGTAGCCGTCCAGCTCGCCGTAGGTCGGATCGTAGGTGTAGCCGTCGGCGAGGCTTCCGAGGGTGGTGCCGGAGAGGAAGCCGCTCGCCGGGTTGCGGGTGAGCGTCAGGGCCCCCGCGCTCGTCAAGAGGCCGTCCTGGTCGTAGCCGAACGCGACCGAGCTCGCACCGTTGACCGTCCTCGAGACCAGCTCGAAGTCGTCGTCGTAGCCGAAGCCGACCGCGCCGGCCGCCGCAGGTAGTGGTAGAGGCCGTTGTTGAGCTCGCCCTCGACCAGAACCTCCGGCTCCCAGATGTAGGGCGGCCGGAACCGGACAACCCGCCCGAACCCGGCGGAGGTCATGAATCCCACGTAGAGCTCTGCGAACGGATCCACCGCCATGCCCCGCGGCTCGTTGTCGAACACGACCTGGGTGGGTGCCGTCGACCCGGACGGCCGTGCCAGACAAATCGCGGCAGCTCAACCCACCACCGTCAACGCTTCCGCTTTGCTCGGTGTTCTCCCAGTAGCTTCCACACGACGCCGTCCTTCAAGCTGTGGGAGTCAGCTCTTGCCACACGATTCCCGAAGTCAAGGACGGTCTCGATCGCTTCTTGAGAGAACACCTTGGCGTTGATCATCAAGGCAGGTTCACCTGGTAGTTCCCTAGATTCGACGACGAGTTTCAGTGGCCCCCCACCTCCCCCAAACTCGAACTTGAGCTCAACGGACTTGATGTCCTCGACCGCCACAGCCTTCGTGCCACGGAACAGGCTCCGGAACACGAGTTGATCCCTCTCGATTCGGATCAAAAACGATCGGAGCCATGCAAGGGAGCAACCATAAACCGACAAGACCACGACTACCACCGTGGAGGCTCTCGAACCTGGCCCGGCTGAAGCATAGGCTAGAAGCCCCCCTAGCGCCGCCACAGCGATGGTATCAACGAGGTAGGCCCAAGGCGAAACTCTAAGTACGAATTCTCCCCTAGTATCCACACCCACAGCTATCACCTCCGGAGGCGGGAAGCGCGCATACGTAAGAGTCTGGTCATCTCGGGACCTCCTCGGGCTCGGGCAAGAAGCTATTGAGAATCATTACGGCTGGCTCGCATCGACACACTGGCCAGCCCCTCCCCACCCGACGTCGTCGAGCACGGCACGGCTCAGCTCCAGACGCGTGCTGGGTGCCGCGTAGAACGGCTCCATCAAGTCATCAGGGGCCACGGAATCATTGAAGTGTGTGAGAGACCTACGGACCTCCGTCGGATTGGGCCCGTACATCTCGAGGTGCCCGCCCGCTCCAACGCCACCGGTCAGGCCGGTCCCTGCGGCGATCCCGCTCGAGCCGGTCCAGTGGAGGGCTGCACCGGCGACGAAGGCCGACAGCCGTTCGGCGTCGGTCATGCTCGGAAGGTCCGCCGGGACGGCGCCGTGGTGCTCGAGATGCACCATGTAGGCGTCGTCGTAACCGAACAGCCTGGCTCCGGTATCGAGGTCGACATAGGTCTGAAAGCCCAATCCATGAGCCAGCTCGTGGAGCGCGATGGACACGAAGTCGATGTCGCCCTGGTCCGGTGAAGCGTCGAAGCCGTAGTCGAACCGGCTTTCCCCCAACACCACCGCGCCGTCCACGTCGGAGTTGAAGGTGAGCACGACATCGGCTGCGTTCGGCTCGAGATCGGCTCCTGCGAGCTTGTCTGCGAGAGCGCTCGGGTACCAGGTTCCCACCAACGGAGCACCTGAGAAGTCCCGAAAGACGGATCCGGCGCCGCCCAGCCCCAGGACAGCTGAGCTCTCGTTGCCACCCATCGAATCGAAACGCACCTCCACGACGATGGGCACATCGCTCGAAAGCACGTTGGCCCAAATCGATGCTGCGAGCTCGACCGCGTGAAGCCGCGCCTCCCCCAGGGTGATTCCTGGGTTGCCATCGTGCGCCACGACCGGGGTGGCATCGTTCAGGCCCTCAGCCGGTCCGTCGACATTGACAATGACAAACGTCGAAGCTGCGTGTGCACCGCGAAAAGAGACGAGGAGCAGCGCAACGCAGAAAGAATGGCAAAAAAACCGCACGTGCGTCGAACGGGAGCTCATCGGTCAATCTCCTCTCCCGGCGCCGCCTGATCGACCACTCGATCGATCTCCGGTTCTCCGCAATCGATCTCGAGCGTCCCCCATCCGCGCGTCGCTTGGCTACGACCGCCGTCGAGAACCGTTCTGAAAGAACCACTCGCACACCACCGCCCGGGCGTTTCACGCGACGCTCGACGAGAGGTATCTTCGGCGCCTGAGTCGCCCGTGAGAAGGCTACTGAAACTCCCGCAGGAGGCCTTCTGAACCGTCCGGTTGCGGCGTCCCGATACACCGAGGACCACGGTGCTGAAGGGTTGGCGCGCTCACTTCCATGAGCCGGCACCTCGCCCTCGGCCGAAGCCAGCGAATGACAGGCGACCCGGTCCCCGGCGGCTTCGCACCAGAGAGGCGAGAGGCCGATCCCCACTGTGTCGCAGTAGGAAAAGCTGTCCGGGGTGGAAGTGAAGTCATCGGCCGCTAGGGCCTCGGACACCCCGATTGACCCCGCGAAGCACAACAGTCCGGCCAACAACAGGGACGCGACGACAGGGCGAGACCAACGATGACTCCTTGACACTTCAGTTTCCAGAACAGGGTGTCGCAGACGGTGGAAGTTGCTCATATCGACACTGCCTTTTCTTTGCCAAGCATCCTATGAAAACCAGCGATAACACTCATACGTTGCACTTTATAACCGACAAGAACAGAAACCGCGAATCAAGACTTCGACGGATTGAAAACGGGACGTCGCGACCCTCAACGATCACCCGAGGCGCAGATCACTCGATCGATCACTCCGCCGCGAGTGATCGAAGGCTACGGGCCAGGAAGGTCACCTCTTTACCCCGCGCAAGGACGAGAGGCTCAGAGGTCGAGTGGGGCGCTTCAGAACCGTTGAGGTAGCCTCAGAAGGTGTGTAAATGAGCTGAAGGCGGCGTAACCTTCGAGTCGACCAAGACGCCCGGGCAATGGAGCCCGGGCAGAAGGAGACGCCGCCATGGCTGAGAAGAGCACCGAGGAGCG
>Ga0210123_1000240_pt1 | contig 36424 bp, 36 predicted proteins | sample Muzzi_PWB_D2_FD_185535 | JGI IMG/M metagenome (GOLD analysis project Ga0210123, IMG submission 185535) | Wetland microbial communities from San Francisco Bay, California, USA, that impact long-term carbon sequestration - Muzzi_PWB_D2 (SPAdes) | ecosystem: Environmental > Aquatic > Marine >... | reverse complement strand
GGCAAGCCGGTCGGCCACCTGCCCACCACCGAGGCGTGCGACACCTGCCACACGAACACCGGCTGGATCCCGGCCCACTTCGACCACAGCGGCGTCACGGCGGCCTGCGCCACCTGCCACAACGGCACCACCGCCACGGGCAAGCCGACGGGCCACCTGCCCACCACCGAGGCGTGCGACACCTGCCACGTGAACACCGGCTGGATCCCGGCCCGCTTCGACCACAGCGGGGTCACGGCGGCCTGCTCCACCTGTCACAACGGCACCACCGCCACGGGCAAGCCCATCGGCCACGTCGCCACCACGGCCCAGTGCGACACCTGCCACACCACCACGGGCTGGGCCACGGCGCGCTTCGACCATGCCAACGTGGCGCCCGGCTCCTGCGCCACCTGTCACGACGGCGCCCAGGCCACGGGCAAGGGCACGGGCCACATCCCCACGACGGCGGCGTGCGACGCCTGCCACACCCCCTCCGGCTGGATCCCGGCCCGCATGGACCACTCCGTGGTGACCGCCTCGTGCGCCACCTGCCACAACAACGTCCTGGCCACCGGCAAGCCCACGGGCCACGTCGCCACCACCGCGGCCTGCGACACCTGCCACACCTCGACCACTTCGTGGCCCTCGGTCCAGTTCGACCACTCCGGCGTGACCGGCAGCTGCGCCACCTGCCACAACGGCAGCACCGCCACCGGAAAGGGCACCGGCCACATCCCGGTGACCGCCGACTGCGGCGCCTGCCACACCCCCTCCGGCTGGGTGCCGGCGAGCATGGACCACTCCGTGGTGACCGCCGCCTGCGCCACCTGCCACAACGGGACCCTGGCCGCCGGCAAGCCGTCCGGCCACGTGGCCACCACGGCGGCGTGCGACAACTGCCACCTGTCCACCAGCTCCTGGTCGTCGGTGCGCTTCGACCACTCCGGGGTCACGGGCTCGTGCGCCACCTGCCACAACGGCAACACCGCCACCGGCAAGCCCTCGGGCCACATCGCCACCACGGCCGGCTGCGAGACCTGCCACACCTCCACCTCGTCGTGGTCCCAGGTGAGCTTCGACCACTCCGGCGTGAGCGGCTCGTGCTCCACCTGCCACAACGGCACCCAGGCCACCGGCAAGCCCGGCGGCCACATCTCCACCAGCCTCCAGTGCGACGCCTGCCACCGCACCTCGTCGTGGAGCTCCCTGAACGTGGACCACAGCCGGATGACCAGCTGCCAGATCTGCCACAACGGCACCATCGCCCGCGGCAAGCCGGGCGACCACCCGCGCACCAGCCAGGACTGCAACGTCTGCCACTCCACCCGCACGTGGGGCAACTGATGCCGACGCAACGCCACGACAACGCCAGGCCGCGCCGCCGGGGCCTGCTCTGGGGCGCCCTGGCCCTGGGGATGTTCCTGGTGTCGGTCGTGTGGCTGGCCCCGGCCCTCAAGGCCCAGCCGGTGCGGGACCGGGTGCTGGAGGACATCCAGATCGCCGAGCCCCCGGCGCCGGCGGGGGTGCGGATCGTGTTCGCCTTCCCGATCCGCTTCGCCTGGATCTTCCCCCACAAGGTGGACGACGTGTTCCTGCTGCGCGTTGTGCCGGTGGACGTGGCCCCGGAGGACGCCGGCGCCGTGATCGAGCGGGAGAGCGTGCTGGCCCCCGGCACCGAGGCCGTTCCCCTCACCGAGGTCGCCTACGACGGCGAGACCGAGGGCGGCCCCTTCCTGACCCTGCGCTTCAGCCGCCCGGTGAAGGTCCAGGCCCGCCCCGCCAAGGACTTCCGCGCCATCGACGTGACCGTCTCGCTTCCACCTCCCCCACCGGCCGACGCGCTGTAGCGCCGACCGGCATCCACGTCCCACGCGAACCCGAAACGCTCCCTTCCACCGGATGAGACTTGTCTTCCCCCATCTTCGCTGCCCCCTTGGCGCCGTCCCGGCGGTGCTGGCGGCGGCGTGCCTCCTGCTCGGGCTGGCCGTTCCCCGCCCGGCGGCGGCGGCCGAACGGCTCTACGCGATCCAGTTGAGCTTGTCGACCTCCCCGGCGGATCCGGCCACCCTCCCCGCCTTGTCCGCCCTGTCCCGCCACGACCTGTACCAGGTGATCGTCCCGCGGGGCGGCCACGACGGGTACGCACTGCGCCTGGGCTTCTTCCCCTCCGCCAGGGCGGCCGCCCGGGTCCGCGAGGACCTGCTCAAGGCCTTCCCCGGGGCGTGGGTGCTGCGGGTCCCCGACTCGGAGCGCGGCCTCGCGAAGGCGAGCCGCGTCGTCCCCAAGGCCGCTGCCCGGGCACGGGCCACGCCCAGGGCCGCCGAGAAACGGCCCGCCGCGGCGGCCGACGACGCGTACGCCATTCAGCTGAGCCTGTCGGGAGCGCCCGTGGACCCGGCCGCCCTGCCGGACCTGCCCGAGCTGAGCCGCTACTGGCTGTACACGAACAGCTACCTGAAGGGCGGCGCCACCTGGTACCGCCTGCGCCTCGGGTTCTTCCCCACGGCCAAGGCCGCGGCCAAGGTCCAGCGCGCCGTGGCGGGGGCGTTCCCGGGGGCCTGGGTGCTGAAGGTCCCGGCCGGGGAGCCGGCCGCCTCGGCCGCGTCCCGCGTGGTGCCGGGGCGGTCCCGGGCGGTGCCGGTGGCCGTCTCCCCGGACGCCGAGACGGAAGCCCGCCTGGAGCGGATGATGGAGATGGCCCGCCAGGCGGTGGCCCAGGGCGACTACCCCAAGGCGGTGCGCCTCTACACCGCCGTGCTGGAGACCCCCGGCAGCCGCTTTGCCCAGGACGCCCAGGAGTACCTGGGGCTGGCCCGGGAGCGCAGCGGCCAGCGGGCCCACGCCAAGGCGGAGTACGAGACCTACCTGGAGCGCTACCCCGAGGGCCCCGGCGCCGACCGGGTGCGCCAGCGCCTAGCGGGCCTCCTCACCGCCACCGCCCCGGCCCCCGAGAAACTGCGCGGCGCCAAGGCCGACCCCTCCCAAGCCCGATGGGACGCCCACGGCGGCCTGTCCCAGTACTACCGGCGGGACACCACCACCGACGCCAACGGCGACACGGTGGTGCGGGTGTCGTCCCTGGACACGGACCTGGACCTGTCGGTGCGCCGGCGCGGCAGCCGCTGGGACGTGCGCACCCGCGTCACCGGCGGCCACCGCATGGACCTCTTGTCCAACGGCCCCGGCGACGAGACCCGCCTGCACGCCGCCTACATGGACGTGATCGACCTGCAGAGCCGCATCTCCACTCGCCTGGGGCGCCAGTCCCGCACCACCGGCGGCGTCCTGGGCCGGTTCGACGGCCTGCTGGCCACCTACCCCCTGTCGCGCCGCACCCGCGTGGACTTCGTGGCGGGCTTCCCCGTGGAGCGCTCCACCTCCCAGGGGATCGACACCGACCGCTGGTTCTACGGCCTGGCCTTCAACGCCGGCACCTTCTTCGAGGCGGTGGACCTGCAGGCGTTCTTCATCGAGCAGCAGGTGGACGGCCTCGTGGACCGCCGCGCCGTGGGGGGCGAGCTGCGCTACTTCCGCGACCGCCAGTCGCTGCTGACCCTCGTGGACTACGACGTGCTCTACGAGGAGCTCAACAAGGTGCTGGTCCTGAGCAACGTCACCTTCCCGGACGATACCAACGTCAACCTCACGGTGGACTACGGCCAGAGCCCGGTGCTGACCACCACCAACGCCCTCCAGGGACAGGTGGTCACCACCATCTACGATCTGCGCAGCCTGTTCAGCGAGCAGGAGATCCGCGACCTGGCCCGGGACCGCACCCCGACGAGCCGGGCCGTGTCCCTGGGGGTTTCCCGCCCCGTGCGGGACGACCTGACCGTCGCCGTGGACACCACCGTCTCCAACGTCTCGGCCACCCCGGCCTCCGGGGGCGTGGCGGCCACCCCGGCCACGGGCAACGAGTACGCCGTCTCCACCCAGCTGATCGGCGAGGGCATCCTGTTCGCCGCCGACACCACGATCCTGGGGCTGCGCTACAGCAACGGCCAGACCCTGGACATCGTCTCCCTGACGGCCGACAACCGCTACCCCTCCGGGCGCTGGCGCCTGAACCCGCGCCTGCGGCTGGACTACCGGGACAACAAGACCGACAACAGCACCCAGTGGTCGGTGCTGCCCACCGTCCGGGTGAACCTGCTGGCCTCCCGCCACCTGCGGTTCGAGGCCGAGGCCGGCGGCGAGTGGTCCACCCACCACCTGACGACGGACACCCAGAACACCTCGGGCTACTTCGTCACGGCGGGCTACCGCCTCGACTTCTAGATGGAGAAGGGGGCGCGGCCCCCGGGCCCCGCGCGGGGCGGCGCGAAAGGCGCCCTAGCGCTTCCAGGCCAGGCGGCCGAAGCGCAGGCCGTTGATCGTGGCGTAGTCGGCCGCCGCCGCGGTCAGGAAGGCGGTCACGGCGCCCCGCTCGGCCTCGGCGGCCACCAGGTAGCGTTCCCCGTCGGCGGCGGCGATGCCCTTGAACAGGCGCATCCGCTGCACCGTCTCGCCGCTGCCCCGGGCCCGCTCGTAGCTGATCCACACCTCGTAGGGCCGCGTCAGGGTCTCCATCAGCAGGGGCAGCATGGGGGCCTGCGCCGGCTCGATGCGGGGCGCGAGGTCCTTGGGGCGCACGGTGACGTAGAGCGTCACCGGCGAGCCGTGGTTGTGGGGCTGGAGGGCGAAGACCTTCTCCTCGTCGCCGATGAGCTTCGCCAGGGCCGCCTCCACCTCGGCCTCCGTGGCGGCCGGGGGGCCGGGGGCCACCCCGGCCCGGTCCATGGGCAGGCGCGGCGGGCGCGCATAGACGTTCCAGTCGCCGGGGGTCAGCCGCTCCCAGTCCGGGTCGCCCCCCTGGGCCACCCGGACCCGGCGGGCCAGATCGATGATCTGGGGCCCGAAGGCCGCCTTGCCCCGGAACAGGGCCTTGCCTGGAAAACGGTCCTCCGACACCACGCTCCCTCCTTGCCACGTCTCGGCCGGCGGCCCGTCGGGGGCCTCGGCCGGGCCCGGCGCTCCCCCCCGGCGCCCGCGTACATTCTAGCGACCGGGCCCCCCCGGCTCCACACATCCCCGCAAAAACCCGCAATTCCCGCCCCCGGGGCGGGCGCGTTGCCCCCGCGTGCCGGTTCGTGCTAGCGTGCCGCCGCCCGACGCCCCCCGAACGACCGGTCCCCGTGAGCCCCTCACCGCCAGCCCCGCCCCCCGACGGCGACGCCGACCGCCTGCCGGAGTGGATGGCCGCCGCCCTGGAGGAGGCCCGCGCCGCCGCCCGCGCCGGCGACGTGCCGGTGGGGTGCGTGGTGGTGCGGGAGGGCCGCATCATCGCCCGGGGCCGCAACCGCCGGGAGGCCGACCGGGACCCCACCGCCCACGCCGAGCTGCTCGCCCTGCGGGAGGCCGCCCGGGCCGTGGGGGCCTGGCGCCTGGCCGGCTGCACGGTGGTGGTCACCCTGGAGCCGTGCGCCATGTGCGCCGGGGCCCTGGTCCTGGCCCGGGTGGACCGCCTGGTGTACGGCAGCGCCGACCCCAAGGCGGGGGCCTGCGGCAGCCTCTTCGACATCCCCCGGGACCCGCGCCTGAACCACCGGGTGGCCGTGGTGCGGGGCATTCTGGAGGCCGATTGTGGTAACGTATTGCGCGAGTTCTTTCAGGCGCGACGGTCCTGACGGCAGGCTGCGCGGAGAGATGGCCGAGCTGGTCGAAGGCGCTTGACTCGAAATCAAGTGTGGCGCAAGCCACCGGGGGTTCGAATCCCTCTCTCTCCGCCATTTTCCGTGGACCGCCGTCCCCGGGCCGGCCGTGAGGCGTTGGGCCCGGTGGCTTCGAGGCGGTTCCCCGGAGAGGTGTCCGAGTTGGTCGAAGGAGCACGACTGGAAATCGTGTACACGTTCACGCGTGTCGAGGGTTCGAATCCCTCCCTCTCCGCCACCGTCTTTTTCGCCGCGAAGGCCGCCCCGGTGAGGGGTTGGGCCCTGTGCAACCGACGCTTGTGAACCCCGTCAGGTCCGGAAGGAAGCAGCGGTAAGCGGGACGTTCGGTGTGCCCCAGGTTTGCCTGGCCCCTCACCGGGGCGGCCTTCGCGGCGGGGCTGCGGCGGCGGTCGCGGCGGCGGTCGCGGCGGCGGTCACATTGTCCGATCCACCCAGCACCCCGGCGGGCCCCGCCCGCCCCTAGGGCCCCATGAGCGAAACCGGCCAGACCCCCGCCGAACCCGCCCTCACCGACGCCGCGCCCGCCCTGCCCCCCACCCTCCCGGGGATGGAACCGGAGGGCGCCTACGTGGTTTCGGCCCGGCGCTACCGGCCCCAGACCTTCGCCGAGGTGGTGGGCCAGCCCCACATCGTCCGTACCCTCACCAACGCCATCACCCAGGGGCGCATCGCCCACGCCTACCTGTTCTCGGGCATCCGGGGGGTGGGCAAGACCACCGTGGCCCGGGTGTTCGCCAAGGCCCTGGCCTGCGCCGACGGCCCCACGCCGACCCCCTGCAACCGCTGCGAGCTGTGCCGGGCCATCACCGACGGCACCGCGCCGGACGTGATGGAGATCGACGGGGCCTCCAACAACAGCGTGGACGACATCCGGGAGCTGTCCGAGAACATCCGCTACCGCCCCCTGGCGGCCCGCTACCGGATCTACATCATCGACGAGGTCCACATGCTCTCCCAGGCGGCCTTCAACGCCCTGTTGAAGACCCTGGAGGAGCCACCGCCCCACGCCGTCTTCGTGTTCGCCACCACCGAGACCCACAAGATCCCCCAGACCATCCTGTCGCGGTGCCAGCAGCACGCCTTCCGGCGCCTGTCGCGCCGGGAGATCATCGGGCACCTGGAGGGGATCGCCCGGGCCGACGCCATCGAGGCCCCCCGCACCGCCGTGGGCCTGCTGGCCCAGGCGGCGGACGGCTCCCTGCGGGACGCCCTCTCGCTGTTCGACCAGGCCGTCAGCTTCGGCGGCGGCGCCCTGAGCGAGGCCGACGTGACCCTCATGCTGGGGATCGCGGGGCAGGCCACCCTGGGGGCCTTCGCCGCGGACGTCCTGGCCGGGGACGCCGCCGCGGCCCTGGCCCGTCTCCAGGACCTGACCGCCGCCGGGCAGGACCTGCAGATCCTGGCGGCCCAGCTCGTGGAGCACTTCCGCAACCTGCTGGTGTGCAAGGTGACCGACGACCCCGGCGGGCTGATCGACCTGTCGGCGGACGACGTGGCCGAGATCCGGGCCCAGGCCGACGGCGCCCCCCGGGAGGTGATCGCCCAGGTACTGCACCTGCTGACGGAGGCCCAGGAGCGTTGCCGCCGGGCCCCGGCGCCCCGCTTCGTCCTGGAGGCCGCCCTGGTGCGGGCCTCGGAGGCCCCGCGCCTGGAGGACCTGGGGACGCTGCTGGCCCGCCTGGACGCCCTGGCCGGCGGCGCCCCGGCCCCGGCCCGCCCGGCGGCCGTGGAGCCCCCCCCCCGCCCCCGCCCCCCGGCCGCCGCCCCGGCTTCCACACCCGCTCCCGCCCCACCGTCCGGCCCCCAGGGCCCGGCTCGGGCCGTGGCCGCCGGCGCCGCCCCGTCTCCCCCGTCCCCCGAGCCCGCACCCGCTCCGGCGGCGGCCGCGCCCCCGGCCCCGGAGCCCGCGCCCGCGCCCGCGCCCGAACCCCCCCGGGCCGCCCCCGCCCCGGCGGACCTGTGGCCCGCGGTGGTGCGGGAGATCAAGAAGCGCCGCCCGGCCCTGGCCGCCTACCTGGAGCAGGGGGTGGTGCGGGCCGTCTCCCGGGGCCGGGTGGAGGTGGGCTTCCTGCCCGCCTCCGAGGTCATGTACAGCATGGTCAGCCGCCCCGAGAACCGGGACTTCATCGTCGACGTGGCCCGCGAGGTGGCGGGGCACGACGTGGCGGTGTCCTTCGCCGTCCTGGCGGAGCAGGCCGCCGGCGAGGTCACTACCCTGGCCCAGGAGTTCGAGGCCCACGAGGCCGAGACGCACCGTGCGGAGGTGGAGCGCACCATGGAACTGCCGTTCATCCGCGACGTGCTGGAGACCTTCGGAGGCGAGATCGTGGAGCTGCGCAAGCCCGACCCGGAGCCGTGACTTAGGCCCCGTTCACCCCGTTCGGACCCGTCGGAGGGAAGCCATGTCCAGGAAGATGATGGGCCAGCTCATGCGCCAGGCCCAGGAGATGCAGCAGAAGCTCGCCGCACTGCAGGAGCAGGCCGCGGGCATCGAGGTGACCGCCACCGCCGGGGGCGGCATGGTGACCGCCACCGCCAACGGCCGGCAAGAGATCACCCGCCTGGCCATCGAGCGCGACGTGGTGAACCCGGACGACGTGGACATGCTCCAGGACCTGATCCTGGCCGCCATCGCCGAGGCCCAGCGCAAGGCCAAGGAGCGCATGGAGCAGGAGATGCAGGCCGTGACCGGCGGCCTGAACATCCCCGGCATGGGCGGGTCCATGCCGTTCATGCCCTAGGGAGGGCGCCCCCGACGTGGCCCGCAAGGGGGTCTACGAGACCCTGATCGGCGAGCTGGCCCGGCTGCCCGGCGTGGGCCGCAAGAACGCCCAGCGCCTCGCCTACGCCATCATGGACCTGGAGCCCGAGCGGGCCCGGCGCCTGGGAGAGGCCGTCATCGAGGCCCGCACCAGCGCCCGTCCCTGCGCCCGCTGCAACAACGTCAGCGACCGGGAGCTGTGCGAGGTGTGCGCCAACCCCCGCCGCGACACCACCCGCATCATGGTGGTGGAGGACCCCGGGGTGCTCTACCAGGTGGAGCACACCGGCACCTACCGGGGTCTGTACCACGTCCTCACCGCCGTCCTGTCGCCCCTGGAGCCGTCCGACTCCGCCGCCTTGCGGGCCGACGCCCTGGTGCAGCAGGTGCGGGACGGGGGGGTGCAGGAGGTGATCCTGGCCACCAGCCCCACCGTGGAGGGGGAGGCCACCGCCCTGTTCCTGACCCGCGAGCTGCGGGCCCTGGGGGTGGCCGTCACCCGCATCGCCTACGGCGTCCCGGTCGGGATGGACCTGGAGTACGCCGACGAGGTCAGCCTCATCAAGTCCATCGAGGGCCGCTCCGCCATGTAGGGCCCTTCGGCCCTGCCGGGCGTCATTGCGGCCCGGCGGCCCGGCGGCTATGGTGGAGGCGGAGATGCGCGGGGAGGCACGGCCATGAAGATCCTGGTGGCGACCGACGGCTCCGAGCCCGCCCGCTGGGGGTGCGAGGTGGTGGGCCACCTGCCGGACCTCGCGGGGCTCACCGTCTTCCTCACCCACGTCACCGAGCCGTTGCCGGAGCCCGAGGTGCCCTTCCCCTCCGTGTTCTCGGAGGACGACCTGCTGGTGCGGGAGCGGATCGAGAAGGAGCACGAGGGCCGGGCGGCCGAGCGCCTCGACGCCTGCATCGCCGCCCTGCCCCAGGGCTGCAAGGTGGTCCCCGACCCCCGGGTGGGGCACCCGGCCCAGGAGGTCCTGGCCGCCATCGAGGCCCACGCCCCGGACCTGGTGGTGCTGGGCGCCCGGGGCCTGGACGAGGCGCCCTTCAGCCTGGGGGGCGTGGCCCAGAAGGTGACCCGCTACGCCGGCTGCCCGGTGCTGGTGGCGCGGGAGGGTCCCACCCGCTTCCGGCGCGCCCTGGTGGCCCTGGACGACGGCCCCGGGGCGGCGCGCCTGGTGGCCTGGCTGGCCGAGGCCCGCTGGCTGGCGGGGTGCGCCTTCACCCTCTGCCACGTGGTCGAGGACCGCTACCTGCGGGAGAGCCGCATCGCCGCCTCCCAGTTCGCCGGCAGCGAGGACTACCTGACGCGCCTGCAGCGGGCCCTGGTGGCCGAGGGACAGCGCCTGCTCGACGGCCACGTCGCCGGGCTGGCCGCCGCCGGGGCGGACGTGGACACCCTGGTTCTGGAGGGCGACCCGGCCCGCGCCCTGGCGGCCCGGACCGAGACCGGCGCCTTCGACCTGGTGGTGGTGGGGGCGCGGGGCCGCCACGGCCTGGCGCGCTTCCTGCTGGGCAGCACCTCCCAGAAGGTGCTGCGCCACGCCGCCGCGTCGGTGCTGGTGGTCAGGACCGACGGCCCGGACTAGGCCGCCGCGGGGGGAGAGGGGCCTTCAGCCCTCCTTCGGCATGTTCAGGAACAGGCGCATCTGCTCCATGAGCATGGCGGTGTGCTCCGGGTTGCGCATGTTCAGCTGCATCTCGTTGATGACCTTCACGCCGAACCCGTTGAACCACTCCTGCCAGCATGTGTTGCAGACCCGGCGCTTGATCTCATCGCCGATCGCGCCTCCGTAAACGGGGCCGCTGATGGCCTCCCGCTCCTCGCCGCACTTGCAGCACTTGACCATCGACATCGTCTCGCGTTCCTCCGGCTTACGGGTTTGCGTCCCCGGCCGCCGCCGCGCGGCGGCCCCCTGACAGGATACGGGCGCCCTCGGGAGCTTGTCCACGGCCGCCGGCCGGCCCCGCCGGCAGTGCCGGTTGCCGCGCCCCGGGGATCACGCTAGAGTGGCGCGGTGCGACCGGTGGGGCCGCGACCCGGCCCCCCGTCCGACCGGCCGAAAAGGGGATGCCAGTGCTGCGCCGCACCGGGGCGATGATCGTCGAGATCGTGCGGGACGTCCTGCCGATCGTGCTGGTCATCACCTTCTTCCAGCTCTTCATCCTGCACCAGCCGTTCCCCAACCTGGGGGGCGTGGTGGGGGGCATGCTCCTGGCGGTGCTGGGGCTGTTCCTGTTCACCCAGGGGCTGAACCTGGGCCTGTTCCCCCTGGGGGAGTCCCTGGCCTTCCAGTTCGCCCGCCGGGGCAGCCTGGGGTGGCTCCTGGCCTTCGCCTTCACCATCGGCTACGCCACCACGGTGGCCGAGCCGGCCCTGCTGGCCGTGGCCACCAAGGCCCAGGAGATCTCCGGCGGCCGCCTGGACCAGTTCGTGATGCGCAGCGTGGTGGCCGGCGCCGTCGGGCTGGCCATCTCCCTGGGCGTCCTGCGGCTCATCCTGGGCCACCCGATCCAGTACTACATCATCGGCGGCTACCTGCTGGTGGTGGCGGTCACGCCCTTCGCCCCGAAGGAGGTGGTAGGCCTGGCCTACGACTCCGGCGGCGTCACCACCAGCACGGTGACGGTGCCCCTGATGGCGGCCCTGGGGGTGGGCCTGGCCACCACCATCGAGGGGCGCAACCCCCTGGTGGACGGCTTCGGCCTGATCGCCCTGGCCGCCCTGACCCCGATCCTGGCGGTCATGCTCTACGGCATCTGGGTCTACTGACGGGCGCCCGAGGTGAACGAGACCCTGGAGACCGTCCTGTTCGGCCTGATGGCCAGCACCCGGGACCTGGTGCCCGTGGTGGCGGTGATCGCCTTCTTCCAGTTCGTCGTGTTCCGGCGCGCGCCGGAGAACCTCCGGCGGGTGCTGCCCGGCCTCGTGTTCGTGGTGGTGGGGCTGTACGTGTTCGTGGAGGGGCTGTCGCTGGGCCTGTTTCCCCTGGGGGAGACCATGGCGATGCAGTTCGCCCGCCCCGAGAACCTGCCCTGGGTCTACCCTTTCGCCTTCCTGATCGGCTACGCCACCACGATGGCCGAGCCGGCCCTCATCGCCGTGGCCACCAAGGCCCAGGAGATCACCGCCGGGGGCGTGCGGGAGCGCCCCCTGCGCAACGCCGTCGCCCTGGGGGTGGCGACGGGCATCACCGTGGGGGTGCACCGGATCGTGGTGGGCGCCCCCCTGCACTGGTTCATCATCGCCGGCTACGCCGCGGTGATCGTCCAGACCCCCTTCGCCCCCCGCCAGATCGTGGCCCTGGCCTACGACTCCGGGGGGGTCACCACCAGCACCGTGACCGTGCCGCTGGTCACGGCCCTGGGGATCGGGCTGGCAAGCAACATCCCGGGCCGCAACCCGATCGTCGACGGCTTCGGGCTCATCGCCTTCGCGTCCCTGTTTCCCATGATCACGGTGATGGGCTACGCCACCCTGGCCCGGTTCTGGGGCCGCAGCCGCGGCCTTCACGCGCCCGCCGGCAAGCCGGCGCCCGCCAGCGAGCCGGCGCCCCCCGACAAGGAGGACCCATAAGCCATGCAGTTCTCGGCCATATTCGCGATGGTCCCCACCAACAAGGAGACCGTGGTCATCGAAGCGGCACGCAAGGAAGGCGCCACCGGCGTGAGCATCCTCAACACCCGCGGGGAGGGGGTGGAGGACAAGCGCACCTTCTTCGGCCTCAAGCTGGATACTCCATACAACTGCTTGATTTTTTTGGTAAACAGGATGCGATCCCCGAAGATCCTGCGGGCCATCGAGGAGGCCGGGGAGATGCAGAAGGACGGCAACGGCCTGTGCTTCTCGGTCCCGGTGGACGACGTCAGCGGGCTCAACAAGCAGCTGAAGGTCTTGATGGAGGAGGTGAAGGAGGACTATTTCTAACGCACCCCGGGCCCCGGCCCGGCGGGCACGTCACACAGGGAGACCCTCTAAGGTGAAGAAGACAGTGCGGGACATCATGGTCCGCGACGTGGCCACCATCGACGGCATCGCCACCGTGCGCGAGGCGCTCCAGCGCATGCGCGAGCTGCGCATCAAGAGCCTGGTGGTCAACCGCCGCCACGCCGACGACGCCTACGGGATCATCACCCTGTACGACATCGTCAACAAGGTGATCACCCACAACCGCCCCCTGGACATGACCAACGTCTACGAGGTCATGAACAAGCCGCTCATCACCGTGAGCCAGGGTCTCCAGGTCAAGTACGCCGCCCGCCTCATGTCCCAGTTCGACGTCAAGCGGGCGGTGATCATCGAGCACGGCGAGCTCGCGGGGATCGTCTCGATGCAGGACATCGTCTACAGCATCCTCGACGAGCCGACGGAGCCGGAATAGGCCGCGCTCCCGGACGCCCCCTTCATCGGCGCGCCAGCACCCCCAACCACTCCTGGCCCCGGCGGCGCGGGTGGGAGTGGGGGGTCCGCGCCAGGACCTCCACCCGGAACCGCCCTCCGAACAGCGCCCTTACCTCCTCGGGCCCCGTGGTGAACGGCGGCCCCCCTTCCCCACCACATTCGTAGAACAGCCCCACCAGGCGCCCCCCCGGCGCCAGCAGCCGGTGGACCGCCTCCACGTATTCCGGCCGGCGGGCCGGGTCGATGGCGCAGAAGCAGGTCTGCTCCAGCACCAGGTCGAAGCGCCCCCACAGCGTCTCGGGCGGGTCCAGCAGGTCGGCCCGGACGAGCTCCGGGGCCACCCCCTCGGCCCGGGCCCGGGCCGAGACCTCCGCCAGGGCGGCGGGGGCGAAGTCGATGCCGGTGACGGCGTAGCCCTCCCGAGCCAGCCACACCACCTCCCAGCCCCGGCCGCAGCCGGGCACCGCCACCCGGCACGGGGCGATGCCCCCGTCCCGGTGCAGGCGCACGAAGGGCGGCGAGGGCTCCCCCAGGTCCCAGCCGGTCTCTCCGGTCCGGTAGCGGCCGTCCCAGAACCCGGCGTCCAGGGCCGGGGGCGTCAGCGGCTCCCGGTCGGGCGCCACCAGTCCCCCACCAGCTCCTGGAACCGGGGGTTGTCGTAGAGGGGCTCGAAGTCCGGGTCGGACACGGCCGCGCGGGCCCCGGCGGGGTAGCTCGACAGGGAGCGGGCGAAGGCGTCCAGGGCCTCGTCGGTGTGCCCCTCCAGCACCAGGAACGCGGCCTGCTGGTAACGCACCAGGCCGCGCTTGTCGGCCTCAGGCAGCGCCTTGTCCAGCTCCTGGCGGGCCTCCTCCTTCCTGCCCTGGCGCAGCAGGGCCAGGCTCAGGCTGCTGTGGAACTCGGGGGCGCGCCCCTCCAGGCGGATCGCCTCCCGGAACCGGGCCTCGGCCTCGGGGTAGTGCCCCAGGCGGTACTCGACCGTGCCCATCTCGGCCACGGTGACCGGGTCGTTGGGGGCCAGGGCGTTGGACTTCCGGTAGGCCTCCAGGGCCTCGTCGTAACGCTCCAGGCGGCTGAGCGCCACCCCCAGGTTGCCCCAGATCACCCCGTCCTTGGGGGCCGTCTCCAGGGCCTTGCGGAAGCTCATCCGGGCCTCCTCGTACTGGTCGTGGCCCAGCTGCTCGATCCCCTGGTCGTTGTAGAATTGGGCCTCGCCGCCGCCGCCCTGGCAGGCGGCCAGGAGCGCCGCCGCCAGGACCCCCGCCGCCCATCTGGCCGTCAACCGCAGCATGTGAAACAATCCATACCTGGAAAGCCTTGAATCTTATGGTCCCCGATGGGCGGGCGTCAATCCGCCCCGGGGGCCCGTGGCGGCTCAAGTCGCCCCCCGGAGTGTCCGATGTGGTACGTGTCCTGCCTGGGGCGTTTCTTGGGGAGCTATAGGGACGTATGGCGATCAACTACACGGCGGCCGCGGAGAAGGCCAAGAAGTACCTCCAGAAGAACCAGGTCGACCGGGCCATCGCCCTCTGGACGGATTTCCTGCCCAACGCTCCGGACAACGACACGGCCAACGTCCTCAACAACCTGGGGGACCTCTGCGCCCGCAAGAAGAACGCGGTCGAGGCCACCGACCACTACCTGAAGGCGTCCCAGGCGTTCGAGAACGCCGGCTTCCCCCTCAAGGCGATCGCCACCTTGAAGAAGGTCCTCAAGCTGGACCCGGACCGCACCGAGGTCTACCTCCGCCTCGGCGACCTGAACGCCCGCCGCGACATGATCGGCAACGCCGTCGAGTCCTATCTCCAGGTGGCCCGGCTCCTGGTGGCCGAGGGGGCGCGGGAAGAGGCCCTGGCGATGGTCCAGAAGATCTGCATCCTGGACCCGGTGAACACCCGCCACCGCCTCCAGCTCGCCGCCGAGCTGTTCGAGCTGGGCTTCCCCGACCAGGCCATCGACGAGACGGTCAACGCCGTGGACCTGTTCCTGGAGGGGGGCAACCTGGAGGAGGCCGAGCGCTACTGCCGCCACCTGCTGGACCTCCAGCCCGGCTGCGCCGCCGCCCAGGAGCGCCTGGAGCGCATCGCCCGCTGGGGTACCGACCGTCCGGCACAGGGCACGGCCGTCGACAGCCAGGACTCCATCGACGCGCTGTTCGCCGAGCTGGACGGCGCCGCCGAGCCCGCCGCCGAGCCCGCCGCCGAGCCCACGCCGGAGGCCGAGCTCAGCCCCGAGCCGGAAGCCGAGGCCGCCCCCGAGGCCCCGGCGGGCGACGACTTCACCCTCGACCTGGCCCCTCCCGATGCCGGGCCGGACCTGGAGCTCACCGCCCCCGAGCCGGAGGAGGTGGCCGCCCAGGCCGAGGCCGACCTCCGGGACCTGCTGGAGCCCACCTCCCAGTCCTTCCAGGACCTGGTGGACGCCGAGGCCGGGGCCGCCACAGAGGTGTTCGGCGAGATCCCCCTGGACGAGGTCGACTCCCCCGATACGGACGGGGACACGGCGGGGGAGACGGCCGAAGCCACGACCGGAGACCCGACCGCGCTGGAGCGTGAGGCCACGGAGCACCTCGAGGCGGGCCGGCTGCCCGAGGCCCTCGAGCTGCTCGGGCAGGTGGCCGACGCCCACCTGGCGGGCGGCGACCCGGCGGCCGCCGATGCCGCCCTGGCGCACTACCTCTCCCTCGACCCCGACAACCCCCGGGCCTGGGAGATCCGCCTGCGGGTCGTGGAGGGCCGCGACCCCGAGGCCGAGCGGGCCACCCTGGAGCACCTGGCCGGGCTCCTGTCCGACACCGACCCCGCCCGCGCCGAGGAGGTCCGGCAGCGGGCCAGGACCCTCGCCGAGAGCGCGTCCGCGGCCCCCGCCGACGAGGCGGCCGTGCCGGACACGGAGGCGGCCGGGTCCGCGGACTTCATGTCCATCTCCCTCGACGAGGCGGCTCCCCTGGCCGCCTCCGAGGAGGCCGTCGAGGCCGTCGAGGCCGCCGGGGAGGCCGACGCCGACGAGGCCGGAGACGCCGGCGGGGCCTGGACCCTGGACCTGGCCGCCGTCGAGGGCCCCGAGGGGCTCTCCGAAGACACCACCGAGGCATCCGACGAGGCCCCCGACCCCGACTTGGACGCCGCCTCCCTGGACCTGAGCGGTGCCTACCGCGCCGACGAGACCGAGCTCGATCCGGGCACGCTCGACCTGCGCGGCCAGCCCGACGAGGCGCAGGCCGCCCCGGCCGACCAGATGCCCGGCCTGGAGGTCGGCGGCCCCGGGCAGGCGGAAACCCAGGCGGAAACACCGGCCGACGCCGCGCCCGAGCCCGAGGCGGAGCCCGCCGCTCCCAAGGCCCCCGCGGCGTCCCACGGCTTCGACCTCAAGGAGGCGCTCACCGAGGGCCGCTTCTACGAGCGCCAGGAGCTGACCGCCGAGGCCATCGGCGTCTATCGGGACATCCTGGCCCACGACCCCGGCAACGCCGACGCCATCGCCCGCCTGAACGCCCTGGGCGCCCCGGTGGAGGGGTCCGCGCCCGCCCCCGCGGCGGACGCCGCCCCCGCCACTGCGGAGCCTGCCCCCGCGGCCCCCAAGGCCGAGGCCGGCGGCGGAGACGAGTTCCTGGACTTCACCGAGGCCATCGAGGACACGATCGAGAAGGAGGTCTCCGGCTCCTGGCGAAACGTCGGGGAGGAGGCCCAGTTCGACGAGATCCTGCAGGCCTTCCGCAAGGGCATCCAGGCCGAGGTCTCCGACGACGACGCCGAGACCCACTACGACCTGGGGCTCGCCTACCACGAGATGGGCCTCACCGAGGAGGCCGTCGGCGAGTTCCAGCTCGCCATCAAGGGCGCCACCCGCTTCGCCGACGCCACGATCATGCTGGCGCGCTGCTTCTCGGAGCTGGGCAAGGAGCGGCTGGCCGCCACCCGCCTGAAGGAGGCCGTCGGCCGCTCCGGCTGCGGCGAGGCGGAGTGGATCTCCCTGGCCTACGAGCTCGCCACCGTGCTGGACGGCATGGGGGAGCGCGACGAGGCCCGCCAGATGTACGAGGAGGTCTACGCCCGGGACATCACGTACCGGGACGTCGCCAAGCGCCTCGCCGGCCTGAACTGACGGCCGCCCCCGAGGGGCACGGCGCCCGCCCGGCGCCGACTTGAACCGGGCGCTTCCGGGCCTGTACGATTCTGGGCTCCATGGAAGAGCTCGCCCCCCTACGCCGCCGCATCGACGCGATCGACGACGAGATCCTGCGCCTGCTCAACGAGCGCGCCCAGGTGGTGCTCGAGGTGGGCAAGGTCAAGCAGAACCGCCAGGCCCCCCTCCACGTGCCGGAGCGCGAGGCCGCCATCCTCAAGCGCCTGCTGGACGCCAACCCCGGGCCCTTCCCGGCCCCGGCGGTGGTGGGGGTGTTCAAGGAGATCATCTCCGCCTCCCTCAACCTGGAGGGACCCATCCGGATCACCTACCTGGGGCCCGAGGCCACCTTCACCCACCTGGCGGCCCGCCGCTACTTCGGCTCCGGCTGCACCTTCGTCTCCCGCGGCTCCATCCCCGAGATCATCGCCTCGGTGGAGAAGGGCGACGCCACCTACGGCGTGGTGCCGGTGGAGAACTCCTCCGAGGGCAGCGTGGCCCAGACCCTGGACGAGGTGGCCCTGTCGGACCTGACGGTGTGCGGCGAGCTGGTGGAGCGCATCCACCACTGCCTGCTGTCCAAGGAGCCGACCCTGGACACCGTCACCACGGTCTACGCCCACCCCCAGTCCTTCGCCCAGTGCCGCCGCTGGCTCCAGGGCCACCTGCCCCAGGCCCACCTGACGGAGATGACCAGCAACGCCCTGGCCGCCAAGCGCTCGGTGCGGGAGCGGGGCACCGCCGCCATCGCCTCGGGGCTGGCCGGCGACCTGTACGGCCTGACCGCCCTGGCGGAGAACATCGAGGACTCGGCCTCCAACCAGACCCGCTTCTGGGTTCTGGCCCGGGAGGGGCGGCCCCCCACCGGCGAGGACAAGACCTCCCTGCTGTGCTCCCTCAAGCACGAGGCGGGGGCCCTGCACGCCATGCTGTCGCCCTTCGACACCCACGGGATCAACCTCACCCGCATCGAGTCCCGGCCCTCTCGCCAGCGGCCGTGGGAGTACCTGTTCTTCATCGACCTGGAGGGTCACCCCGACCAGCCCGCCGTGACCGCGGCCCTGGACGCCCTGAAGGCGAGCTGCCTGTGGGTCCGGGTGCTGGGGGCCTATCCGCGCGCCGACAGCGGGCCGATCTGAAGGCCCCCGTGGTCCGGGTCCTGCCGAACATCGCCGGCATCGTCCCCTACAAGCCGGGCAAGCCCATCGCCGAGTTGCAGCGGGAGCTGGGGCTCAAGGAGGTCGTCAAGCTGGCCTCCAACGAGAACCCCCTCGGCCCCTCCCCCAAGGCCGTGGAGGCCCTGAAAGCCGCCCTCGCCGAACCCGACCTGCACCGCTACCCGGACGGGGGCGGCTTCTACCTGAAGCAGGCCCTGGCCGGGCGCTGGGGGGTTCCCCCCAAGCATTTCATCCTGGGCAACGGCTCCAACGAGGTGATCGAGTTTTTGTGCCGGGCCTTCCTGGCGCCGGGGGACGAGGTGGTGGCGGCCGACCTCACCTTCGTGGTCTACCGCCTGATCACCACTGCCGCCGGGGGCCGGGTCGTCGAGGTTCCCCTGAAGGACCACGTCCACGACCTCGAGGCCATGGCCGACGCCGTGGGGCCCCGCACCCGCCTGCTGTTCGTGTGCAACCCCAACAACCCCACCGGCACCTGGAACACCGAGGCCGACGTGCGGCGCATGCTGGCCCGGGTGCCGGACGACGTGATCGTGGTGTTCGACGAGGCCTACGCCGAGTACGTCACCGCGCCCGACTACCCGGACACCCTCGCCGTCCTCCGGGAGCGCCCCAACACGGTGATCCTGCGCACGTTCTCCAAGGTCCACGGCCTGCCCGCCCTGCGCATCGGCTACGGCATCACCAGCCCGGAGCTGGTGGACTACATGGACCGGGTGCGCCAGCCTTTCAACACCAACGGCATGGCCCAGCTCGCGGCCCGCGCCGCCCTGGCCGACACGGAGCACGTCCGCGCCAGCCTGGCCGCCAACGAGGCCGGCAAGGCCCGCCTCGCCCGGGTCCTCGACCGCCTGGGGCTGCGCCACCTGCCCACCCAGGCCAACTTCGTCTACGCCGACATGGGAATGGACGGGGCCCGGGTGTTCGAGGGGTGTCTCAGGCAGGGGGTCATCGTGCGCCACATCCACGGCGACTGGATCCGGGTGACGGTGGGCCTCGAGGCGGAGATCGAGCGCTTCGCCCGGGTGCTGGAGGACGTCCTCCACGCCGCCCGCGGGACGGCCTGACGGCCATGGCGGACACGGCGAGTGGACCGGGCGGGGCGGGCCCGGGGACGGCGGCCGTCACCGTGGCCGGCACAGTCGCGATCGTGGGGGTGGGCCTGATCGGCGGCTCCTTCGGGCTCGCCCTCAAGCGCGCCGGCCGCTGCCGCGAGGTGATCGGCGCCGATGCGGGGTCCCTGGACCGGGCCCTGGCCCTCGGGGCGGTGGACCGGGCCCTGTCGGTCGAGGAGGCCGCGGCGGTCGCCGACGTGGTGGTCCTGAGCACCCCCGTGGGGGCCTTCCCGGAACTGGCCCGGCGCATCCGCCCCCACGTGGCGCCGGGGGCCGTGGTGACCGACACCGGCAGCGTGAAGGGCCACGTCATCGAGGCGCTCGCCCCCGTGTTCAAGGGGCGCTTCGTGGGGGCGCACCCCATCGCGGGCAAGGAGCACTCGGGGGTGGAGGCGGCCAGCGCCGATCTGTTCGACGGCGCCCACTGCATCCTCACCCCCGCGGGCGCCGACCCGGACGCCGTCGAGACGGTCGCCGCCCTGTGGCGGGACGCCGGGGCGCGGGTCACCACCATGCCGGCGGACGTCCACGACCGGGTGTTCGCCTGCGTCTCCCACCTGCCCCACCTGGTGGCCTTCGCCCTCATGGCCACCGTGGACCGCACCCGGCCGGGGGGCGTGGACCCGGCCGAGTTCGCCGCCGGGGGCCTGCGCGACTTCACCCGGGTGGCGGGCTCCAACCCCGTCATGTGGCGCGACATCTGCCTGACCAACCCGGACGCCGTGGTCGCCATGCTGGACGCCTACACCCGCGACGTGGACGACCTGAAGCAGGCCATCCTCCGGGGCGACGGCGACCACCTGCTGTCGGCCTTCGAGGCGGCCCGCCGGGTGCGCGGGCGCGTGGCCCCGTGAGCCCGGCCCCGGCCCGCCTCCTTACCCGCAAGGGAGGCCCTTTAAGGGGCACCGCCCGGGTGCCGGGGGACAAGTCCATCACCCACCGGGCCATCATCCTGGCGGGCATGGCCCGGGGCACCTCCACCGTGGCGGGCTACTTGGGCGGCGAGGACTGCCTCGCCACCCTGGCCGCCTTCCGCCGCATGGGGGTGGAGGCCGGCGACAAGGACGGCCTGCTCACCCTCGAGTCCCCCGGCTGGGCGGGCCTGAAGGAGCCGGACACGGTGCTCGACTGCGGCAACTCGGGCACCACGGCCCGGCTGCTGTGCGGCCTGCTGGCGGGCCTGCCGTTCTTTTCCGTGCTCACCGGCGACGCGTCGTTGCGGGGCCGTCCCATGGCCCGCGTGACCGAGCCCCTGGTGCGCATGGGGGCCGACATCCGGGGCCGCGAGGCCGGTCGCCTCCTGCCCCTGGCCCTGTGCGGGCGGCGCCTGACCGGCACGGACCACGTCACCCCGGTGGCCTCGGCCCAGATCAAGTCGGCCCTGCTGCTGGCGGGACTCACCGCCGAGGGGGAGACCGCCGTCACCGAGCCCGCGCGCTCCCGGGACCACACCGAGCGCATGCTGCCCGCCTTCGGCGGGCGCCTGCGCCGGGACGACCTGACCGTCTCGGTCCACGGCGGCCAGACCCTGAAGGCCGCCCGCGTGGAGGTGCCCGCCGACCTGTCCAGCGCCACCTTCCTGATCGCCGCCGCCACCCTGGTGCCGGACTCGGAGGTGGTCCTGCCCGGCGTGGGGGTGAACCCCACCCGGGACGGAGTGCTGGAAGTGCTGACGGCCATGGGGGCCGACATCGAGCGCCGGGACGAGCGCACCCTGGGGGAGGAGCCGGTGGCCGACCTGGTGGTGCGCCACGCCCCGCTCAAGGGCGTGGAGGTGTCTCCCGAGCTGGTGCCCCGCACCATCGACGAGCTGCCCATGCTGCTGGCCCTGGCGGCCCGCGCCGAGGGCACCACCACCGTGCGGGGCGCCGCCGAGCTGCGGGTCAAGGAGTCGGACCGCATCGCGGCCCTGGCCCGGGAGCTGCGCCGCGTGGGGGCGCGGGTGGACGAGTACCCGGACGGGCTTTCCGTGCACGGCCCCGCCTCCCTCCAGGGCAACGCCTGCGAGTCCCACGGCGACCACCGCATGGCCATGGCCATGGCGGTCCTGGGCCTGGTGGCGGAGGGGGAGATGGCCGTGGACGCCGCCCCCATCGCCACCTCCTTCCCGGGCTTCGCCGACGCCCTCAAGGGCCTGGGGGCGCGGGTCGCCGAGCGGTAGGCCCGTGTCCCGCCGGCCCTCCGAGGCCCCCCACCCGCGCCTGGGCGGCCTGTCGGCCCGGGCCTTCCTGGCCCGCCACTGGCAGAAGCGCCCCCTGCTGGTGCGGGGCGCCTTCCCCGACTGGGCGGACCCCCTCTCCCCGGACGAGCTGGCGGGCCTGGCCACCGAGCCCGACGCCCACGCCCGGATCGTGGAGCACACGCGCCGGGCACCCCGCTGGCGGGTGCGCTGGGGCCCGTTCGATGCCGCCGACTTCGCCGCCCTGCCGGAAAGAGATTGGACCCTGCTGGTGCGCCACGTGGACGCCCACGTCCCCGGGGCGGCGGCCCTGCTGGAGGACTTCCGCTTCGTGCCCGCCTGGCGGCTGGACGACGTGATGGTCAGCTACGCCGCCCCGGGGGGCTCCGTGGGGCCCCACCTGGACAGCTACGACGTGTTCCTGATCCAGGGCTTCGGGCGGCGCCGCTGGCGCGTCGACTCGAAGCCCGTCGGGGGCGACCCCGGCCTGGTGCCCGGCCTGGACCTCCAGGTGCTGGCCCGCTTCGCCCCGGACCGGGAGTGGGTGCTGGAGCCGGGGGACCTGCTCTACCTGCCGCCCCGCATCGCCCACCACGGCGTCGCCGAGGGGCCGTGCATGACCTACTCCGTGGGCTTCCGCGCCCCTGCCCCCCCGGAGATTATCGCCGGGGTGCTGGAAGCCGCCGCGGCCGCAGCCGATGCGGGGCATCGCTACGCCGACCCGGACCTGAAGGTGCCCCGGAGCCCCGGCCGCATCGCCCCCGGTGCCGTGGCCTGGGCGCGGCGCGTGGTGCGGGAGGCGCTCGGGGCCCCCGGCGTCGTCGAGGACTGGTTCGGCCGCCACGTCACCGAGGGCCCGGCGGACGACGACCTCGCCCCCCTCCCCTGGCGCACCCTGCGGGCCCGGGTCGCCGCCGGGCGCCCCCTCGTCCGGGCCCCCGGCTGCCGCCTCGCCTATTTGGAGACCCCCCGGGGCGTGACCCTGTTCGCCGCCGGGGAGGCGAATCCCCTCCCTGCCCGTCTGGCCCCCTTGGCACGCCTCCTGTGCGACGCCGATCCCCTCCCGGGGGCGGCCCTGGCCCCCTTCCTGGCGGACCCGGAAGGCGCCGCCCTGCTGCGGGCCCTCGGCGCCCGGGGCGTCCTGGCCCGGCCGTGACGATGGGAGCGCCCGAGGGCTACCGCGTCCTGCGGGTCGGCTGGGACGACCGCGGGGACGACCTGGCGGCGATCCGGGAGCGGGTCTTCGTGGTGGAGCAGGGGGTGCCCCGCGAGCTGGAGCTGGACGGCCTGGACGCGGGCGCGGACCACGTCCTGGCCTGGGGGCCGGACGGCCACCCGGCGGGTTGCGGCCGCATGCTGGCGGACGGCCACATCGGGCGCATGGCGGTGCTGCCCGCCCACCGCCGCCGGGGGGTCGGCGGCGCCCTGCTCGCCGCCCTGCTGGAGCGGGCACGGGAGCGGGGCCTTTCGCGGGTGTTCCTCCACGCCCAGGTGACGGCGGCGCCGTTCTACGAATCGCACGGCTTTGCCTCCGAGGGCGACGTCTTCCTGGACGCCGGCATCCCGCACCGGTATATGTTCAGGTATGTGGAGACACGCGGGCCGGTCCAGGGAACGGACCGCTGAGAAGGGGGACCGTGGTGACCGGAGCCCGCACCGCTGGGGAGTGCCGCTGGGAGCACTTCCCCCACGAGGCCGACGTGGGTGTGCGCGGCATCGGACCCACCCCCGCCGCCGCCTTCGAGGCCGCCGCCCTGGCCATGACCGCCGCCGTGGCCGACCTGGAGGCGATCCGGCCCCGCACCCGGGTGATCGTCGCGGCCCGGGCCCCGGACCCGGAGCTGCTCCTGGTGGAGTGGCTCAACGCCCTCGTATTCGAGATGGCCACCCGCCGCATGCTCTTCTCCCGCTTCGCCGTCCGCATCACGGGCGACCGCCTGGAGGGGGAGGCGTGGGGCGAGCCCGTGGACGCGGCGCGCCACGGCCCCGCGGTGGAGGTGAAGGGCGCCACCTACACCGCCCTGCGGGTGGCCGAGGAGGACGGCGCCTGGACCGCCCAGTGCGTGGTCGACGTGTGATGCAGGGAGGTAACGGGCCATGGACCTGACGCTCCTGGAGCCGATCTCCGACGTGGCGTGGCGCATCCCGGCCGCGGGGCCCATGCGCGTCCCGGGGGTGATCTACGCCACCCGGGAGCTGATCGAGGCCATGGACCACAAGGTCTACGAGCAGGTGGTGGGCGTGGCCACGCTGCCGGGCATCCAGCGGGCCTCCTACGCCATGCCCGACGCGCACTGGGGCTACGGCTTCCCCATCGGCGGGGTGGCGGCCTTCGACCCGGACCGGGGCGGCGTGGTCTCGGCCGGCGGCGTGGGCTTCGACATCTCCTGCGGCGTCCGCACCCTCTACACCGGCCTTACCCGCGAGCAGGTGCTGCCGCGCCTCAGGCCCCTGGTGGACGCCCTGTTCGCCAAGGTCCCCGCCGGTGTGGGCAGCCGGGGCAAGGTGCACCTCTCCCCGCAGGGCATGGACGCGATGCTGGCGGGGGGCGCGTCCTGGGCGGTGGGGGAAGGCTACGGCCGCCCCGACGACCTGGCCCGAACCGAGGAGCACGGCCGCATGGCGGGGGCCGACCCGGACGCCGTCTCGGCCCGCGCCAAGCAGCGCCAGCAGGACGAGATGGGCACCCTGGGCTCGGGCAACCACTACCTGGAGGTCCAGGCCGTGGCCCAGATCTACGACGAGACCGTCGCCAAGGCCTTCGGCCTGGCCGTGGACGACGTGGTGGTGAGCATCCACTGCGGCTCCCGCGGCCTGGGCCACCAGATCGGGACCGAGTTCCTGCGGGAGATGGTCACCCGCGCCCCCGAGCACGGCCTGACCCTCCCCGACCGGGAGCTGGCCTGCGCCCCGTTGCGCTCGGACCTGGGGCGCCGCTACCTGGGGGCGATGCGGGCCGGCATCAACTGCGCCCTGGCCAACCGCCAGATCATCACCCACCTGGTGCGCGAAGCCTTCGCCCGCGTCCTGCCGGGGGTGGAGCTCCCCCTTCTGTACGACGTCTCCCACAACACCTGCAAGGAAGAGCCCCACGAGGTGGACGGCGAGACACGGCGCCTGTTCGTGCACCGCAAGGGGGCCACCCGCGCCTTCGGCCCCGGCCACACGGACGTGGCCGAGCCGTTCCGGGCCGTGGGCCAGCCGGTGCTGATCGGCGGCACCATGGGCACGGCCTCCTACGTGCTGGCGGGCACCGCCTCCGGCATGGACCTGGCCTGGGGCTCCGCCTGCCACGGCGCCGGGCGCGCCATGAGCCGCCATGCCGCCACCCGCCGCTGGCGCGGCCGCCAGGTGGTGGACGAGCTGGCCGCCCGGGGCATTCTGGTGCGCTCCCCCTCCCTGCGCGGGGTGGCCGAGGAGGCCCCCGGCGCCTACAAGGACGTGGGGGCGGTGGCCGACGCCGCCGAGCGGGCGGGCCTGGCCCGGCGGGTGGCGCGCCTCGAGCCCCTGGCCTGCGTCAAGGGGTAGAATGGGGAACCGATGGCCCGTACCCTCGGCACCGACTGGACGCCCGGTCCCGGCGACGCCCTGCTGATCGTGGACGTGCAGAGAGACTTCCTCCCCGGCGGCGGCCTGGGGGTGCCGGAGGGGGACCGGGTGGTCCCCGTGCTCAACCGCTACATCGACCGCTTCGCCCGGGCCGTCCGCCCCGTGTACGCCACCCGCGACTGGCACCCGCAGGGGCACTGCTCCTTCGCGGCGCAAGGGGGGCCGTGGCCGCCCCACTGCATCGCCGGAACCCCCGGCGCCGACTTCGCCCCCGGCCTGGCGCTCCCGGCGGACGCGGTGGTGGTCTCCAAGGCCGACACGGTGGAGGAGGACGCCTACTCGGGCTTCGAGGGCACGGACCTGGCGGCGCGCCTCAAGGCCGACGGGGTCCGGCGCCTGTTCGTGGGGGGCCTGGCCACCGACTACTGCGTCCTGAACACGGTGAAGGACGCCCTGGCGGAGGGATTTGCCGTGGAGCTGCTCACCGACGCGATCCGCGCGGTGGACTTGAAGCCCGGCGACGGCGAACGGGCCGAGGTTCGGATGCGCGAGGCCGGCGCCGAGCCCGCGGCCCTGGAGGCCGCCGCCGGATGAAGGAGCCCGCCGCCCCCGCCCTGCTGACCGACCTCTACCAGCTCACGATGCTCCAGAGCTACTACGAGCACGGCCTGACCGACACGGCCGTGTTCGAGTTCTTCGTGCGCAAGCTGCCCAAGGCGCGGGGCTTTTTGCTGACCGCCGGGCTGGAGCAGGTGCTGGACTACCTGGAGGACCTGCGCTTCTCGCCACCCGAGCTGGAGTGGATGCGCGCCTCGGGGCGATTTTCGGGCGACTTCGTGGACCGCCTGGCGGCGTTCCGCTTCACCGGCGAGGTCCACGCCGTGCCGGAGGGGACCGTCTGCTTCACCAACGAGCCCCTGCTGCGGGTCACCGCCCCCCTGCCCGAGGCCCAGCTGGTCGAGACCCGGGTCATCAACCTGCTGCACTTCCAGAGCCTCATCGCCACCAAGGCGGCCCGCATGGCCCTGGCGGCGCCGGGCAAGCTTCTGGTGGACTTCGGCCTGCGCCGCACCCACGGCGCCGAGGCCGGGCTGCTGGCGGGCCGGGCCGGCTACCTGGCGGGCCTCACCGGCACCTCCACCGTGGAGGCCGGGCGGCGCTTCGGGGTGCCGGTGTTCGGCACCATGGCCCACTCCTACATCGAGGCCCACGCCGACGAGGCCGAGGCCTTCGCCCACTTCGCCCGCTCCCATCCCGGCAACGTGGTGCTGCTGATCGACACCTACGACACCGAGGCGGGGGCCCGCAAGGTGGCCGCCCTGGCGCCGCGCCTGGCGGCGGAGGGCATCTCGGTCAAGGGGGTGCGCATCGACAGCGGGGACCTGGCCGACCACGCCCGCAAGGTGCGCGCGATCCTGGACGAGGCGGGCCTCGACGGCGTCACCATCTTCGCCAGCGGCAGCCTGGACGAGTACGCCCTCGAGCGGTTCACCGCCGCCGGGGCCCCCATCGACGGCTACGGCATCGGCACCCGCATGAACACCTCGGCCGACGCCCCCTACCTGGACTGCGCCTACAAGCTCCAGGAGTACGCCGGCACCCCGCGCCGCAAGCGCTCCGAGGGCAAGGCCACCTGGCCGGGGCGCAAGCAGGTGTTCCGCGACTTCGCCGCCGACGGCACCATCGCCGGCGACACCCTGACCACCCACGACGACCCCCTCTCCGGCACGCCCCTGGTCGAGCCGATGATGGCGGCGGGGCGGCGCCTCGGCCCCTCCCCGCCCCTGGAGGCGGTGCGGGAGAGGGCCGCCGAAGCCCTGACCACCCTGCCCCCGGCAGCCCGCCGCCTGAAGGACCCGGAGCCGGTGCCGGTGCGGGTGGCCGACGCCCTCCGGGCCCTGGCGCGCCGCGCCGACGAGGCCGTGGGGGCGTGAGCGGGGTGCCGGTGGACGTCTCGCGCCTGCTGGTCACGTTCGGCCTGGTCCTGGTGGCCGTGGGCCTGCTGTGGCCCCTGGCCCACAAGCTGGGCCTGGGGCGGCTGCCGGGGGATATCGTTGTGGAGCGGGAGCACTTCCGCTTCTACTTCCCCCTGGCCACCTCCATCCTCGTCAGCGCGGTCCTCACCCTCGTGCTCTGGCTCCTGCGCCGCTGAGTGGCACGAGGCCCCGCGCCCCAACCCAAGGAGACACCCGATGACACACGCACCGACGCACCGGGCCCCAGCGGCCGGCACCGGCCTGTGGACCCTCACCCTGGCCGGCGCCCTGGCCCTGGCCCTGGCGGCCTCTCCGGCCCTGGCAGACCCGCCCGCGGGCATGGGCCCCATGCACCCCGGCATGGGCACGGGGATGGGCATGGGGTCCGAGATGGGCCCGGGGATGGGGTCCGGCGGCGGCATGGGGATGCAAGGCAAGGGCGGCTCGCACGGCTTCGGCCCTCACAACGCCGCCGTGCACTTTTTGAAGATGGCCGACGCCCTCGGCCTCGACGCCGGTCAGGTGGCGAAGCTGCGCCAGCTGCGGGACGACTGGATCGACAACAACGCCGCCAGCGAGGCCCGCCTGGAGGCCGCCCAGAGCGACCTGAAGGCCCTCCTGTTCGCCGACTCCATCGACCTGAAGGCCGTGGAGGCCGCGCTGGCACGGATCGGGCCGATCGAGGCCCAGCTGTGGCGCGCCTTCGCCCAGCAGCTGCTGGAGATCAAGGGCATGCTCAACGACGACCAGCGCGCCCGCCTCAAGACGCGCATGCGCCACCGGGGCATGTAGGCCGCCTCAGGCGCCGGTCGTATCGCCGGTCGAATTTCCGGCGGTCCCGCCGCTGGTGTCCCCGGTCGTGCCTCCCGTGGTGTCTCCGGCGGTGTCGCCGGTGGTGTCCGCCGGGGCGTCCTCGGGCAGGGGCTCGGGGTCCGGCGGCACCACGCCGCGGGACAGCAGGGTCACGTTCTCCACCGCCCCGCCGGTGCCCACGAAGCCCGCGTCCACCAGGGCGTCGCTGCCCTGGTCGGCGGCCACGTTGAAGGTGACCACGCAAGTCTCGCCGGACTCGCACAGCAGGTTCTCGTTGCCGACGCCGTCCCCCATGCGCTCCACGGCGTCGGGCAGGAACACGCTGACGCCCGCGTCGGCCCAGAAGTGGGTCAGCGCCCGCTCCCCGGTGGGCGGCTCCAGGGCCCAGTGCACCAGGCGGTCGTCCGGCGCCAGGGTCCAGTCCCAGACGCGGCAGACCCCGGACGCGCAGCGGCCCCGGTTGTCCGGATCGGGGAACACCACGGCGTTGCGGCCGAAGTGGCGGAAGGGGCCGTCGAAGGAGAGCCAGTCGGTGATGCCGGATTCCGCGGCGGCCCCGAAGGTGTCGCCCCCTTGCGCCGCGTCGTCGGTGAACACCGGGCCCAGGAAAGCGTCCCCCAGGGTGACCCCGTTGGTGACCACCGGGTCGGAGCCGTCGGCCCCGGCGCAGGTGAGGTTCTCCAGGCCCGGGTGCGTGCCCCCCTCCTCGGTGCAGTCCCAGGCGTTGTGCCCCAGCAGCAGCAGGCCGGTGAGGTGGTTGCCCGAGCTGTCTCGCAGGGCCAGGCCGGCGGAGCCGTTGTCGGTGCCCGCGAAGTTGGCCAGCACCATGCCCGGCGAGTCGAAGGCGTAGAGTCCGTCGCCGCCGTTGTTGACCGCCGCGATGTTCATGAGGGTGTTGCCCGGCGAGCGGTCCAGCCAGACGCCGTAGGCCTGCTGGTTGGCGGCCGTCACGTCCACGAGCACGTTGGTCCACGTGCTGCGCAGGGCCACGCCCCAGTTGCCGTTGCCACTGGCGGTCACCCCCGCCATCCGGTTGTCGGCGCCGCCGTTCAGGTGCAGGCCCGACAGGGCGTTTCCGGCCACCAGGAGGTCCGTGAACAGGCTCCCCGTGGCGGCGTCGGCGCGGACCCCGTAGGCGTCGTTCTGCACCGCCCGCACGCGGCTGACCCGCAGGGTCCGGGCGTCGTTCAGGAACACCCCGGCGTGGCCGGCCCGCTGGGCGGAGACCCCGTCCAGCACCGACAGGCGCACCCGGTCGGCCCGCACCGCGTCGGCATCGCCCCTGGCGTCGATGCGCCCCTCCAGCCACAGGAAGGCCGCGTCCCGCACCGCCACCACCGTGCCCCCCGTGCCGGGGCCGTGCAGGGTGGCCCCGGGAGCGACCACCAGGGCGACGTGGTCGGAGCGGATCAGGAAGCGGGCGTCCGTGTCCCGGGTGACCAGGAAGATCGCGCCGGGCAGGTCCAGCTCGCCGCCGCCGTTGACCGCGTACACCGGGTTGCCCCACCACGGCGCGGGCTCGGTGGCGAACACCTCGCCCGCGGCGTCGCTGACCCGGAGGACCTCGTCCTTCCAGGCCACCGCGTCGAAGTCCAGCAGGGCCGACAGCCCCACGCCGGGGCGCAGGGACGAGGTCACCATGCGCACGGTGCCGCCGGTGTCGTCGCAGGTCCAGTCGAATGCCCCCAGGGCGTCCGCCGCCGTCAGGCCGTCGCAGGCGGCGGCTCCCGGCACCTCGAAGGCCCGGGCCTCGCCGCCGTGGACGCAGACGCCCCACGGGCCGATCTCCGTTCCGTCGCAGGGGGTGCCGGAGGCGTCCAGGGCCCCGGCGCCGTCGCCCCGCACCCACTGGTTCCAGTGCGACGCCTGGTCGTACACGGCGCCCTGGGCCGGATCGAAGGACGCCGTGTCCACCGTGCCCGCCGCGTAGGCCCGGGCGATGGAGGCGTCGGTGATCACGCAGGTCACGGTCACGCCGGTCACGTCGGCCCCGTCCACGAGCCCCTCGCCGTCCGCCACGGCGCAGGTGCGGCCGTGGGCGGAGGGCTGGTTGGTGATCGTGACCCGGTAGGGGGCGCCGTCCGCCACCGCGACGTCGAAGGTGAAGGCGCCGTCGGCGGTCACCGGCAGGGTGTCGAGCCCGGCGTTCTCGAGCACCAGGGTGCCCTCCAGGCCCGTGACCGTGCCGCCCACCGTGAAGCGGGCCTCGGACGGGCACGGGTCGGCCACCCGGGCCCCCCCGGCGCCGTCGGACACCAGGCAGGCGTTGGCTCCGGGCTTGTGCTGGCCTCCGCCGGCGCTGGCGCCGGCGCAGCCGGCCAGGAGCGCCGCCGCGATGCAGAATACCGGACCCCCCGGCCATCGGACCTGGCCCATGGCTGAAAACCCTCCTTCGTCGCCGGGCGGGCACCCCAGGCGCCCACCGTCCCTCGTCCCGCCCCGGCCGTCCGAAATCCCCCGGCCGATGGCGACGCACACCACCCTGTGGGGGCCTTATCGGTGGGGGGCCGGGGGGGACTCAAGCGGTTCCTGCGGGGTGCGCGGGCGCCGGGAAGGCGGCTATGCTGGTGGGGCCATGACGCCCCCGAAGCCGGACAGCTCCCCCTGCGACGCCTGCGGCCGCCCCTTCCGGCCCGAGGCGCACCCGCGCTGCTACGAGAGCCCCTACCTGATGCTCAGGGTCTGCCCGGACTGCATCGAGGCCTACATCCGCCGCCACGCGGCCACCTGCGTCAACTGCCAGGGGCCGATCCTGCCCCACTCCCAGGTGGCGGTGTACAAGGGGGACGCGGGCGGGACCGAGTTCGGCCACGCCACCGTGGCCTGCAACCCGGCCGGAAACAGCTTCTACGGCTACTGGGGCCGGGGGCGGCTGGAGTCGGTGTTCCGCTGCATCGAGGCCTGCTGAGCGCCGGGGGCGCCTAGGCCCGCAGCAGGCGGGCGTAGAGCAGCACCGACCCGGCCACGGCCACGTTGAGGGAGTCCACTCCCGGGGCCATGGGGAGGGCGGCCCGGAACGAGCCCCGCCGCCGGAAGGCCTCCGATACGCCGGTCCCCTCCGCCCCCAGCACCCAGGCCACCGGCCCGGCGGGCAGCACTTCGGCCACGGGCGCCCCGGCGGCGCTGGCGATCCCCAGGGCGTGGCCGGCCGAGCGGATGCGCTCCGCCAGGCCCTCCGGGGCCTCCGGCCACACCACGTAGGGCACCCGGAACAGGCTCCCGGCGGCGGCCCGCACGCACTTCGGCCCCGTGGGGTCGGCGCAGGCGCCCGCCAGCACCACCCCGGCCGCCCCCGCCGCCTCGGCGGTGCGCACCAGGGTCCCCACGTTGCCCGGGTCCTGCACCCCCTCCAGCACCAGCAGGTCGCGGGTGCCCCCCAGCACGGCGTCCAGGGACACGGGGGCGGAGCGCACGACGGCGATGGCGCCCTGGGGCTGGCGGGTGTCCGCCAGGCGCTCCAGCAGGGCCGGCGCCACCCGGTCGGTGGGCACCCCCCGCTCCCGGAAGGCCGCCACCAGCGCCATGCCGTCCGGATGCCGGGCGCACGCTTCGGACCAGAACAAGCGCACCACCCGGTCCGCCAGGGGCACCAGCTCCCTCAGCACCTTGAGCCCCTCGGCCACCGCCACCCCCTCCCGGCGCCGCTCCCGGGTCCCGGACAGGGACTTCAGCCAGCGCAGCCGGGGGTTGGCGGCGCGGGTGAGGGTGGGCTCGGCGTCCGCCACCTTGGGGGCCGGTCAGAGGATCTTCAGCACGTTCTCGGGGGGCCGCCCCAGGGCCACCCGCTCGCCCCGGGTCACGATGGGGCGCTCGATCAGGCGCGGGTTCTCCATCATCGCCTGCACCAGGGCGGCGTCGGAGAGCTTGGGGTCGTCCAGCCCCAGGGCCTTGTACTCCGTCTCCCCCTTGCGCATCAGGTCCCGCGGCTTCATCCCCAGGGCCTTCAGGAAGCCCTGGATCCGGGCCGCCGAGGGGGGCGTCTCCAGGTACAGCACGACCTCGGGCCGGATGCCCCGTCCCTCCAGCAGGGCCAGGGTCTGGCGGCTCTTGCTGCAGCGGGGGTTGTGGTAGATGACGACGTCGCTCATGGATCGCTTCCTCCGGCGGGGGCGCCGGGCCGGCCTAGAACGGCCAGGCCATCGGCACCAGGAACAGGGTCAGCCCGAAGATCATCACCAGCAGCGGCCCCCCCACCCGGGCGTAGTCCAGGAAGCGGTAGTTGGCCGGCCCGTAGACCAGGATGTTGCTGGGGTGCGCCACGGGCGTGATGAAGGACGTGGAGGCCGAGATCGCGATGGTCATCGCGAACGGATAGGGGCTCAGGCCCATGCCCTCGGCGGCGGCGATGCTGATGGGGGCCACCAGCACGGCGGCGGCGGCGTTGGACATCACCTGGGTCAGCACCGTGGTGCAGACGAAGAACCCGGCCAGCACCGCCAGCGGTCCGTAGGGGTCCAGCAGCGACACCATGCCCTCCGCCGCCCACTGGGCCGTGCCCGACTTCTCCATGGCGATCGCCAGGGGCAGCATCCCGGCGATCAGGAACACCGCCTTCCAGTCGATGGCGCGGTAGGCCTCCACCATCGTGATGCAGCGGGACAGCACCATGAGGACCGCCCCCACCGTTCCCGCCACCGCGATGTGCAGGAGCCCCAACGAGGCGCAGCCGATGGCGATCGCCATGATGCCGATGGCCAGGGCCGCGCGGTCGGTGCGCATCCCCTCCACCTCCACCTCCTCGAGCACCAGGAAGTGGCGCTCGTCCCGCAGCCGCTTGAGGGACTCACGCGCCCCCTGCACCAGGAGCACGTCGCCCGCCTTGATGGGGATTCGCCCCAGCTTGTCGTGGAGCATCTCGCCGTGGCGGTAGATCCCCAGGGCCGTGACCTGGAAGCGGTTGCGGAAGTCGATCTCCTTGAGAGTGCGCCCCACGATCCACGACTGGGGCGAGATGACCACCTCCAGCAGGCCGATCTGGTCCGAGGTGATCGTGGCGGTCTTGGCCTTCAGCTCGGCCTTGATCTGCACCCCCCGGGTGCGGCGCATCTCCATGATCTTCTCGACCTGGGCCTCCACCAGCAGGTGGTCGCCCTCCTTGAGCGCCTCGTGGGGCAGGGGGCTCAGGATGCGGATCTGGCGCGTCGCGGGGGGCTCGCCGGGGCCCTCGTGGGGGGTACCGGCGGGCACCGGGTACTTGCGGATGATGCCCAGCACGGCGATGTCGTAGTCGCGCCCCAGGCGGCTCTCCTCCAGGGTGCGGCCGATCAGGGGCGAGTCGGGCAGCACCACCAGCTCGGTCAGGTAGGTGCGGATGAAGTCCCCGATGCCCGCCTCGGAGCTGAGACGCACCGGCAGGAGCCAGCGCCCCGCCACGGCCATGAAGGCCATGCCCAGCAGCAGGATCGGGATCCCCGTGGGCAGGAAGTCGAACACCTTGAAGCCGCCGTAGCCGTGCTGCTCCAGGGCGATGGAGACCAGCAGGTTGGGGGGCGTCCCGATCAGGGTCACCAGGCCCCCCAGCAGGGAGCCGAAGGACAGGGGGATGAGCAGCTTGGAGGGCGGCAGCCCGGCCTGGCGCGAGATGCCCATCACGGCGGGGAACAGGATGGCGCAGGCGCCGATGTTGTTCATGAAGGCCGACATGGTCCCCACCGTGACCATGATGCCCAGGAGCAGGTAGGTCTCCCGCCCCCCCGTGACCCGGAAGATCTGCCGTCCCACGGCCTGGGTCACGCCGGTCTGGTTGAGGGAGGCCCCCAGCACGAACATGGCGACCACCGTGACCACCGCCGGGTTGGAGAAGCCCGAGAAGGCCTCCTCGGTGGTCACCAGACCCGTGAGGGCCAGGGCCAGGAGGACCAGGACGGCCGTGACGTCCACCCGGATCCACTCCGTGGCGAACAGGACCACGGCGACGGCCATGATCGCGAGTACGAGCCCGATCTCCATGCAGTTCCCGCTTGCCCGGCCCAGCCCGGCCGCTCCCCAACCCCTTCGTCGGCGGGGTAACATACCACACCGTCCGGGGCCCGCTTCCAGGGGCCTTGGGGGGGCAGGCGGACGGCGTTGTGGCGGAAGTCCGGCCCGTCAGCGCTCCACGGGCAGGGCGGGGTCGGCGGTCCAGTCCCACCAGGAGCCGTCGTAGTTGCGCAGGCGGGGAAAGCCCAGCCGGTGCAGCACGAAGAACACCCAGGCCGAGCGCACCCCGCCGGTGCAGTAGGGGATCACCTCCCGCTCCGGGGTGATGCCCGCGGCCGCCACGATGCGGCGCAGCTCCGCCTCGGGGCGCAGGGTGCCGTCCTCGGCGTAGAGGGTGATCCAGGGAAGGTTGACGGCGCCCGGGATATGGCCCTCCTTGCGGTACTCCTCCCCCGAGCGGGCGTCCACGATCACGGCGTCGGGTCGCTCGTTGAGGCACGCCTGCACCCCCTCCCGGTCCACGAACGCCTCCATCCGCAGGGCGGCGCCGAAGTCGGCCGGCACCGGGCGCGTGGGCATGCGGGCGACGTCCCGCCCCTCCCGGCGCCACTTGGGGAAGCCCCCGTCGAGCACCCGCACGTCGTCGTGCCCCAGGTAGTGCAGCATCCAGAAGAAGCGCCCCTCCGCCCCCCAGTGCTCGAACGGCTCGGAGTAGACCACCACGGGCCGGTCCCCGGAGACTCCCAGGGCGCCGAAGCGCCGCGCCAGCTCCCCCGAGTCGGGGTGCAGCAGGCCCCTGACCGGGGCCTTGGGGTCCACGAAGTCCTGCCAGCGGGTGGAGACCGCCCCCGGGATGTGGCCCATGACGTAGGCCGGCATGCCCCGCGCGTCGAGCAGCGCGGCGCCGTCGGCCAGCAGGCCGGGGAGCGCTTCGGTGGAAACCAGTCCGGACGGCATCGGATACCCCTCATGGGCCCGACGGGGCCCGAAAAAAGCCATTATCCGGGGCCCTTCCGGGCCGGTCAACGCGGGGCGGAGGCCGCCAGCACCTCGATCATCGCGGCGTGCAGCCGGCCGTTGCTGGCCAGGATCTCCTTGTCGGTGATCCGGTGGGGCGAGCCGTCGAAGCGGGTCACCCGGCCCCCCGCCTCGTTCACCATCAGGCTGCCGGCCGCCATGTCCCAGGGCTTCAAGCCCAGCTCCCAGAAGCCGTCGAAGCGCCCGGCGGCCACGTAGCTCAGGTCCAGGGCCGCGCAGCCGGTGCGGCGGGTGGCCTGGGCCCGGCGGGTGAAGGCGGCGAAGTGGTCCAGGTTGTCGTTGGCGGCGTGGTGCACGTCGTAGGCGAAGCCCGTCACCAGCAGGGCCCGCACCAGGGCGTCGGCCCCCGACACCGCCAGGGGCGCGCCGTTCAGGGTCGCTCCCCGGCCCCGCTCGGCCACGAACAGCTCGTCGAGCATGGGGGCGTAGACCACCCCCAGGGCCGTCTCCCCGGCCACCTCCAGGGCGATGGAGACGCAGAAGAAGGGGAAGCGGTGGGCGAAATTGGTGGTCCCGTCCAGGGGGTCGATCACCCAGCGGCGGTCCGAGGCCCCGTCCGTGGCGCCCCCCTCCTCGGCCAGGACGGCGTGGTCCGGAAAGCGCGCCCGGATCGTGTCCACCACGTGCCGCTCGCAGGCCAGGTCCACCTCGGTGACCAGGTCGATGGCCCCTTTCATGCGGACGTTCAGGGGCCCGCCGAAGCCCTTGCGCTGGATCTGGCCCGCCCCCCGGGCCGCCGCCACCGCCGTCTCGCGGGCGGCAGCCAGATCGGGCGGGACGTCGGGCGGGACGTCGGGAGATTCGGGGGGTTGAGCGGGCGGGACCATGGGGGCTGCGGGGCTCCTTTCGGGGCGCCCGGGGGCTTCCGGGCGCCGCTCGGGTCAGGGTATCACGGGGGCCCGGCATGGGCACCGGCGGGGGCCCGGGCGGGGCTCCGGAGGTTCGACGGATCGGACGTTTGCGGGTAGACTGGAGGCGGCGCCGGGCCGGCGGGCGGGGCGGAGGGGCCCGGACCTTCGTGCCCCGGCCCCCGGCCTGTCCCCTCCCCCCCGGGGCGGGCCCCGAGAGCGAGCGGATGACCCGGATCGGCGTCATATCGGATACCCACGGCCGCACCCACCCCCGTGTGTTCGAGTTGTTCGAGGGCGTGGACCACATCCTCCACGCCGGCGACATCGGCGCCGAGGAGGTGCTCATCGACCTGCGCGCCATCGCCCCCGTGACAGCCGTGCGCGGCAACGTGGACGTCCTGGGAGACTGCGACCGCTACCCCGACGAGGCCGCGGTGACCCTGGGCGGCGTGCGCTTCCACGTCACCCACCAGGTCGCCCCCCTGCTGGAGCGGCTGCGGGCGGGCGCCTGGGACGGTCCCCTACCCGACGTGCTGGTGTACGGCCACAGCCACCGGGCCGCCGTGGAGCGGGTGGCGGGGGTGATGCTGTTCAACCCGGGCAGCGCGGGGCCGCGCCGCTTCCGGCTGGTACCCTCCCTGGGCCGCATCGCCGTGGCGGGCGGCCGTGCCTTGCCGGAGCTGATCGCCCTCGACCCCAAGGAGCAGGAGGCCCTTGCCGCCGACTAGCCCCGTCCCCCGCGCCGCCGTCGGCCCCGCCCTCGGCGTCGCCTCTTTCCTGGCCTGCGCCCTGCTCCTGGCGGCGGGCTGCGCGGGGAGCGCGTCC